>FWWL01004873.1_pt1 | contig 17619 bp, 12 predicted proteins | sample 2228331 | NCBI WGS metagenome assembly FWWL01 (sample SAMEA103939775, study PRJEB20133) | metagenome
GATATCGTCCGCTGTTGCAATCAAGGCGGGGCTGAACAATAGTGTGTTGTTCAACCCGGGCAAAGCGCGGTTGGTCATTCCGATCTGAACTCCGCGTCGCAGGGTTTCCCCCACAACCGCGCTCACAAGCCGCTCGGGCAAAGGTTCTTTGGTTCCCCGATCCACAACAAGCTCAACCCCACAAAAGAGCCCCTTGCCGCGTACATCGCCAATAACCGGGTGCCGCTCAGAGAGGCCTCTGAGCCCGTTTATCAGCCGCTCTCCCATCGCTTGGCAATTTTCGAGCAGATTTTCGTCTTCGATGATCCGGAAGTTCTCCAACGCTGCGGCCGGCCCGGCCGTGCAGCCGCCGTAGGTGGAAATATCGCGGAAAAAGCCGAGTGGATCGCTGTCGTCCTTGAACATTTCAAAGACGCGCTCGGTTGTCACCGTGCAAGAGATTGCCGCATAGCCGGAAGCAACGCCTTTGGCCATGGTCACAATGTCTGGTTGAATGCCATAGTTTTGGTAGCCAAACCAGGTTCCCGTCCGCCCCACACCGCAGACAACCTCATCGAGAATGAGCAAGACGTCGTATTTGCGGCAAATCTCTTGCACGCGAGGCCAATAGCCTTCGGGCGGCGTGATCACCCCCCCGCCCGCCGTGATTGGCTCAAGGATAATCGCCCCCACCGTGTCTGGCCCCTCGCGCAAAATCACCTCTTCAATCGCATCCGCCGCGCGCCGCCCGTAATCGGGCACCGCACCCCATTGGCTGCGGTATTCAAGGCAATGCGGCACCATCACAAAGCCCGGCGGGAAGGGGCCGAAATGGGCACGACGCTCCTCCTGCCCGCCTGAGGCCAAAGCCGCGATCGTGGTTCCGTGATAGTCGCGCTCGCGGTATAGAATTTTCCACTTCCGCCCGCCATAGACCCGGTGCGCGATTTGCCGAACCATCTTATAGGCTTTTTCGTTCGCTTCTGAGCCCGAATTGGAATAAAAGACGCGGCTCAGCCCGGGCATCTTTTCTATCAGCCGCTTGGCAAAAAGCGCCCCCGGCACGGTTCCCACCGTTCCGGCAAAGAAATTCAACCGAAGAAGTTGGTCGCGCACCGCATTGGCAATGCTCTCGCGCCCATAGCCAACGTTGACCGTCCAAACGCCGCCTGAGACCGCATCGAGGATCTCTCGTCCCGTGGCATCCCAGATGCGCATGCCGCGCCCCTCGACAATAACGCGCGGGTCGGTTGTCTCAAACTGCTTATGCTGCGTCAGATGATGCCAGACATGGGCGCGGTCGCTCGCCACGATTTCGGCAAGATCGTTGAGGGAGGTGGTCATGGTCATCTCAGGTCTGGTTGCTGTTTGACAAGTCTGGTCGCTGTGTGACAAGGAAGAGAGGCGCCGGCCACGAAGCGAGACGAGGGCCTACGAGCGTCGCCCACGCGATTGCCTCATCAGCCCGCCCGGTTCGGCCGTCACATCTCTTGCACCGGTCTCAAACCCTGCCGGCGCAAGCCGGACCGAAGCAAAACCCTCACTGCGCACGAAGCGGTTGCGGGGCCGCTTTTCACGTGGCAAAAACAATTGCATGGGGAAAGATGGCATCGTAGGGCCAGATATGAGCAAGCGCTCGGTCCAGAGCCCGCGGATCGCTGGCCACGCACAAGAGCCTCTCAAACGAAAGGTCGACGCGACCATGGCCGGCAAGGCGCGGACAGGCCGGCACAAAACCGCAACAACCCCCCGAGCCGAACGGCGCAATATCATTCCCTTGCCCTGCTTTGTGCTGCGCGCAAGCGATGGCACCTTGCAACAGCGCATTCGGCAGATGATCGCTGAAGGAATCATCGCCGGGCGGTTTCGTCCAGGTGAGCGGCTGCCGTCAACGCGCGCACTTGCACGTCATCTTGGGGTCAGCCGCATTACGGTCAGCCTCGCTTATGCCGAACTTGTGGCCGAGGACTTTTTGGTTGCCGAAGGCCGCTCTGGGCACCGTGTGTCGGCAACCGCACCACGCCCGGTGTTGCCCGTCACGCCCTCCGGCGCAACCAAGTCCGAAACCGTCCTTTGGGGTCGATTTTTGAGCCCGCTGGCACACCGACAGCCAATCGACCTTGGCAAACCGCCCGATTGGCGCAGCTATCGGTTTCCGTTCGTCTACGGACAGGCCGACCCGACCCTGTTTGATCATGCCAACTGGCGGCTGTGTGTGCTGCAAGCGCTGGGCCAGCGCGATTTTGCCCGCATGGCCGATGATCAGTTTGAACGCGACGACCCGGACCTTGTTGAGTTCGCCGCCCGCCACACCTTGCCGCGGCGCGGGATCATTGCGCGCGAGGAGGAAGTGCTTTTTACGCTTGGCGCGCAAAATGCGCTTTGGCTGACGGTGGAGCTGTTGTTGGGCCCCGGGAAGCAGGCGGCGATGGAGGAGCCTGGCTACCCGCCTTTGCGCGATCTTTTGCGGCAAAGCGGCGCGCGCGTGCACCTGTTGCCGGTTGGGCGGTTTGGCCTTGCGCCTGATCAGGTGCCGAAGGGGATCGATGTTTTGTTCTGCACCCCAAGTCATCAATGCCCAACCGGAGTCACCATGCCGCTTGCCGCCCGCAAGGCGCTCTTGGCCCGTGCAGAGCGTGACGATTTCATCATCGTCGAGGACGACTATGATTTTGAAAACGCGCCTGGGCAAACGCCGCTGCCGGCGCTGAAAGCACTCGACCCATGCGGGCGTGTCATCCATGTGGGGAGTTTTTCGAAATCGCTTTTTCCTGGGCTCAGGCTTGGGTTTTTGGTGGGACCGGCGCCGTTTATCAGCGCGGCGCGCAGGCTCAGAGGAGCGGTGTTGCGTCACCCACCGGGGCTTTTGCAGCGCGCGGCCGCTCATTTCATGGCCCTTGGGCATTACGATGCGCTCTTGCGCCGGCTCGCTGAGGCCTATTCCCGCCGCAAGCAGGTGATGCGCGAAGCCCTTCTGGCGCACGGGTTGGACATCGCGGGCCCGCGTGAGGGCGGTGGTTCGAGCTTTTGGATGCGTACGCGGAAAGGGGTTGCAGCCACGGCCTTGGCCGAAGCGCTGAGGAACGATTCGGTCCTCATCGAACCTGGCCGCCCCTTTTTTGGTGCCCCGGATACACCGGATCACTATTATCGGATTGCCTATAGCTCGATCAGCGAGGACCGCATTGCGCAAGGCATTGGCAAAATCGCCGCCTGCCTACGCCTGCTTGGTGGGTAAAACCTCAGGCGGTAAAACGAGGCACAGGGAAACTTTGCGGCTTAGCGACACGCATTGAAAGAAAATCCCGTTCCGGCATGCGCAGCGCGCAAAGCCCTGAGCAAGGCTGCGCTGATCGGATTTGTTCGCTGATTGTATTCCCCTGTTGCTTGCGCAAGAACACCGCCCAAGCTGCGGCATCAAAACGGACGCGCTTGCCACCCGCCGCAGAGCGGGCTCGGTTAGAGCGCTTAGCAAACAGCGCGACGAGAGCGCTTGCAAGTGGGCCAGCTTCGCCCATGTTCCAGAGATCTGGCCCTATCGAATTGCCAGCATTGGCACTAAGCTTCTGCAAGCCCTCTCCGCAGAGTGAAGGCGATGTCGTCGCGCCGTCTTGCTCACGATACGCGCGTTTATGAAACCGGCCGAATGGGCATCGAGCCGGACGCATTTCGAGGGCACGCGCGAGGTCGAGGGCACGCGCGGGGCAACAAGGCGCGCCCAGAGAGCGGCCGCGTGCGGGGCGGCGGGACAAGGCATGAGCAAGACAGGAGGCCCCCGGCGCATCCGCTTTCGTGATGACCCAGAATTCTAAGGAGCAGCGGATCATTAGCGAAATGTTTGGAGGCAACACGCGCCGAATCCTCGGAGGCAACACGAAAGTGCCGGAAATCCAAGACCAGCAAGACAGGGAGACGAACGATGACCTTGCGCCGATTCACCGCTTCTGCCGCCGTTGTCCTTTTTCTCAGCGGAAATGCCGCAATGGCGGTCGATGAAATAACCGTGGCGTATTTTCTCGAATGGCCAACCCCTAATCAATATGCCCAAGCTAATCAGATTTACGATCAAGAATTGGGCGTTCGGGTCAATTGGCGTGCTTTCGACACGGGCGTGCAAATGTCTGCAGCCTTAGCAGGCGGCGCTGTCCAGATCCTCTATTCGCAGGGCGTTCCGCCGTTTCTGATCGCGGCCTCCAGCGGGCTCGACATCGAACTCGTCGGGATTGCCGTTACCTACGACGACAACGACAACTGTGTTGTCCACGCGTCGCAGGGGATCACCGCGCAAAATGCGCGTGAGCTTGAGGGCAAGCGCGTCGCTGTGCCGCTCGGCACGGCGGCTCATTACGGGATGCTGCGGCAAATGGACTATCTCGGAGTCGATGTCAGCAAGCTCTCAATTGTCGACCTCTCGCCGCCCGAAGGGGCTGCCGCGCTTGCGCGCGGCGATGTGGCCATGGCCTGCGGCTGGGGTGGGGCCTTGCGGCGTATGCTTGAGCACGGCAACGTCTTGATGACCGGGGCCGAAAAGCGCGCTGCGGGCATCCGCATTTTCGATGTGATCTCGGTCGATCGTAATTTTGCGCAGGCAAATCCCGAGCTGATCGCGCGCTTTTTGCGCGTGACCGAGGACATGAACCGGCGTTTCGAGACCCACCGCGACGAAATGCTGCCGGTCATTGCCCGAGAGGCGGGGATGGATCTTGAGGCAACCGCAGCCACGATTGATGGTTTTGGCTTCCCAACCATCGACGAGCAGCTTGGCCCGGAATGGATGGGCGGCGGCTTGCAGGCGTTTTTGAAAAGCGTTGCCGATTTCTTTGCCGAACACGGCAATATCGAACGGGCGCTTGACAGCTACGACGGTGTCGTGAACCCGACCTACATGCAAATGGCCGCCCAAATGCAGTAACGCCCAACCGTGGCCGCATGGCGCACAGCCGCTCGGCGGCCTTTTCCCGAGCGAGCAGCCATGGGGCTTGGCCTAGAGGCCCCTGGTTTGGGCGCAAGCGCGTAGCCGGCTTGCCTGAAGTTCCGCGCCTGAGCCATGCGCGGGGGTGGTCATTGCCCTCATCCACGTCCCTCCCTTTTCATTTGTCCGTCTTTCAGGAAGGATCATGTCCGAACTTGTCATCGACCGGGTTTCGATGGTCTTCGAGCTGTCGCGTCGGGGGCGCGTGGAGGCCTTGCGCGATGTGTCGCTCTCCATCGCGCAAGGGGAAATCGTCACCGTTCTTGGTCCCTCTGGCTGCGGAAAGACCACGCTTCTCAACATCATCGCAGGCTTTCTTGCCCCGACAAGCGGCGAAGTGCGGCTTGATGGCAGACGGGTCGAAGGCCCCGACCGCTCCCGCGGGATGGTCTTTCAGCAGGGCGCTTTGTTCGAATGGATGTCTGTTGCGCGCAACATCGGCTTTGGGCCGCGCATGGCCGGCCGTCCGCACGCAGAGATCGAGGCGCGCGTCAAGGAATTGCTGGATCAGGTGGGTTTACGTGGCTTTGGCGACAAAGCGGTTTATGAGCTTTCAGGCGGTATGCAGCAGCGTGTCGCCTTGGCTCGGTGTCTTGCCAATGATCCCGACGTCATCCTCATGGACGAGCCTTTGGGAGCGCTCGATGCACTCACGCGCGAAAAGATGCAGGGGCTGGTCCTTAGGCTTTGGAAACAGACAGGCAAGACGATCATTCTCATCACCCACTCGGTTGAAGAAGCGTTGCTTTTGGGCCAGCGTCTGCTTGTGATGGCGCCACGGCCAGGGCGGATCCATGCAGAATACCGGCTCCCCTTCGCTGCACTTGGGGTTGGCGAAGATTTGCGCGCGATCAAGCGTCTGCCGGCTTTTGCGCAAAAGCGCGAAGAAATTCTGCAGATGATCTGGGAGATGGAAGAAGAAATCATGGGCCGCATCGAGGAGGAGGCACCATGACGCTGTTTGCGATCTATGTCGCTTTGCTGGTGCTGATCTGGGTGCTTAATGCGCTCATCAATGCCCGCATTGCGCGGCGCGAGGGGCTTTCCGCGCGCAAGACCGTCACCTTTGGCGATGCCACAGCGGTGCGGGCAAGCCGAGTGGCCTCGATCGCCTCTGTGGTGGTGATTTTTCTACTCTGGGCGGCGTTTACAGGTTCGCGGTGGACCGTCATCCATGCCCCTGTCGACTGGCAAATGCGCCCGATCTGGCTTCCGCCGCCCGAAGCGGTCTGGGCAAGGGTGTGGGTCTTGGCCGAACAGGGCTTCCGCGGCTTTACCCTCTGGGAACATGTATCCATCTCGATTTGGCGGATTTTTGTTGGCTTTTTCTTCGGCGCGCTGATTGGAATTCCGCTTGGCATTGCCATGGGGCTCAACGGTTTTCTGCGCGGCTGGTTTGACCCCATTGTGGAATTCATGCGGCCGGTGCCACCGCTAGCGCTTATTCCCTTAATCATCATCTGGTACGGGATCGATGAAAAGGCCAAAATAATTCTTTTGTTCTTGGCAGCCTTGTGGATTATGGCGATTGCCGCGCGCTCAGGCGTGGCTAATGTCAAGCTCAGCAAAGTGCATGCGGCCTATTCGCTTGGCGCATCCAAGCTTCAGGTGTTGCGCTTTGTCATTTTGCCCAATGCGCTGCCCGACATTTTCACCGGCGCGCGGGTGGCGATGGGGGTCTGTTGGAGTACGGTTGTTGCCTCAGAGCTTGTTGCGGCCGAAAACGGAGCGGGTTTCATGATTATGGTCGCCTCCCGCTTCATGCTGACCGATGTTGTCATCTTGGGGATCATCCTCATTGGCATCATCGGCTATTCGATCGATGTCTTGATGCGCACCGCCGAGCGCTGGCTTGTGCCGTGGAAAGGCCGCGGCTGAGGCGCAACCCGCGCTGACCCCTTGTTTAACCGTTCGCGCCGTCTCTCGAGGAAGCCGCCTGTTTTGACCGGCTCTGGCATCAAGAATCCCCCCAAACTGGCCCTAGCGCAAGCGCGTCATGTCTGTTGTTCATTGGCTCAAAGCTCAGCGCTTCACCCTGCGCGACACTGTCTCCGCAAACGGTCGCGGCTGTGCCGCGTGCGCCAGCGCGCACGGGAAAAGACGCGTGCGTAAGCGCGCACGGGAAAAGACGCGCGTGTACGCGCGCACAGGAAAAAGGTGTGCGCCTTCATCCCATCCACGCTCTTGCTCCATCAACGCTCTTGCTGAGGATGTTTCACTATGCGGATGACCACTGAGGAAGCCTTTGTCAAAACCCTGCAACGGCACGGCATTCAGCACGCCTTTGGGATCATCGGCTCGGCCTTTATGCCGATTTCCGATCTTTTCGGGCGCGCTGGCATCACCTTTTGGGACTGTGCGCACGAGGGCTCGGCCGGGATGATGGCGGACGGGTTCACCCGTGCCTCGGGCAAGATGTGCATGGTCATTGGGCAAAACGGACCTGGGGTGACCAACCTCGTGACCGCGGTCAAAACCGCCTACTGGAACCACACGCCGCTGCTTGTCGTCACGCCGCAGGCAGCAAACCGCACCATGGGGCTTGGGGGGTTCCAAGAAGTCCCGCAGATCGCAATGTTCCAAGACTGCGTCGCCTACCAAGAAGAGGTGCGCGATCCGACCCGCGTTGCCGAGGTGCTGACCCGCGTCATCGCCCAGGCGCGGCGTCGCTCAGCCCCCGCCCAAATCAACGTGCCGCGTGATTTCTGGACCCAAGTCATCGACATCGATCTGCCCGAGCCCATTCCACTTGTGCCGCAACCTGGCAATCCGGAGGCCATCGCCCGCGCGGCTCAGCTTTTGTCTCAGGCGCGTTTTCCGGTGCTGCTCAACGGTGTAGGCGTGGTTTTGTCAGGGGCAATCCCAGCCACGGTTGCCCTTGCCGAACGGCTCGACGCGCCTGTCTGCGTGAGTTACCAGCACAACGACGCCTTTCCCGGAACCCATCCGCTTTACGCCGGCCCCCTTGGCTACAACGGCTCGAAAGCGGCCATGCAGCTCATTGCCGAGGCCGATGTCGTGCTGGCCCTTGGCACCCGGCTGAACCCGTTTGCCACGCTTCCCGCTTATGGCATCGATTATTGGCCGCGCCAGGCGACGATCATTCAGGTTGAGGCGAACCCCGACCGGATTGGTCTTGCCAAAAAGGTCGATATCGGAATCGTGGGCGATGCGCGGCTTGTCGCCGAGGAGATCCTGAAAGCGCTGAGCCCCGACGCGGGCGATGCAAACCGCACAGCACGGCGCGAGACGATTGCACAGCGCAAGTCGACCTGGGCGCAAGAGCTCGCAAGCCTTGACCACGAAGCCGACGACCCCGGGACCGACTGGAACGCCCGCGCGCGCGCCGCGAAGCCTGACTGGATGAGCCCGCGCATGGCCTGGCGCGCCATCACCGCTGCCCTGCCCCCAGAGGCGATCATCTCGAGCGACATCGGCAACAATTGTGCAATCGGCAATGCCTATCCAAGCTTTACCGCCGGACGAAAATATCTTGCCCCCGGCATGTTCGGGCCTTGCGGCTATGGCTTGCCAGCCATTATCGGGGCCAAGATCGCCTGCCCCGACACGCCGGTCGTGGGCTTCGCCGGGGATGGCGCCTTTGGCATTGCGGTCAATGAGTTGACAGCGCTCCCGCGGCCGGGCTGGCCAGCCATTACGATGGTGGTGTTCCGCAACTATCAGTGGGGGGCAGAAAAGCGCAATGCGACGCTTTGGTACAACGACAATTTTGTTGGCACCGAGCTCAGCGAGCGGGTGAGCTACGCGGGCATTGCCCGTGCCTGCGGGCTTGAGGGCGTGGTTGTCCGCCGGATGGACGAGCTGACCGAAGCGCTCCGCAAAGCCATCGACGATCAGATGCAGCGCGGCACCACCACGCTGATCGAGGCGCTCATCAACCAAGAGCTGGGCGAGCCCTTCCGTCGCGATGCGATGAAAAAACCGGTGGTGGTGGCCGGGATTAACCCTGCCGATATGCGCCCGCAGGGCTGATCACTCGCCCATGGTGAGGCCTGCATGCGCCCCGGCGAGAGCTTGGAAACATGTGCTTCAGAACAACATTGTTGATCGCTGCCGTTGAAAGCGCCCCGCAAAAGCCGTCTCCCTCTTCACCGAGGGCGATGCGGCCAAGAGAGGCACCGCCGCAAGCGAACAGACACACGGCAAAGAGCGTCAGGCTCAAGCGGGCGGGAGGCTCGCACGAGGGGCATTCGGGTGACCATTCGTTGAAGCACCAGGCTCGAGCGCGCGGGAGGCTCTTGTGGGCATACGCCGGATCCGTTCTGTTCGCAAACCGCTTGTCCGCTCCTCAGCGCACTTCTCCCAGCCTGACGCGGGTCCGTTCCACACGCGCCGCGTCAAGCTGGCGCGGGCGCTTGACTCGAACCCTTCGCACCCGGCGCGGAGTGGGGCTCTCTTGACGCATCACCCGGATCGCGTCTGCCAAGAATGGCGCATCGGCCATTTCAGAAAGGTGGGAGACCGTGACGTTGCCTCTTGAACTTTCATGGCTCGGCACGCTTTGGCTGATGTTGGCCGCTTTTGCGGCTGCGTTCGTGCGTGGCTATGGGGGCTTTGGCTTTGCGGCGGTGTTGATTTCCGCCGCTGCACTTGTCACCAATCCGTTGCGGCTTGTGGCTGTGGCACTTTTGGCTGATCTCGTTCTCTCGGTGCAATTGTGGCGTGGGATCAGCGGCTTGATCGACTGGCGGCGCGTTTTGCTGTTGTTTGTTGGGGCCTTGGTGGGCTTGCCGGTCGGCCTCGCGTTGCTTACGCAACTCTCCGAGCTCACCATCCGGCTGATCGTCTCAGGCTGGGTGCTGGGCATGGGCGTGTTGTTGATCTCGGGCTGGATGCTCAGGGCAACCGGGCAGTGGGTGCCGCTTCTTGCGGGCACAATTTCGGGTGCCGCGAATGCCGCGGGGGTTGGCGGGCTGCCGGTGGTGGCGTTGCTTGCCGCGCAGCCGATCCCGGCGAAGATCTTCCGCGCAACGCTGATTGCCTATTTCCTGTTGCTCGATTTGTGGACTCTACCGCTTTTGTGGCTGTATGGCCTTTTTGAAAGCGAAACGGTCTACACCGTCTTGTTCCTTGCACCGGCTCTGGTGATTGGAACTTGGGCCGGAAGCCGGCGCTTTTCCACGGCAGCACCCGAGTCGGTCCGGCGCTTTACCGTCTGGGCCATTGTCATCTTGGCGGCGGTTGGCGTGGTGCGTGCCACACACGCGGCTTTTTCGAGCTGATGGTCGGAGATGCTTCGAGATGCTTTCGTAACGGTGCGCAAAAGGGACGACCGAGAGGACGACCACAACCGATGATTGCAAGCTTCCTTCTGGCCAAAATCGCGCTGATCGGGCTTCGACCGTACCTTTGGTGGGTGCGCCCCGTGGCGCAAGAACATGCCCGCATGGCGCACAGGGCTTCGTGCACCATGCGGCTCAGGCAAGGTGCAGCATTGGCGGAAGTCAGCATCGGGTTTTCGATCCACACGCAAAGCCCTGCCCGCAGGTTGCCGAGCGAAGCTGATGAGGCCCGTGATGTCTTGAGCCAGATGAGCCGCGCCGCTGAGGTCTTGCCTGCTTTGGCCGAGCCCTTCCCCGCCCCAGCCTCAAAAGCGGCGCCTGCGCAAAGCGGGCAAACGCAACCACTGAGGCTTGACGCAACACCGTTCTTCTGACGATCTTTTGCTCATGACCGAAAGGAACCCTAAAATCGTGCCCGTTGGTCATGCGCTTGAACCCCGCCGCGAAGCCGCTCGAGGCCAAGGCGGAGCGGTGCTTCCCGAGTGGACAAGCCGCGTCTCAGACCGGGTCGAAAAGACCACCTGCTACATGTGCGCCTGCCGCTGCGGCATTGATGTTCACATCCGCGACGGCAAGATCCGCTACATCGAGGGCAACCGTGACCATCCCGTCAATCGCGGCGTGCTTTGCGCCAAGGGCTCGGCCGGGATCATGAACCATTATTCACCGGCGCGGCTCTCCAAGCCCTTGCTCAGGGTTGGCGAACGCGGCGAGGGAAAATTTCGTACAATTGAGTGGGACGAGGCGCTCACGCTTGCCACCTCCTGGCTTGCCGAGGTCCGCGCGCGCGATCCCAAAGGCCTTGCCTTCTTCACCGGGCGCGATCAAAGCCAGGCGCTGACGGGCTGGTTTGCCCAGCAATTCGGCACCCCCAATTATGCCGCCCACGGTGGCTTTTGCTCGGTCAATATGGCCGCGGCGGGAATCTACACGCTCGGTGGCTCATTTTGGGAGTTCGGCTCGCCCGATTGGGACCGCACGAAACTTTTTTTCCTCTTTGGCGTTGCGGAAGACCACGACTCGAACCCCATCAAGCTTGGCCTTGCGCGTCTTAAGGCGCGAGGGGTGAAATGCGTGAGCGTCAATCCCATCCGCACCGGCTACAGCGCCATTGCCGACGAATGGGTGGGCATCACGCCCGGCACGGATGGGTTGTTCGTGCTTGCGCTTGTGCACGAGCTTTTGCGGGCAGGTCGGATCGATCTTGACTATCTCTTGCGCTACACGAACGCACCCTGGCTTGTGATTGATGCACCCGGAACGGCTGATCACGGCCTTTTCGCTCGCGACACCGAGGGTCAACCGCTTGTGGGCCTGCGGGGACAAGCATCAGTGAGCCGAGCGGCTGAGGCACGGCTCAAGGCAGCCCTTGCGGGGCGCTATGTTTTGCCTGATGGGCGCGTGGCGCAGCCTGTGTTTCAAAAAATCGTCGAGACCTACCTTGACCCCGCTTTCAGCCCCGCGCGCGCCGCCGCGATCACAGGCGTTCCTGCCGCAACCATCCGCCGGCTTGCCGCCGAGATTGCAAGCACGGCCTTCGATCAGGCGATCACCGTGCCGATCCCGTGGACCGATGTCTATGGCGAACCGCATGCCTTCATGCGCGGGCGGCCGGTGTCATTCCACGCCATGCGGGGGATCTCGGCGCATTCGAACGGGTTTCAGACATGCCGGGCGATCCATCTTTTGCAATGCTTGCTTGGGGCGGTTGATTGCCCGGGTGGCTTTCGTTTTGAACCGCCCTACCCCAAGCCTGCCGAGGCGCACCCGCGCCCGCACGGCCTTGTTGGCCCGAACGCTCCGCTCAAAGGCCCCCCGCTTGGCTTTCCGCTTGGACCGCAGGACCTGTTGGTCGATGCTGAGGGGCGCGCGCAGCGCATCGACAAAGCCTTTTCCTGGGAGGCGCCGCTTGCGGTCCATGGCCTGATGCACATGGTGATCGCCAACGCCGTTGCCGCCGATCCCTACCCGATCGAGCTGTTGTTCCTCTACATGGCCAACATGGCCTGGAATTCCTCGATGAACACCAAGGCGGTGACAGAAATGCTCACTGCCAAAGATGGCTCCGGCCAGTACAAGATTCCAAAGATCATTTATGCCGATGCCTTTGACTCGGAGATGGTGGCCTTTGCCGACCTTGTCTTGCCCGATACCACCTATCTCGAGCGGCACGATTGCATCTCGCTTCTCGATCGGCCGATCTCCGAGCCCGACGCGATGGCCGATGCGATCCGCTGGCCGGTGGTGGCGCCTGATCGCGATGTGCGCCCGTTTCAGACCGTTCTCCTGGACCTCGGCGCGCGGCTTGGCCTGCCCGGTTTTGTCACCGAAGATGGCCGGCCGCGCTACCGCGATTATGCCGATTATATCGTCACCCACGAACGCCGCCCCGGAATTGGGCCGCTTGCCGGCTTTCGCGGGCAAGAGGGCACCAAGTCTGGCCGTGGTGAGCCCAATCCAAAGCAGCTTGAACGCTATATCGAAAACGGCGGTTTCTGGACGGGTCACATTCCTGAAGCGGCGCGGTTTTTCAAACATGCAAACCAGGCTTATCAAGACTGGGCGGTGGCGATGGGGCTTTTTGATGTGCCCCAGCCCGTGACCTTTCAGCTTTATCTTGAGCCGCTCAGGCGCTTTCAGCTGGCCGCGGAAGGCTTTGGCGAGCGCAAGCCGCCGCCTCACCTCTCTGAACAGATTAAGGCTTGCTTTAGCCCGTTGCCGATTTGGTACCCGCCCCGCGAAGGCGGGGTTTTTGACAAAGACGGGCAACAGAGCGCGTTTCCACTCCATGCCGTCACGCAAAGGCCCATGGCTATGTATCATGCCTGGCATTCACAAAACGCCTGGCTCAGGCAAATCCACACCGATAACGTGCTTTACGTGCCCGACCCGGTATGCGATGCGCTTCAGCTTGAAAGCGGTGATTGGGTCTGGGTGATCTCGTACCATGCCCGGATCAAGGTGCAGATCCAGCGCATGGCGGCGGTCAACAGCAAAACAGTCTGGACGTGGAACGCCATTGGCAAAAGGCGCGGCGCCTGGCGGCTTTCGCCCGATGCGCCCGAGGCAACGCGAGGCTTTTTGCTCAATCACCTCATCCACGAGCTTCTGCCGCCCAACGGCGATGGTTTACGCTTTGCCAACACCGACCCGATCACCGGGCAAGCGGCTTGGTATGACCTACGCGTCAGGCTTGAAAAGGCGGAAGCTCCGGCGCTGAGCGAAGCGCTTCTTCCCCCTCAAGAGCCCGCAGCCGGCACCACGCCCCCCCCGCGGCTTCTTCGCTTTGGATTGGGATGGGGACGATGACCAGCCTTCCTGCCGATACGCCAAAGAAACTGGGCCTTGTCATCGACCTTGACCTTTGCGTGGGCTGCCATGCCTGTGCGGTGGCCTGCAAGGAGTGGAATACCGGCAGCTACGGCGCGCCCTTATCAGACCAAGATCCCTACGGCGCAGAGCCAACCGGGACCTGGCTCAACCGCATCCACAGCTTCGAGCTTGTGCCGGAAGCGGCCGGCAGCAGCGACGGCAGCAGAGACGGCGAAGCAGGGGCGTTTGGCCAGGCGCGGCTTGTGCATTTTCCGAAATCCTGCCTGCACTGTGCCGATGCCCCTTGCGTGACGGTTTGCCCGACCGGGGCCTCGTATAAGCGGGCCGATGACGGCATTGTCCTTGTTGATGAAAAGCTTTGCATCGGCTGCGGGCTTTGTGCCTGGGCCTGCCCCTACGGCGCACGCGAGCTTGATGCCGCCGAAGGGGTGATGAAAAAATGCACTCTTTGTGTTGATCGCATCTACAATGCGGCCTTGCCGGAGGAAGACCGGATCCCCGCCTGTGTGCGCACTTGCCCGACGAATGCCCGCCATTTTGGCGACCTGGCAGACCCAAACTCTCACGTCTCTCGGCTTGTCGCGGAGCGCGGCGGTTTTGACCTGATGCCCGAGCAGGGAACGGCCCCAGTCAACAAATACCTTCCCCCACGGCCCAAACGCGAGGGGGCCTCGGGCCCTGCCGCACTGTCGCTTGCCGAGCTTGCCGAGCCCACCCCAACGGGGTTTCTGGCCTGGCTCGACCGAGCGCTGTCGAAGCTTTAGATTTGTCACACCGATGCATCCGGCGTTCTCAATCATTCTTTTCACAACCCTTTCGGGCATGGGCTTTGGCTTGATCTTCTGGCTCGGGCTTGCCTTGGTCCCGGCGCGGGCAGAGCTTGCCGCGGCAACAACCGGCCTTCTTTTGGCCGTGGTCGGGCTTTTGACATCCACCTTCCATCTTGGCCGCCCCGAGCGCGCCTGGCGCGCTTTGTCGCAATGGCAAAGCTCGTGGCTTTCGCGCGAGGGGATCTTGGCCATTGCAACGGTTGCTTTGGTGATGGTCGATTTTGCGCTTCGTCTCGTTTTCGATCGTGCGCTTTGGCCGCTTGGCCTGATTGCCGCGGTTCTTGCCGGTGCAACGGTTTTTGCCACAGGCATGATCTATGCGCAGCTTCGCGCCGTTCCCACCTGGGCGCATCCGTTGACGCCAGCCTGTTTTTTAGGCTTTGCCGCTGCCGGGGGGGCGCTTTGGGTCGCTTTTCTTGCTGAGGCTTTGGGCGCGTCGTCGGACTTCTTCACCCTGGCTGCAACAGCGGCGCTTACGCTGGCCTTTTTGCTCAAGGCGCTCTGGTGGCAGCGCGCGGCAAAGGTTGGCTACGCTGGCTCAACCCCGGAAAGCGCAACCGGGCTTGGCGCGCTTGGCCGTGTGCGGCTTTTCGCCCCGCCGCATGGAACCCCCAATTACCTCATGCACGAGATGGTCTTTCGCATCGGGCGCCGACATGCGCGCGCCCTCAGACGTCTTGCCTGGGGCTTGGGTGCCCTTCTGCCGCTTGCGGCCCTTGTGAGCTCCTGGGCGCTCGGGGGGCAGCTTTTGGTGCTGGGCTTGGCGCTCCTTTTCCATTTCCTCGGCCTTCTTGCCGAACGCTGGCTGTTCTTCGCGGAGGCTCGGCACACGGTTCAGCTCTATTATCTTACGGGCAAAGAGACCGCCCCCGCTTGAGAAAGGTGCAAAGCGCCCGCGGTACCTCAAAAAATGTGCCCTACGCCCTCCCCTCACGGTGAATGCCCGCGCGCCATTCTTGCGTGGGCACATGTTGGTGTGACCGCGGGGGCAAAGCGTTTTGTGCTCCGTCTGTTGGGTTTCTTATTGACGGGCGGCATCGTCGCGCTTAGCTTTTTGACGAGGGCCTGAGGAGAGTTCTATGAAGTTAGTATCCAAAGCGCGGGGGTGGCTGATCGGATAGTGCATGCTGATCCGCCTCCCCGCTTTTCGCCCCCGCTTTACGTCGGGGGTTTTTTTGTTCAACAAGGCCGAACGCGTGAGCACTAAGATCCCCCGTATGGCATTCGGAGCAAGGCGATGTCTGACGAGATGACCGGCGCACAGATTGTTATCAAGGCGCTCAAAGATCAGGGCGTTGAGGTGATTTTCGGTTATCCGGGCGGGGCGGTACTGCCAATTTATGACGAGCTTTTTAAGGACAACAGCATCCGGCACATTCTGGTCCGCCATGAACAAGGGGCGGTGCATATGGCCGAAGGCTATGCCCGCTCGACAGGAAAGCCAGGGGTCGTTTTGGTGACCTCAGGTCCGGGCGCCACCAATTCGGTGACCGGCATCACCGATGCGCTCATGGACTCGATCCCGATTGTGGTTTTGACCGGCCAGGTGCCCACCTTCATGATCGGCACCGACGCTTTTCAAGAGGCCGACACCGTGGGGATCACCCGCGCCTGCACCAAGATGAACTGGCTTGTCAAAGAAACCGATCGGCTGGCCGAAACGCTCCATCTTGCCTTTCACGTGGCCACCACCGGCCGGCCCGGGCCGGTTTTGGTCGACATTCCCAAAGATGTGCAGTTTGCAACCGGCCGCTACCTGCCGCCGCAGAAGGCCGCAACAGACCGATATCGCCCGCGCGTGAAGGGCGATCTCGAGGCCATCACGCGGCTTGTGGAAGCGATGGAGACAGCGGAGCGGCCGATCCTCTACACCGGCGGGGGGGTGATCAATTCTGGCCCGGCCGCCTCGCTCTTGCTGCGTGAGCTCGCCGATGCCACCGGATTTCCTGTCACCTCAACGCTTATGGGGCTTGGCGCCTATCCGGCAAGTGGCAAATGCTGGCTTGGCATGCTCGGAATGCATGGTCTTTACGAAGCGAACATGGCCATGCACGATTGCGACCTTATGATCTGCATTGGCGCGCGGTTTGATGATCGGATCACCGGCCGCATCAATGCTTTCTCACCCCACTCGAAGAAGGCGCATATCGACATTGACCCCTCCTCGATCAACAAGGTGATCCGGGCTGATATTCCGATTGTTGGCGATGTTGCCTTTGTGCTCGAAGACCTTTTGCGGATCTGGAAGGCTCGCGGGCGCAAACTGAACCGCGAGGGTCTCGCGCGCTGGTGGCAACAGATCGATGAGTGGCGGCGCGTCAATTGCCTGCGCTACCGGCCCGCAAAGGACACGATCAAGCCGCAATACGCCATTCAACGGCTCGAGGCGCTGACCCGCGACCACCCCAAGCGCATTGTTGCAACCGATGTCGGCCAGCATCAGATGTGGGCCGCGCAATTTATGGGCTTTGAGGCGCCTAACCGCTGGCTTACCTCAGGCGGGCTCGGCACCATGGGCTACGGCCTTCCCGCCTCAATCGGGGCGCAAATTGCGCATCCCGACGCGCTTGTCATCAATGTCTCCGGCGATGCCTCCTGGCTTATGAATATGCAAGAGATGGGCACTGCCGTGCAATATCGCCTGCCGGTAAAACAATTCATCCTCAACAACGAGCGGCTCGGCATGGTGAGGCAATGGCAAGAGCTGTTGCACGGCGGGCGCTATGCGCATTCGTGGTCAGAATCGCTACCCGATTTCGTGAAACTGGCTGAGGCCTTCGGCTGCAAAGGCATCCGCTGTGAGCATCCGAACGATCTTGATGAGGCCATCCGGGAGATGCTGGCTTATCCGGGACCGGTGATTTTTGACTGCTTGGTCGAGCGGCATGAAAACTGTTTCCCGATGATTCCCTCAGGCAATGCCCACAACCAAATGATCATGGGCGAGGAAGTCGATACGCAAAACGCGATTGGCGACGCGGGGAAGGTTTTGGTGTAAGTGCGGTGTGCACAGCCGCATCGCAGCGCGAGAAGCGTTTTCAAACCGACGGTCATTCAAAGCAAAACCATGTCTGCGCTCAACATCAAGCAAGGCAGCTCAAAACATTCCGCCTACGATCTGCGCTCGCCGCATGGCGCGTGGCAAGAAGCCCATACGCTTGCCGTCATTGTTGACAATGAACCGGGCGTACTTGCCCGCGTC
>FWWL01005840.1_pt1 | contig 17611 bp, 17 predicted proteins | sample 2228331 | NCBI WGS metagenome assembly FWWL01 (sample SAMEA103939775, study PRJEB20133) | metagenome
CCGATTCGGGTTCCAGGGCAGGTCGTAGTTGACCATGAGGTGAGCCCGTTGGAGGTTGATGCCTTCACCTGCGGCGTCGGTGGCGACGAGGATCAGCGCGTCCTTCTCCTGCGAAAAGACCTCCTGGGCCTTGCGGCGATCCTCACGTCCCATGCCGCCGTGGATCGTGACCACGGCCTCGGGCCGGCCGAGGAGCGTTCGGATACGCTCGGCCAGGTAGTTCAGCGTGTCCCGATGCTCCGTGAAGATGATGAGCTTGCGGCGTGCCCCATGGGCATCGAACATCCGCTGCTCGTTCTGCAGGAGCTTCGACAGCTCCTCCCACTTCCGGTCGGTCTCTGAGTTGCGGACCTTGCGTGCCAGCTCCTCCAACCGCGTGAGGGTCTTGATCTCGGCCTTCAGTTCCGCGATCGTCTGCGCGGCCGTGGCCTGATCGACGATCTCCTCCTCGAGCTCCTCGATCTCCTCATCTGGCCGTTCGTCGAGCTCGGTGAGGTCCTCCTCCCTCACCGCTCCCAGGCGGTCCTCGATACGCGCCTCGGCGCCTCGCTTCAGGAACTGCTCCTCCCGAAGGCGGTTCTCGAGCCGCTGCCGGCGTCGCTTGAGGGATTGGTAGATGGCCTCGGGAGACGAGGCCAGCCTGCGTTGGAGTACGGTGAGGGCGAAACCGACGACGGTCCCGCGACGCCCTTCGCCCTCAGCCTTCAGGCGGTCGGCCCGGTTCATCTCGTCGCGGACGTAGTCGGTGACCTCCCTGTACAGGTGGGCTTCCTCGTCCGAGAGGGTGTACTCGACGCTGTACGCGCGTCGCTCGGGGAAAAGCCGCCGGCCGTCGAAGCGGAGGAGTTCCTCCTTCACCATGCGGCGCATGAGATCTCGCGTGTCCGTCGTATGCACCCCGTCCCGGAACTTGCCCTCGAAACGGTCGGCGTCCAGCAGGGCCATGAACAGCTGGAAGTCTGCCTCCTTGCCTGCGTGGGGCGTCGCGGTCATCAGGAGGAGGTGACGGGTGAGGGAGCCGACCACCTTGCCGAGCTTGTACCGCTTCGTCTCCTTGATCTCTGTGCCGAAGTAGTGCGCGGACATCTTGTGGGCCTCGTCCACCACCACGAGATCCCACTCGGTCTGCTGTAGCTTGGCGATGAGGTCGTCGTTGCGCGCCAGGTGGTCGAGGCGGGCAATCACCAGGTTCTTCTCGGCGAAGGGGTTGCCGCTCCGGGAGTTCTCGATCGTCTCACGTGTGACGATCTCGAAATTGATTCCGAACTTGTCGTGGAGCTCGTCCTGCCACTGCTCCACGAGCGCGCCAGGGCAGATGACGAGGCATCGCCTCACGTCCCCCCGGACGATGAGCTCCTTGATGAAGAGTCCGGCCATGATGGTCTTGCCTGCGCCCGGGTCATCGGCCAGAAGGAATCGGAGCGGCTGGCGGGGGAGAAGCTCTCCGTAGACCGCCTTGATCTGGTGGGGCAGGGGCTCCAGCACCGAGGTGTGGACCGCGAGCAGCGGGTCGAACAGGTACGCGAGCCGGATCCGGAGCGCCTCGGAGGCGAGACGGAAGAGGGCGCCGTTGCCATCGAAGGAGAAGGCGGGCCCGGCGCCATCGCTTTCGAGACGGACCTCGTCATCCCGGAAGAGGAGCTGCTGTCGGGGCTGTCCGGTATCGTCGCGGTAGGTGAGGGTGACGGCTTCGGTACCGTGCCACTCGACCTGGACGACCTCGACGGTCCGATCCGGAATCACCCCGCGGATCCGTGCCCCCGGCGTGAGCTCCTCCAACCGCATCACGCATCCCCCCCGTGCCCGGCGCAGAACCGCTCGTCCAGACCCGAGAGGAAGGCACGGTCGTTCCTGTCACCTCGCGCTGCCCCACTGGCGGCCGCGCGGGTACCCGGGAGCATGAGGGATCTGGGATCCCGCCACCCGAGGGGACGACCCCGCGCTCCGAGGGGGAGACCATGCATGCGCTTCAGCGTATCGGGAAGCTCCGACACGCGTGAGCGCCCAGCGGGCGGCAGCGGGGTCAGGCGGGCGTCACGAGACGGCCTCCGCTGCCCCAGCACCGGTGCGTTCCACGTACTCACCGACGACCTCCGCCACCGCTCGCCAGTGCATCATGGACTTGCCGAGCTGGTTCGGGTTGCGGCCGATGGAATCGTCCTCGAAGTCCATCTTCGTCACCTCGAGGAGGTCCGCGGCCGTCGCCGCCCAGACCTCCTCGGGCTCGTGCAGCCATCGCACCCCGCGTTCACCCACCTCGACGATGTGCCGGAAGGCTCCGATGATCGGGATCAGGGCGCCCTTCGTCAGCAGGTGTCGGGACTTGATCTCATGGACGCCTGCGAAGGGCAGGGCACAGCGCCGCACCTCCACGAACCTGAGGGAGCTGAAACCCGCGCGCGGCCAGTAGGAGGCGGCGGTCTCTTGGATCTTGTCGCGGAGGCGGAGCACGTCGGGCGCGATCTCGGCGAAACGTTCGTAGTGCTCGCGGTGCTCCTGGTACTCCTTGAGAGCGCGAGCCTTCTGCGAGTACGTGAAGATGGGGTGGAGGCCCCCGAACCGCTTCGGCGGATAGCGCTTGGGGTCGACCGCGATGAGGAGGGCCACCACTTCGCGTGCGTCGACCTCCCCCTCGTCGCCTTCGTGCCACGCGATGTACTCATCCATGCGATCCGCGGCGTAGAGGGCTCGCTGGAGCGCCTCGAACTCGTGCCGGTGATCGGCGAGCGAGAGGGCCTGCACCTGCACCGCCGTGTTGTGCGTCTCGACCATCCGCTGGATGAGGTCGGTCGGGGCGTTCTCGTACACGATGATGTCGACCCACTGATGCGAGAGGTCGTGTGACTCCTTCTGGGCCTTCCGGATCACCGCGTACGTGCGCCCGCCGTCGAAGACCCCATGCATCTTCTCCTTGTCCGTGTCGAACCAGAGCCGAGCGATGTTCCCCTCGTGCTCGAGCCGATGGACGTTGACCCGGATGCCCCGGTTGAGCAGCCCGAAGTCGTCGTCGCTGAGCAGCGTGGAGAGGACCTCCCGGTAGATCGGCTTCCGCAGGATCTTCTCGGTCGCCTCCCTGACGTTGGGGTGGGTTGGGAGCTCGGGAACGGACGAGACCTTGGCCATGAGGTGGTACCGGGCCATGTCGTCACGTCCCGGCACCGGGGTGGCTCGGACGTGGAGAACCTCGATCTCACGCTCGATCAGGCCCATGGCCCCTCCTTCTGGCAATCTCGGCTCGCAAGCACCGATGTCCGCTCTGTTGCCGGGCGGCGTATCGCGCAAGATCGTAGGGGATCCGCGCCCCGGGATCCATCCGTCCGACGACCGATCCCGCAGGTCGGGATCGTTCCTGAGAGCGCTGAGGGCTGACGGTCCGGCGCGGGCGCGTCCCTGGCCCCTGCCCCCGATCGGCTCTGCCTATCATCGCTGCGGTGGCGTCCCTCGACGGGATCCGGGTCCTGTGGGTCGACGACGCGCCCGAGGGGCTCGTCTCGATCGTGCCAGGGTGCGGTCCCTCGGCGCGGAGGTGGTCCTGGTGCGGACCAACGACGAGGCCCTCGAGGCCCTCGCGGCCGGGCCCTTCGACGTCGTGGTCTCCGACATCCACAGGCCGGGGGAGGAACCCGGGAGCGAGCTCGGCCTGCGCATGTGGGCCTCGGGCTTCCGGGCGCCGGTCGTCCACTTCGTCGCGAGCGAGGAGCCCGACCAGCCCCCGCCGGTCGGCTCGGTGGGGGTGACGAGCGACGAGGCGCGGCTGCTCGAGCTCATCCACCGGGCGTCGCCGGCCCGCGTGAGGGCGGCCCTCAGCGCCGAACGCCTGGGAGCGCTCATGCCTACGCATCCTCGCACCATCCCCGGCCGCGACCGCCCTCCGCTGGGGCAACCCGAAGGCCTGACCGGGAGGCGGTCCTCCTCCCTCCCCTCGGCCCTCGCCGTCAGAACCGATCAGGGCGGAAGGGGTCGAGGGGCAGGGACGGGGGCTTGCCCACCGCGAGCTCGGCCACGAGCTTGCCCGTCGGCGGCCGTGACTGCCCTAGATCCCCGGAACGTCCGTCTCCCCCCACAGTCGCGACATGTAATCGTTCGCGGCGTTGGCTAGAGCTGCGGCGCGTTCTTTCAGGAAGTCCTCGTACCGCTCGACCTTGAGGCTGCTCCCGGGGGGAACGAGCTGCTCGGCGAGGAGATCGTCATCCACGCCGTAGCGTTCGAGGTAGCCCAAGGGGTTGGCCGCGCCGAAGCGGATGTTGGTGGTGGGTCCGAGTACTGCGATGTTCGCGAACACATCCCAGAGCTCCTCCGGAACCTCTTCCCTCCGCAGGAATGCGCGGGGGAAGATGTGGTGCCACTGTGGGTTGAAGGTCTCGAGCAGGTCCACGCCTTGGAAGCCGAGGCGTTCCTTCGAGATCCAGTCCCGGGCGCCGCGGTCGTACATCACGAGGTAGAGGAAGAGACGGAGCACACGGTCGCGGTATTCCCGCAGGAAATCATCGGCGGTGAAGGGATCCCATGGTCCCGCGTGTTGTAGCAACCCCGACAGCGCCGTCGGCAGATCCGTGGCCTCGCGGATGACTCGAACATCGGCGTCGAGGGCGGTCAGCGCTGATCCTCCGTACCTCCCGCTCCGGGTCACGTGGAGCAGCCAAGCGAACGCGCGATCGTCTGAAGTGGCCTCTGGGTGCCGATCGACGAGGACGGCGAGCGGGATGAGCGCGTTCTTCGTCGGCAAGACCTCTGAGGAGAGGATCCCTCGGTTCTCCACGTATCCGATCGTCTTCCTCCACGCCTGGGTCGCACGTTTCCATGCGTCTGCAAGCTCTCCGGACTCCCACCAACCGCGGGGGATCTCCTTGAGCCTCGTCCTCCCCAGACCGATCGCGACGAGGGAGCGGAACACCAGGTTCGGGTCGAGGTCGAAGCCAGCTTCCTCGAGTTCCCGGATGAAGGGCAGGAACTGGCCCCGGGCCCACCCAGGATTCCGAGACGATGCAAGGGCCAGGGCGATATCGGCCTCGGTGACCTTCGTGCCAGCGCTGTTCAGCCGGGCGAAGACCTCCGTCACGTCCTCGAGATCCATGGAAACGGTGAGGACGGGGATGTCCACATCCCTCACCTTCCGGAGGTTATCCAGCCGCGTCCACAGCTTGCCGAAGTTCAACATCGGAAGGTCGAGGGACTCGAGCAGCCCGTGGACGATGACGCTCAGGCCTTCGTCATCGGCCGCGAGTACGTCTCGCACGGGCACCCACGCCCTGCCGCTTCCCCTGTTCATGGCGGCGGTGCGTAGGCTGAAGTACGGCTCCTCCTCAGCGAGGACGTTGAAACGCACATCGTTCCGATCCAGGTACTCGTTCCACTCACCCTCCCACCAGTACGGTTTCCTGCCGAGCAGGAGGCAGAGGGCGGTGGTTCGCTGCTGGCCATCGACCACCCACGCAGCCGGTTCCTGGGCATCTCCGGCGAGCCGAGGCTCGACGTCTTCGGGTGCGTACCAGATGAGGAAGCTCCCGACGGGATAGCCGCGCCATAGTGAGTCGATCAGGTCCTTGACCTTCTGGGGCGTCCACACGAATCCCCGCTGGAACTCCGGCACGCCCCACCGATGGCTGACCGCCTTGTCGACGATCTCACGCACCTTGGCCTGTTCCAATCCCATGCGAGCCCCCCTCGCCGACCGTTCCAGGGTTAGGGTGTCGCCCATCATCTCACCTCGGAGCAACGCGCGTGACAGAGCGACGTTGCACCTCGACCTCATCGAGGGGTAGGTGCTGCCGGTGGACAAGCACAAGGGCGTATCACCGAAGCCGATCGAGAAGCGCGGCGGGTACGGCTCGGGCGACAAGCGGGTGTCCGACCTGAAGCCGCCGCCCTCTGGCCCCGCGCCCGGGGTGAAGCCCCCGGCGGGCGACGACCGGAAGAAGTAGGCGCGCGACCGGCTGACGCCTGCGGAGGGCTGGCGCCGGACGGGTGTGGGTTCAGCGCCGCTCGGCTCGATCGGAAGGCCCTCGCCCTCAGAACCGATCCGGGCGGAAGGGGTCGAGGGGCAGGGACGGGGGCTTGCCCACCGCGAGCTCGGCCACGAGCTTGGGCGCCCGTTGGCTCGCTCACGGGGTCGGGCCGGGGAGGCGGGGGACCGCCTCCAGGAGCTCCCGCGTGTATGGCTCGCGGGGGGCTCGGAGGACCTCCTCGGTCGATCCCAGCTCGACGAGCCTGCCCTCGCGGAAGACGGCGACCCGCTCGCAGAGCGTGCGGACCACAGCGAGATCGTGTGAGATGAGCACGATCGTGAGCCGCAGCTGTTCCCGCAGCGAGCGCAGGAGCGCGAGGATCTGTTTCTGGATCGTCACGTCGAGCGCCGACGTGATCTCGTCGGCCACGAGCACCCGGGGCTCGGTCGTGAGCGCCCGTGCGATCGCCACGCGCTGGCATTGCCCACCCGAGAGCTCGTGGGGACGCCGGCTCCGCAGCGCGGCGGGCAGCTCGACGGCCTCCATCAGCTGGAGCACTCGTCCCTCCACCTCCTCCGGCCGGCAGATGCCGTGCCACCGCAGCGGCTCGGCCAGGGTTCGTTCCACGGTGTACCGGGGGTTGAGCGACGCGTAGGGGTCCTGGAAGACCATCTGGATGGCCGGGGGACGGCGGTCGGCGATGTCCTCGCGCAGCTCGATCCGCCCCGAGGTGGGCCTGACGAGCCCCGCGATCGCTCGGCCCAGGGTGGTCTTGCCCGAGCCGCTCTCTCCCACGATGCCGAGGGCCTCTCCGTCGGCGATCGAGAAGCTGACGTCGCGGAGCGCTTCGACCGGAGGGCGGCCCTGGCCGAAGAGAGCCCGGGCGAGGGATCCGCGGTGGCGCCCGAACGTCACCGTGAGACCCTGGACCGAGATGAGGGGCGGTGCGTCGGAACGACCGCGTCCCTGGGGAGCAGAGGATGCGAGGGAGGGGTTGGCATCGATCAGCGCCCGCGTGTACGGGTGCGATGGCGCCCGCAGGACCTCCTGGGTGGGCCCCTCCTCGACGACGCGGCCGTCCTTCATCACGACGACGCGGTCGCACACCGATGCGATGACGGCGAGATCGTGCGAGACGAGGATCAGGGAGAGGCCCTCCTCCTCCCGCAGCAGCGTGAGGAGCTCGAGGATCCTGGCCTGGACCGTGACGTCGAGCGCCGTGGTGGGCTCGTCGGCGATCAAGATCCGGGGCCGACAGGCGAGCGCCCCCGCGATCATCACGCGCTGCTTCATGCCGCCCGAGAGCTGGTGGGGGTAGTCCTCCGCCCGACGCTCCGGGTCGGCGATGCGCACGTGCGCCAGCAGCTGGATCGAGCGCTCGCGGGCCTCCCGGACGGGGAGGTCGAAGTGGTAGCGGAGCCCTTCCGCGACCTGGTCTCCGACCCGCATCACCGGGTCGAGGTAGCTGGAAGGGTTCTGGAAGATCATCCCGATCCGCTTCCCCCGGAGCCGGGCAAGCTCACGCGGCGACAGCTCAGCGACGTCCGCGCCCTCTACCGTGATCCGGCCCGACATCCGGGCGTTCGGCGGTAGCAGCCCGAGGATCGAGCGGCACGTCACCGACTTCCCCGAGCCGCTCTCCCCCACGATGCCGAGCGCCTCTCCTCGGCCGAGCTCGAACGACACGTCGCGCACCCCGGGCACCTCGCCCCAGGGCGTGTCGAACGAGACAGCCAGGTGCTCGACGGACAGGACGGTCTCGCTCACCCGCGCACCCTGAGATGCTTGGCGAGCCCGTCCCCGAGGAGCGAGAACCCGAGTGTAAGGAGCAGGAGGGCGAGGCCCGGGAAGACACTGATCCACCACGCCTGGGCGAGGAAGCTCTGCCCCTCGGCGATCATCCGCCCCCACTCAGGGGTGGGGGGCTGGGCGCCGAGGCCGAAGAAGCTCAGGCCGGACCCCAGGAGGATGGTGAGGACGATGTCGGTCACGACGAACACCACGGCTGGGGCGATGGCGTTGGGGAGCACGTGCCGCCGCATGATCGCCGCGTGCGAGAGCCCCAGCAGTCGTGCGGCCTCGACGAACTCGGAGCGTTTCAGCACCAGGGTCTCGGCCCGGACCAGCCGGCAGTAGGGGACCCAGGCGACGATGGCGAGGGCGACGTAGTAGTTGGTGAGACCAGGGCCGAGGATCGCCACGATGGCGAGGACGAGTACGAGGAACGGGAACGCCAGGGCGACGTCCACCAACCGCATCAGGATCGTGTCCAGCAGCCCGCCCACGTACCCGCTCGCCACGCCGAGCACGATCCCGATCAGGAACGGCGCGATCACGCCGATCAAGCCCATCGACAGATCGACCCGAGTGCCGTAGATGATCCTCGAGAGCACGTCGCGCCCCAGATGATCGGTCCCGAGGAGGTGTCCCGGGCTGCCGGGCGGCTGGAGCAGCGCTCGCAGGTCGGTCGCTTCCGGATCGTAGGGCGCAAGGAGGGGGGCGAGGAGCGCGACCGTCACCCAGACCGCAACCGTGGCGGCCCCGACGAGCGCGATCCCGGACGGACGAGGACGTGCTCGGACCCGCTCCGCGGGAACGGTGACCTCGCGCTCGGCCATCACCCCACCCGAGGATCCACCACGAGCGACAGCAGGTCGACGGCGAGCGTGGCGGCGATCGTGAGCACCGCGTAGACCATCGTGAGCCCCTGGATCACGAAGTAGTCGCGGCTCACGATCGAGCTGATGAAGAGCTGTCCCAGCCCGGGCACGGCGAAGACCGGCTCGATGATGATCGCGATGCCCAGGATGTAGACGGCCACGACGCCCAGGAGGTGGAGGTTCGTCAGCAGTGAGTTCGGGAGGACATGTCGGAGGAAGATCCATCGCTCGGGGAGCCCCTTCGATCGTTCGGCCACGACGAAGTCGGCCTGGAGCTTCTCCAGCAACGTGGCCCTGAGGTTCCTCACGAGGATCGGGGCCATCACCACGGCGATCGTGACCCACGGGAGCACGAGGTGCCGGGCGTTGTCGAGCAGATCCGTGCCGAACCCGCTCGCCGGGAACCACCCAAGGCGCACCGCGAAGATCAGCGAGAGCACGAGGCCGAGCCAGAACGCCGGCAGGCCCAGGCCGATCGTGGAGAAGAGCCGCACCCCCTGATCCACCCAGCTGTCCTGGCGGAGAGCGGCCGGGATGGCAAGGAGGAGCGCGAGGGCGGTGGACAGGATGAGGCCGCCGAGCAGCAGGAGGAGCGTCGCGGGCAGGCGAGATGCGATGAGGTCGAGGACTGGGATGCGGAACGCGATCGACGTCCCCCAGTCTCCCCGCAGGAGGTTCCTCAGGTAGACGAGGTATTGCACGAGGATCGGGCGATCCAGTCCGTACCGTTCGCGGACCGACTCGATCACCGACTGCGGGGCCCTCGGGCCGACGATGAGCCGCACCGGATCACCGGGGATCGCCTGGGCCAGGATGAACGTGACGATGCTGATACCGAGGAGCACGGGCAGCATCTGCCACAGGCGCTGGAGAACGAGCTGCGTCTTCTTCACACCCGTCCCTCACGCGCCGGATCGCAAGGGGGGCGTCAGGCCGGCCGGGTCACCCACGCCTCGTCCAGGTTCCATTGGATCGCCGGGTTCATGTGGAGGTTGTGGACCCACGAACGGTAGACGTTCTGGTAGGGCTGGTACCAGAGGGGGATCTGCGCCACATCCTCCACGGCGATCCGCTGGATCTCGCTGTACAGGGCTGCCCGGTTCGTCGGGTCCGTCTCATGCAAGGCCTGTTCCGTGAGTTCGTTCACGCGCTCGTTGTTGTAGAAGGTGTAGTAGCTGTCGTTGCCACAGGCTCCGCAGAGCGCCCAGCGGACCGCTGGGTCGGGATCGGGGACCTCGTTGTACCACCAGGTCACCGTGCCGCCGTAGTCCGCGCTCGTGATGGCGTCCCACCAGCCGCCCACATCCACCTGTCGGAGCGTTACGTCCAGTCCCACCTGGCGGAGCGCGTCCTGGACGAGCTGGGTCGCCTGGTCGCCCACGTCCGTCACGAGGAATTCGATCTCGGCTCCCACCGCACCTGCCTCCTCGAGGAGAGCACGTGCCCCCTCGGGATCGTAGGGGGGTGGCTGGATGGATGGATCGTAGTAGTCGACCGTGTTCGGGATCAGGGAGTTGGCCGGGGTCGCGTTCCCGAACGTGACCGCGTTCGTGATGCCTTCACGGTCGATCGCCATCGCCATGGCCCTGCGCACACGCACGTCCTGCAGCACGGGATGCTTGTGGTTCAGCAGGATCACGTAGATGACCGACGAGGGGTCGAGCGGGACGATCATGTCGGCCTGTTGCTTGAAGCGCTCGAGCTGGGGCCAGGGCACCTCGCGAGCCACGTCGGCCTCGCCGGCTTCGAGCATCGAGACGCGTGTGGGATCCCGCAGCACCTCGATCACCTCGACGCCGTCGAGGTAGGGCAGCCCCTCCCGCCAGTAGTGCGGGTTCCGTTCCAGGATCAGTCGCTCGTTCGGACGCCACTCCACGACGCGGAACGGACCGGACGTGACCGGGTTCCGACCGAACTCGTCGTCCCCCAGCTCCTCCACGACGCGGCGAGGGACGATGCCTGCGTTGAACTGCTCCGTCGAGCCGAGGAACGGCGCGGCGGGGCCCTTGAGCGTGAAGCGAACGGTACGGTCGTCCACCGCCACGACGTCATCGATCACCTGGAACGCGCCAGGGTAGGCGGAGTCCTTCTGGTCCCGGAGCCGCAGGAAGCTGAAGACGACGTCGTCTGCCGTCACGGGGCTCCCATCCGAGAACGCCGCCTCCCGTAGGGAGAACGTCCACGTGAGCCCGTCCTCCGAGGACTCCCACTCCTCGGCCAGACCGGGCAGGACCTCCTTGCCGTCCGGGGTCCTCCGGAGGAGCCGGGAGTAGATCTGCCCCAGGACCTCGATGTCGCCGGCGGCCACCGACTTGATCGGGTCCAACGTGCTCACGGTGTACGGGGTCGCGATCCGCAGCGTCCCGCCGGTCACAGGCTCGGTTGCACCGGCCGTCGGCGAGGCCGTGGGGGCTCCCCCTCCGCCCCTGCACGAGGCGAGCAAGGTGGAGAGGATGGGCGTTCCCGACGCCACCAACAGGCCCTGGAGCACGCGGCGACGTGGGAGTGACGTCTCGAGGATGCTTCGCAACGGGTCCCGTTCCCTCATCTGGGTCATCTCGCCTCCTGGCATCGGTGCGACCCGGGTGCTGCTCATGCCCCTGGCCGATGACGGCAGAGACAGGTGATTCTTCGTCGAATCGTTTTGTAAACGCGGCTGTTGTGCCTGTCAAGCCAGGCTCGATCAGAGGGGCATTCTTCGAATCTTTGCTAGGGTTTTGCCGATATGGCACGGCCGCGCAAACAGGAGAAGCGCCGGGGGTCCCTCCGCCTCGCGGCGTCCAGGGCGATCGAGCATGGATGGGGCAGGGTGCGTCTGCGGGACATCGCGCAGGCGGCGGGGATGAGTCCCGCGTCGGTCCTCTACTACTACCCGGACGTCGATCGACTCATCGCCGAGGCGATCCAGCACGCGATCGAGCGCTTCTACGAGCGCCGGGCGGCGCGGGTCGAGGAGATCGACGATCCCGCGCTCCAGCTCAGCAGGACGATCGCGGCAGGCTTCCCCACGGGTCCGGACGATCGTGAGGTGCTGATGCTCTACCTGGGCGTCCCTGTGATCCGTCGGGACCCGACCGTGGCCGCGCTGATCCGTTCGCTCACGAGCAGGCAGGTCTCGCTCTACCAGCGGATCCTCGAGGTGGGTCAGGCCCGGGGCGTGTTCGATCTCGCCGACGACAGCCTGACGATCGCGCGGAACATCGTGGCGTTGGAGGACGCCTACGGCCTGTACGTGATCAACGGGGATGCCGACATGGTGGAGGAGGGCAAGCGCCTGACGCTCGCGTACGCGCGTCTTGCCACCCGCTGCGATCTGCTGGCCTGAGCGGGTCGCTGTATCGGAGCTCCAGGGACGGGCGAGGCTGTGCGGCGCCCCCGTTCGTCCGGCCCGGGCCCTCGCCCTCAGAACCGATCCGGGCGGAAGGGGTCGAGGGGCAGGGACGGGGGCTTGCCCGCCGCGAGCTCGGCCACGAGCTTGCCCGTCGCGGGGCCCTGGGTGAACCCGAGGGTGCCGTGGCCCGTCGCGACGAGGACCCCGCGGACCCCTGGGGCCCAGCCGATCGCCGGGAGGTCGTCGGGCATGAGCGGGCGGAAGCCGAACCAGGGCTCGGCCTGGCGGACCGGCGGGGGTTCGCGGAGCGCCCCGAGACCGGCTCGCACCACCGCGGCGGCGCGGACCGGGTCGGGCTCGCGGCGGAACCCCGCGAGCTCGAGCGTGCCGGCGAAGCGCACCCGCCCCTCGAGGGGGAGGACGATCACGCGCGAGTCCCCCACGATCACCGGCCACCGAGGCGCGCCCTCGAAGGACGGGATCGTCGTGCTGTAGCCGGTGGCGGGCTGGATCGGCAGGCGCAGGCCGATCCCCCGGGCGAGCCCGGGCGACCAGGCCCCCGCCGCGAGCACGACGAGGTCGGCGGGGATCTCCCGCGGCGGGTCCCCGGCGAGCACCCCGACCGCGCGTCCGCTCCGCACGAGCACCTCGCGCACCGGCGTGCGCTCCAGCACCTCGGCCCCGCGCGAGCGCGCGTGCTCCACGAGCGACCGCACGTACCGGTACGAGTCGCCGGAGCCCTGCTCCTCGAGCACGTACCCGCCGAGGTGGTCGGGCGCGAGCGCTGGCTCCATCGCGAGGAGCTCGTCCCGCTCGAGCACGCGGGCCTCGAAGCCGAGCGCGCGCACCTCGGCGACGACGGCCTCGGCCTCGCGCCGCCACCCCGGCGAGCGGGAGGCCGAAAGGAGCGGCCCCCGCCGGTACCCGAAGGAGACCGCCCCCTGGCGCACGAGCTCCTCGTAGAGCTCCTGGGACAGGCGCGAGAGCGCGACGAGCGCCTCGGTGGAGCGCCGGTAGATCGGCTCGGGGGTGTGCCGCCAGAACCGCAGGAGCCAGGGCACGAGCGAGGCGCCCGCCCGCGGCCGGATCGTGAAGGGGCCGTCGCGACGCAGGAGGGCGCGGAGCCCCTCGGCGACGATCCCCGGCCCCGGCAGGGCCTCGGAGTGGGCCGGGCAGATGAGCCCGGCGTTCGCGTAGGAGCAGCCGCGGCCGACCTCGCCGCGGTCCACGAGGGTGACCCCGATGCCCTCCTCCAGGAGGTAGTGGGCGCAGGCCGCGCCCACGGCCCCGCCGCCGATCACCACCGCGCGCACACCGCAAGCCTACGTCCCGCCCCACGGGCCTGGACGCCGCTCGGCCGGGCCGCGGCCGGTAGACTCGACTCGGTGGCCTGCCCGAGCGGACGAAGGGGCACGCCTGGAGAGCGTGTAGGGGGCAACCCCTCGCGGGTTCGAATCCCGCGGCCACCGCCACCGAGCGCCGGAGCTCAGAGCGGCTTCGACCAGCGCGTGTAGGAGCGGCGGATCCGCATCCCCACCTTCTCGTAGAGGCCGAGCGCCCCCGTGCTCGAGGTCGTGGACAGGCCGCACGCCGACCTGCCCCTCGCGTAGGCGTTGACGAAGGCCTGCTGGAGCAGGGCGCGGGCGATCCCCCGGCGCCGGTGGCTGGCCTTCGTCGCGAGCTGCTGGACCCAGCCCTCGTCCGCGTCGGGGTAGTCGAGGTACAGGGCCACCCCGACGAGCTCGTCCCCCTCGAACGCGAGGGGCGAGAGCTCGGGCGCGAAGGCCGGGTGCGACGGCCACTGGCTGAGCCACTCCTCGAAGGTCTCGGGCGGGCGCCCTGGCCACTCGGAGAAGGCGTCCTCGATGACCCGGTACGCGGCGGGCTCGTCCACGCCGCCCCGGAAGGGGCGGATCTCGACGCCAGGGGGCGGCTCCGGCGGAGGCGGCGGGCCGTCGAAGCGGAGCTGGAGGATCCAGGCGCGATCGGTCGGCCCGTACCCGTTGCCCTCGAGGAGGGCCGCGGCCCCGGCGTTCGCGTCGGTGACCGTCTGGTGCACGACGGCCCGCGCCGCCGCGCGCGCCCGAGCCTCCGTCCAGCCAAGGAGCGCCGACCCGATCCCTCGGCCGCGATGGCTGGGGCGGACGCCGGCCTCGGCCCGGGTCCCGTGCACCTCGGCCCAACCGACCAGGAGCGACCCGTCGTGCACGAGCAGGCAGTCGCGGCCGGGGTCGAACCCCTCGCGGCGGAAGGCCGTCGCGACGTCGCCGAGGTCGATCTCGGCCACGCCGTCGTCCTCGAGCTCGCACGCCGCGATGAGCTCGGCGACCGCCTCGACGTCGGCGAGCGTCGCGGGTCGGCAGGTCAGACCGTGGGGGAGCCCGGGGAGGGGATCCATCCCGGAGAGGCTACCGGCGGATCGGGGCCGGGGCCTCGGCTGGATCGGGCGGCTCGCGCCGGCGCGTGATGGGCGCCGGCCTACGGCTTGCGGGCCTTCGCGATGACCGCGACCGCCACCGACCCCTGGCGCTCGGGCGGGATCAGCCGCTCCATGAGCCGGATCAGCTCCGGCGTGAAGAGCGGGTAGAGCGCCGTGTCCCGGATCCCGAAGGGGACCCGCTCGCCGATCCAGACGTCCGTGAACCCCACCTTCTCCAGCTTCTGGGCGAAGACACGCTCCGCCATGGCCCCGGACACTCACCCCGCCCAGGCGGCGTCGCTCGCGAGGATCTCCGGGGGCAGGTCCTCCTCGACGGTCAGGTCGGCGACGCACAGCCGGCCGCCGGGCCGCAGCACCCGGTGGATCTCCGCGAGGACCCGGGACTTGCGCGGGGAGAGGTTGACCACCCCGTTGGAGATCACGACGTCCACGCTCGCGTCGGGGAGCGGGATGTCCTCCATCTCGCCCCGCCGGAACTCGGTCCAGCCCTCGACCCCGGCCTCGCGAGCGTGGTCCCGGGCCCGCTCCACCATCTCCTCGAGCAGATCGATCCCGATCGCCCGGCCGGACGGGCCCACCTCGAGGGCGGCGAGGATCGTGTCGATCCCGCCCCCCGATCCGAGGTCCAGGACGCTCTCGCCGGGGCGCAGTCCCGCGTGCCGGACGGGGTTGCCCACCCCGAGCGCCCAGGCGATCGCCCCGGCCGGGAGCCTGACCATCTGCTCCTGCGTGTACAGGCGCCCAGCCACGGGCTCGCCCGCCCCCGAGCCGAGCGCCGTGTAGGCCGACCGGACCGCCGCCTTCACCTCTGCCTGGTACAGGAGGTCCTTGCCCATCGCGTCATCCCTCCAACCCTCGGACGAACCCCTCCAGTCGCTCCCGCACGTCGGCGGGGATCTCGTCGGTGGCGGCGGCGGCGAGGAAGGCTCGGAGCTCCCGGGCGAACTCGAGCTCGCCGCAGCACCTCCGACAGAAGGCGAGGTGCTGCTCCACGCGGGCCTGGTCCGCGGCCGAGAGCGCCCGGTCCAGGTAGTCCCAGAGCCTCGCCACGGCCTCCGAGCAGGGGATGAGCGCATCGTCCGGGCTCATCGGCTCGCCCCCTTCGACAGCAGCCCCGCCTCGTTCGCGTAGTCCCACAGCTCCCGCTCGAAGCGTTTGCGCCCTCGGTGCAGCTGGGCGAGGACGGTCCCGAGGGGCTCGTCCATGAGCCTCGCGATCTCCTTCGTGGAGAAGCCCTCGATGTAGCGGAGGACGAGCGCGGCCCGGTAGCGCGCCGGCATCCGCAGCAGCACCGCCAGGACGTCCTCGCGGCCGAACGCGCGGAGGAAGTCCAGGTGGAGCGTGTCGGAGTAGGGGAACGGGTCCTCCTCGGCCAGGGTGCGGAAGAGGGAGAAGTCGTCCAGGTCCCCCATCGAGACCTCCTCCACGCTCCGCGTCCCCTTGCGGAGGCGGTCCCGGAAGGCGTTCACGAGGATCCGCCGGAGCCACGCGGGGCCGGCCGCGTCGTCCTCGAGCCCGTCGTAGGCGCGGTAGGCCCGGAGGAGGCACTCCTGGACGAGGTCCTCGGGATCCCGGTCGGTCAGCCGACGGGCCAGCGCGTACAACCCCGGGATGGCCTGCGTCGCCATCGCCTCGAAGGCCTCCTTCGAACGCGTCGTCCTCGTCCCCACGACGACATCCCCCACCCTGCTGGCGTCGCGGGCCACACCCTTCGAGACGTCCGAGGTGCCGACCTTATTGCATCGCGGCGGAGATGCAATCCCTCCCCAGGTCCCGGCGTCCTCCCCATCGGAGGGATCCATCCGCGGACCGCGGGCCGAGGGCCCGTGGAGAGGGGAGGGGTGGAGCATGGCGAGCGTGGCGAGCGGCGCCCGGATCGAGGAGCGGGAGGGGGCGCGGGCGCTCCGGATCGGGAGCTGGCTGATGGGGCTCGCCGCGGCGGGCTTCGTGGGCTACGCGCTGATCTTCTTCGTCCGGAACTTCACGGACGCCTTCCTGGAGCTCGGGATCGGGCCGAACGAGGTCAGCGTGGGCAAGGACGAGATCCAGGCCTTCAGCCCGTCCCTGTACGAGTACGTCTCGCACCTCCACATCGCGGTGTCGGGGTTCATCGCGGCGACCGGTCTCGCGGTGCTGTTCCTCGTGGTGTTCGGCGTGCAGCGGGGACAGGTGTGGGCCTGGGTGGGCGCGGTGGCGGCCCCCGTGCTGGGGCTCGCGGTAGCCCTGCCCGCCCATTACCCGAACGACTTCGACACGCTCGGGCATCTCGGGCTGATCTACCTGGCCGTCGCGGTCTTCGTCGCCGGCTCCCTGATCAGCCTGCGGGGGATCCTGGCGCAGCGTCGCTGAGGGCTGGGTGCGGGGGAAGGTCCGCCGAGAGGAGGGGAGGTGCGATGAGCACGGTGGTGACGAGGAACGGCGTGGACGTCGGCCGTCTGGTCCAGACGATCCAGGCGATCCAGGACGATCCGGGGATCGCCCGGTGCACCTTCAGGGCCAGGACGAGCTGGCAGGAGGGGAGCACGAGCCGAGGGGAGGTCGCCTCCTTCGTGCACGCGGGGCAGGAGGTCCCGCACGCGCGGACCCACGAGCTCACCGGCTGCGAGCCCGACGTGCTGCTCGGTCGGGACCTGGGGCCGAACGCGGTCGAGCTCGTGCTCGCGGCCCTCGGCTTCTGCTACGCGGTGGGCTTCGTCTACAACGCGGCCGCGCGCGGCTACGACCTCGAGGAGCTCGAGTACGAGGTGGAGGGCGATCTCGACCTGCGCAACTTCGTGGGGATCGCCGACGGCCCGCGGCCCGGGTTCACGGCGATCCGCGTGCGGGGCACGGCCAGGGCGCGGAACGCGTCGGAGGAGGAGCTCCAGGACCTGTGCCGGTACGTGCAGGAGACCTCCCCGGTGCTCGACATCATCACGCACCCGGTGCCGGTGGAGACCACCCTCGTCGTGCGCTGAGAGCGCGCGACGGGGCCGGGCAGCTCGCGCGCGACGGGGTGTGCGTCCGCGGGCTCTCACGAACACAGGCACGAACAGGGGAGGGCGGCGAGCCGATCCCCGAAGGGCAGTGCCCGGGCCCCGAGGTACAGGATCACGCCGCGGACGAACCGCTCGCCGAGTCGATCGCGAAGGTAGCCGAGGCTGCGGAAGTCCTTGGGGGCGATGGTTGCGCTCGCCTTGACCTCGATCCCGACGATCGAGCCATCGGGGTGCTCGAGGATGACGTCCACCTCTCG
>FWWL01004977.1_pt1 | contig 17608 bp, 13 predicted proteins | sample 2228331 | NCBI WGS metagenome assembly FWWL01 (sample SAMEA103939775, study PRJEB20133) | metagenome
GAACCGAACGGAGAGGAATCGCATACAATACCATGCTAAACTCGCAAGACGACAGTTCAATCGATTAGGGCAAGACCACCACAATAGGGAATCATAACACACATGCAAAAACGGTTTGTTGTCAACTTTTTCGCGTTGATCCTTCTCCTCTGGGCGACTGCCTGTCTCCTTGCGTCGGTGGCGGCCCATGTTGCATTCAGCCGGCAAGCACAGTTAGAGAAACAGACCCAGGTCCAGGAATGGGGGCAATTTGTGGGAGATCTCATCGAACGTGAGATCACCTCGAGATCCAAAAACGCCGATTTGGAAGAAAGCCAACTCGTGCGGTCTCTCATCCAGAATCGCCGCTTGCAGTTAGCGGTTTTTACAACCTCGGGAAAGTACGTGGCCGGCAGTATGACTAATCCCCCGCCGAACCTGCCGCCGGAAGTGCAAATGGTTCTAAAAACCGGACGGCGCTTCACGACCTGGAACGAAAAACATGAGGAAAATCGGCCTGAATTGCGGTTGGCATGGCCAACTCAGGTCGAGGGCGAGACGCACATCATTTGGGCGGCTGTTGACATCGGGCCTTTGACCACCAGGGGTTTTTCCCTCCGCAGTCTTCTGGTGTGGAATGCCGTCGTTCTTGGGATCGGAATCCCCCTTGCGTGGGGACTGACACGGTGGTTAAGGCGTCGGCTGGACGTCGTCACGACGTCCGCGCTGGAAGGCGATCCATCCCTGCGTCCGTGGGACTTGTGGGAATGGCACGCCCTTGCCAAGCGACTCGGCGACTATGTCTCACAGCAGCGCCGAGAGATGGAGGTTTTGCAGGGCATTGCCCGGGAGCATCAGGCCGTCCTGGAGCATCTCCCGGATGGCCTGCTCTTCGTCACACCGGCCGGTCGTGTTGCCAAGCACAATCCCGCGGCAGCCCGGTTGTTGCGACTTTCCGGGCCACTCGCCGAAGGATTATCCATCCGGGAATGCTTGCGCAAGCCGGAGTTTCTGAGCTGGGTCGAGGACCTCTTATCGCTCAAACGACCGCCTGTGTTATCGCTCCATAATGACGATCCCGAGCAACACCTGGAAATTCGGGGGACCGAGCTAAAAGGCCCTGACCAACGGGTGCACGGTTTTCTTCTGATCATTCGGGATATGACCCGCACCTGGGCGGCCGACCGTGTCCGGCGCGACTTTGTGGCCAACGTCAGCCACGAGTTACGCACCCCCCTGACCTCCATCAAAGGGTTTCTCGAGACCCTGCTCGACGGCGCCCTCGACGACCCACCCCAAGCCAACCGATTCGTGAAAATTATCCACGACCAAACCGAACGTCTGGAACGGATCGTCAACGATCTCTTGATCCTTGCCCGACTGGAAGGCGAACACGAACAACCCATCACCCGGGAACCCGTTCGCGTCGAGGAACTCGTTCTCTGTTTGGTCGATGCTTGCCGGTTCCAGGCCGAACAGCGCAAGATGCGATTTCATTGGGAGGTCCCCGGTGACTTGACCATCCGCGTGAACAGTCGATTATTGCATCAGGCCCTTGTCAACCTCCTCGATAACGCCATCAAATATAGCGATCCCAACAAGGAAATCCGAATTCTCGCCCGTGTTGAAGAAAAGGAGATTATCTTCGAAGTTCAAGATCAGGGTTGGGGCATTGAGGCCCGACATTTGCCGAGAATCTTCGAGCGATTCTATCGCGTTGATCCAAGCCGGAGTCGTCAATTGGGGGGCACCGGCTTAGGACTGGCCATCGTCAAACACGTTGCCCAAATTCATGGGGGTCGTGTCACGGTGGAGAGCCGCGTCGGTAGGGGAACCACCTTCCGCATCCACTTGCCCAATGAACATGTCGTCCTGGAAGCGTCCGCAGGTCCTCAACCGAAATGAGACAAAGCGGATCACCACAGCAACTCGTTCCTTCCTCATTCGGCCCCAGGGGGCGGGCCTTCCGTTTCATCATCTCCATGACTGCCACGGGTTTCCCACCAACCGGCCAGCGTGACCCCGAAAAAGAGGACAATCGCAATGATTCCCACGACCACCACGATATCCCGCAGTCCAAGCCAAATGTTGTGGAAGTGGAGGTATCGTGCTTCCATCTCCAGCCACGGTGACCTCTCGCCCGTTCGCAAGACTTTGAAGTAGTGATAGGCCACGGCGGGCGAGAGTTTGTGGAAGTCAGGTAGCCGCGGGCGATAAACATACAGCACCATCAGTCCGATAAGGGCGAGAACGACCACGCAGCCGCTTATCCACTGAAACACCCGAACCCACCCCGCAAGAGGGGATTTCTCTTCCGCGACCGGAGTATCCCCTTCCGCGGTCTGTTGTGAACTTAGCAATTCCCGCCGTGAAGGGACCGCAAGCTCCCGTCCACAGGTACAGGCGACGGTCATACCGCATTGGTTGATCGTGACGGGGACGGATTTGCCACATGGGCAGGGGATTTCAAACTGTCTCACCATAAGAATAACCTGCAAGTGCTGGACCACAGAGGCCTCGGCTGGAAGACTATTCTCCCTTTTTTAGCATAAATCGCTGTCGGATGCTGTACCCGAAGCACAAATTGGCGTAAAGTTATCATAGAGATCGGTCTCTGGTGCCGTGGCACAGTGGCAGTTGCGTCTGTTAAAATTTTTTCATATCGGTCCGCGAAAGCCTCGAACTCCTTTGTCAACCACCGTTTCATGCCGGGAACGCGAAAACCGCACGAATGTTGAAGGTTGGGTGATTAGGTAACACGAACCGGGCTAACCATTTCCCAGGTCGGCAACATTTGTGGCAGGGGGTAACACATGAACACTGTGGGGCTCCTCGGCGGAAGGAGTAACACGTCATGGACAACCTGCTTGGTGACAACCTGCGACGGATCATGTCCCAGCTCGGCTTGACGATCAATGAGGTCGCCGAACGGACAAAACTCGATAAGCGGACGATCCGGGGCATTCTGGAAGGCAGTAAGCGACCTCATCCCAGGACAATTGGCCAACTCGCCGAGGGATTGGGGGTTTCCGTCGATGAGCTCTATATCGATCCCACGCGACTCCTCTATCGCAGGTTCGATAAGCAGACCAACCCCGTTGTGGAGAAGGTAATCCAAGAGCATCCCGATTTATTTGCCGACTGGACAACCGCGGAGTTCGAAGAGCTCTACAGCCGCTTTGGGATGGGCGGCGCCATGACCGAGGAGGGCGTCCTGGAAGCGGCACGGAAGACCAACCGACGCCGCATGTTGCAGCACAAGCTGGCCGTCCTACTGGAAACCAGTCAGGCCGACCTGATCGAGAACATCATCAATCTCTTCTACGAGCGAGTCCGAGCTGGGTCTCAAGGTCCAAACCGTCCTCCCGAAGCTCCCTTTGGATCATAGTTGGAACGCATCATTGCCGTTCCGGACCACATCGGGACGTCAACCCGGTCCAGACCTGCGCCGCAAACCGTGGATTTTTCACCGAATGGGGCCCAATTCTGGGGCGTAGCCTACGATCGTTCCGCCGGACCGTCAGTGCTGAGAAGGCGAGCCCGAAGCGTCGCAACGCCTACCCGGTGACAGAAATCGCCAAGTGTCTCATGGTCTTGACGCTCCTGGGCAAACAGTCGCAATACCGGCACAAGGGTCTCGACGATCTTGTCCAGGGGAACTGTTTCGGCAAAGGGCTCCGCGAGGCGATCACCCAATACGCGACCCCCAAGGTAAATGGCGTATTTGTTCTGGGTCCGCCCCACCAGGCCAACATCGGCGTTGTACGGACGCGAGCAGCCGTTTGGACATCCTGTCATGCGAACCGTGAACCGTTCCCCGCCTAACCCAAGCCGGGCTACCTCACGTTCTAGGTCATCGATCAGTTTGGGCAAGACCCGTTCGCTCTCCGTGACGGCCAACGGACAGGTGGGAAGGGCCACGCACGCCATCGACCAGCGCCGAACATTGGAAATATCCTCACTCAAAGGAACGCCGTAACGCCGCAGGATTTGTTCGATCTCGGATCGCGCCGAGGCCTCCAGATCGCAAAAAAGAATGCTCTGCTGCGGCGTGAATCGAATACTTGGGTGGAGTCGCCGGCCAATCTCGCGGAGGGCGCTTTTTAAGCAAAAACCGTCCCGATCCAAAATCCGGCCGTTTTCCACGTTGAGTCCATAAAAGAACCGCCCATCGCCCTGTTCGTGCCAACCCAAATGATCGTCAACATCGGTGACAGTCAGGGGTAACGGGTCGGGTAGGGATCGACCCACGTATCGCTCCGTCATCTCGCGGAACCAAGAGAGTCCACGATCGGCTACGACGTACTTGAGCCTCGCCCGCTTCCGGTCGCCTCGGTCACCATAATCGCGATGAATCTTAACCACCGCTTCCGCGACGGTGAGGACTTCCTCGGGGCGGACAAAAACCAGCGGCCGACTCAAGGCAGGGAAGGTATTCTTGTTGCTCGGCGTTACCCCCAAGCCGCCTCCAACCAGCACATTAAAACCGATGATCTCGTCGTTTTCGACAGCGGCCAAGAAGCCGAGATCGTTGGTGTAAAGATCGACACAGTTATCGTCCGGAAGCCCCAGGGCGATCTTGAACTTCCGCGGGAGATAGGTCTTGCCGTAGATCGGTTCGACCTCTGCCACCTCTCCAGATGGTTCGTTGACTTGCTCCTTCTGGCCCGTATCCGGGTCTGTTAACCAAATCTCGTGATAGGCCGGCGTTTTTGGCAATAGGTGGCGAGTCATTTCTCGCGCCAACGTTTGAAGCTGTTCTCGAACACGATTGTGCCGCAAGGGCGCAGGGCAGCACATCACGTTCCGAACCACATCCCCACAGGCGCCCAGCGTGGTCAGCTCAACCTCGTTGATCCGGCGGATCGTTTCCCGTAAGTTCCCCTTAAGAACACCGTGCAGTTGAAGGTCCTGCCGGTCCGTGATCCGCGCCGTGCCGTTACCCAACTGGTCACAAAGATCAAGCTGCGTGAGGAACTGCTCCGCCGTCAGCACACCGCCGGGGATCTTCACCCGGATCATCGTTGAATAGACCTTTCCCCCGCCTGCCGCCCGTTGAAGTTTTCGCGCGTCACGATCATCCTGCTGATAGGACCCGTGGAACTTGAGAATCTGGGCAGCCGTCTCGGAAAAAGCCGCCTGCTCGTTTTTCACCTCTTCTGCAAGCGGATGCCGAAGGTACTGGCTTTCTTCTTTCAGCTTTTCGACCTGACTTCGCTTTACCGGTTGGGCTTCGTGGTCCATGTGTCAAGTAGTCCTTTTTGGGATTTCCGATGCACAGGTTTATATCACTATGTTGATCGTATTAATGTGACATTAAATTGTACAGCCACAATTGACCTTAGGGAAGACAGTATAGCGCCATTTGGTAGATTTTTTGGGAGCGTCCGTCACCGAGTCACGAGTCGAGACAAGAAAAACACCACTTCTGGGAACGCGAGGTTACTTTTCCAGTGTCACGTTCCAGTAGGCCTCGCTGACGAATCGCGTCCAGGTCTCAATGCGGATCTCTTTCGCCGCGTAAACCGGGCGCCATTTGGGTCGGGTGGGGCGCCGCCGCAGTCTCATTCCCGCCTCTTCGGGGGTACGATTCCCCTTTCGACGGTTGCAGTCCACACAGGCCAGGACGCAATTCTCCCAGGTCGATTCTCCTCCCCTTGCCCGCGGGATGACGTGATCGATGGTGAGCTGATCGGGTGGGAATTGTTGTCCGCAGTATTGACAGGTGTTGTGATCCCGTTTGAAGAGATTCCTGCGGCTGAACGGGACCCCGGAGTACGGAACCCGATCGAACTCCCGCAAGGTAATGACTTCGGGTACCCTCAATCGGAAGGAGACGCCTTGAATGAAGCTCTCACCGTCCGCCGGTGCCAGTTGCGCCCAATCGGACCAGCTATAAGTGCTAAAGTCTTCTGGATCCACCACCAAGGCCGTCCCTTGATAGACCATGACCAAGGCCCGGGCAACCGTCGCCACGTGGATAGGTTGCCAATTCCGATTGAGCACCAGCGTGGGCCGTTGAAGTACACCACTCGCCACAGCCGCACCTATGAGGAAGCGGTCCCGAAAGGCAATCGCAAATTGGGACACTCCGAGCAGCACTCAATACCCGGACAGCCATGCGATGCCCGAAGACGGAAGTCAGCGTTCACCCGGCCAACCCCACACGAGCGGCCTCCCGGAGGCGTTCTCCCATCCATTTCCGCCTTGGACCACACTGGTTTTAGTTTACGAATCTATGAGGAAAAAGACAACAATCCTGCCTTTTTTCGGGGACACCGGGTGGTGCATCCTCATGACTCGATCACGGCGTATGATGTTTGTCTTGCCACTCCTGAAAGACATTCCCCAATGTCCCCTCGTTCTTGTTCAAACCTGTGGCCCAGTGATATAGTGATATAGTGAGCGTGAACGACGTCTCGGAGCTTCTTTTCGCTACGAAGCGGTTGCCGTAGCAGGGAAGGCTGGCTCTTGCGGAGAAGTACTGCGAACAATAAGGGTTAAACAATTTATGGCTGGTCATTCGCACTGGGCTAGTATCAAGCACAAGAAGGCCGCCGTCGATGCCAAGCGCGGCAAGATCTGGAGCAAGGTCTCCAAGGCGATCATCGTTGCCGCCCGCATTGGCGGTGGTGATCCCAAGATGAATCCCCGCCTTCGTGTCGCCATTGAAGAGGCCAAGGCTGTTGGGATGCCTAAAGATAACATCATGCGCGCGATCAAGCGGGGTACAGGCGAAATCGAGGGAGCCGCGCTCGAAGAAGTCACTTACGAGGGCTACGGGCCGGGTGGCGTGGCCATCATGTGCGACGTCCTCACCGACAATCGCAACCGCACGGCGGCGGAAATCCGCAAGTGCTTTGAACTGCACAACGGCAAATTGGGCGGCGCCGGTTGTGTGGCATGGATGTTTGAAACCAAAGGTCTGTTCCTCATCCCCGCCGATCAAGTGAACGAGGAACAACTTATGGATGTCGCCCTGGAAGCGGGGGCTGAAGACATCAAACAGGTCGGTGATAAGTTCGAAGTGACGTGCGATCCGGCGAAGTTCTCCGATGTCAGTGAGGCGCTCGACCGGGCCAATATCCCGTGTGATTCTCGTTCCGTGACCCGCATCCCTAAGGACTACGTGGATTTGGACGTGGAGACGGCCCGCAAAGTTTTGAAGCTCATGGAAGAACTCGACGAGCACGACGACGTCCAAAACGTATCGTCGAATTTCAATATTCCCGACGAGGTCATGGCGGAACTGTCCCGCACGTAGTCGAGGTAACGTACCGAGGGTCGCGGTGATCGAAGGGGGAAGCCCGTGTCAAAGATCGTTCGTTTCTCGATTTCGCTGGAGCGCGATTTGCTAAAGAAGTTTCAGCGTTTCTGCCGGGAAGAGCGGTTCGCGACCCGAAGCGAGGCTATCCGTCAGTTGATCCACGACTTCCTTGCGCGAAGGGCCTGGGTTGAAGATGCAGAAGACGTCGCGGGCACGTTGACACTGGTCTATGACCACCACCGGTCGCAACTCCGCGACCAATTGATGAAACTTCAGCACGATCACACCGACTTGGTCGTGTCAACTCTTCACGCCCACCTGACGGCCCACCTGTGTCTCGAGGTCATTGTTCTGCGAGGACCTGCCAAACGATTGCGGGAGATTGCCGCCCGGTTGCGCGGTCTCAAAGGCGTTCACAAAGGCGAATTGGTCATTGCGGCGGTCCCACAGGAAACACACGCCTGAGTGCTTCGATCTTCCCGGACCGAGCCGCTTACAACGCCGGGGACAGCCTCAGTCTCCCCGCCACGTGGTATGCGTTGGAGTTTACCGAGTTTTTTGTGGCTTGACATGGCCAGGACAGCGCCAACCCTTCCAAGATCGGTCATGGTACAACATCAAACTTGGAGGGACGCGCGCCGTCGCGTTCGCCGAACTGCCAGTTGATCATCCATTATGATTCGCGGCCACGACGGCGCGTGGCCCTCCAAATACTTTGTTTGTACGACGGCGCGTGGCCCTCCAAATACTTTGTTTGTACGACGGCGCGTGGCCCTCCAATAATTCTGTTCGTGCCACAGCGCGAGCCACTCCAGGGCAGATTATGGATTTGCCTCACCAAACACATATTCGCACTTGGGTTGCCTTGCTGTTCGAACGTTGGAAGCGTGCCCTATTGGTGCAAGAAAGTGGGTAAACTCCATGGTATGCGGTCTTGACGATTGCTCCGACAATGGGCAAAGTGGATTGATCTGTGGCTCGTATAGCCAACACACGGGCCGAGGCGGGGAGTTTCAAACAACCTTCCGGTCGCTGATGCTACAGAATCTTGAGGTGTGACCATGCTGAAAGGAAATGCCATCGTCGGTCAAAGTGGGGGGCCAACGGCCGTCATTAACGCCAGTCTGTGCGGGGTCATTGAGGGTTGCCGCGGGTCGTCCCAGATCGAACGTTGCCTGGGAATGCGGTTTGGCATCCAAGGCTTTTTGGAAAGCGACGTCATCGATCTCGATCGGGAATCACCGGAAACGATCAACCGCCTGAGAACAACGCCGAGCTCTGCCCTAGGAAGTTGCCGGTACAAGCTGCGGGATGAAGACTTTCCGCGACTTCTCGAGCAACTTAAGCGATACAACATTCGCTATTTCTTTCTCATCGGCGGTAATGATAGCATGGACACAATCCACCGCCTGGAGGAATTCTGTCGGAAGGCGAATTATCCCATGCTGGGTGTCGGTATCCCGAAGACGGTGGATAACGACCTTTTCGGCACGGACCATACACCGGGTTACGGCAGTGCTGCACGGTATGTAGCCATTTCCGTGCGGCAGGCGGGGATGCTCGCCCGCGACATGAAGCGCGTGGACCAGTTCGTGATTTTCCAAACGGTGGGACGCTCCGCAGGTTGGTTGGCGGCGGCTTCTGCCTTGGCCCGCTCTGCCGAGGATGACGCCCCGCACCTCATTCTCGTCCCCGAACGTCCCTTCGACCGCGACAAGTTCCTGGCGGCCGTGAAAGAGACCTATGATAAATTCGGCTGGTGTAGCATCGTCTGCGGAGAAGGGATCACCTATCCGGATGGCACTCCCGTTAGTGCGGCCCGGGTGACCGACCAGTTTTCCAACATCGAATTTGGGGCCATGGGGGGAACAAGTGCCGCCATGATGCTCCACCGCATGATCAGCCAAGCCTTCGGCTGGCGGGGCGAGTTTCAGGTCTGCGAATCCCTCCAGATGTGCGCAGCCGATCGCGTCAGCGATATTGACCTTGAAGAGGCATACGCGTGTGGTCGGGAAGCCGTCCGGCTGGCAAACGAGGGTGTGAGTGGCATGATGGTCTCCATCCAACGGGAGTCTTCCTCACCGTACCGCTATCGTCTTGGGGTCGTACCGCTGGCCGAGGTCGCCATCAAGGCCAAACCCATGCCCGATGAGTTTATCGACCACGAAAAGCTATATGTGACGGATGCCTTTGTGGAGTACGCCCGGCCATTGGTGGGGCCTTTGCCGCAATACGTCCGTCTCAAAGGGTATCCGGTGGAGTGAGGCTCGGGGCAAGCATCGATCTATTTCGGGAAGAACTTACCAGGACATACGAGGCCGACAATGGAACTCAAGATCATTCGGAAAGAACAGGCGCAGCCCCCGTTCTTTGTGGGCGTCGATTTGGGTGGAACCAACATCAAGGCCGGTGTAACGGACGATCGAGGTGCCGTGCTTTGGGTCGGGCAGGAGCCTACGCTCGTTGAAAGAGGTCCCGAGGATGGCGCCCGGCGAATTGCCGGTCTCATCCACCGAGCCATCCGCGAGGCCGGACTGACACCCCAAGATATCGCCGGGGTCGGTCTTGGCTCTCCGGGGACCATGGACATCCCAGGGGGCCGTCTCATGGTCCCGGCCAATCTCAAAGGTTGGGAGTATTTCCCCATTCGTGACCGCGTCAGTGAACATGCCGGGATGCCCATCACCTTCGCCAACGATGCCACGGCAGCGGCCTTCGGTGAAAAATGGGTAGGAGCAGGTCAACGCTTCCACAGCATGATCCTCCTCACCTTGGGAACCGGCATCGGTTGCGGCATCATTGTGGGGGACCTGCTCCTGGATGGTGAGCACAGTCACGGGGGTGAGTACGGCCACACGGTCATCGACTGCCGTCCGGATGCGCGGAGTTGCTCGTGCGGACGACGTGGCCATTTTGAGGCCTACGCCAGCGCGACCGCCGTCACCAAGAGGGCTGAGGAGGCCCTGGCCCAAGGTCGAGTCAGTATGTTGACACGTCGGCTCAAGGAAGGCGCAAAGCTCGAACCCAAACTGATCGCAGAAATGGCCGAGGCCGGAGATGAACTCTCGCGGCAATTGATCCTGGAAACTGCGGAATACCTGGGGATTGGCATTGTCAATTTGATGCACACAATCGATCCCAACGGTATCTTAATCGGAGGTGCGATGACCTTCGGCGGCAAGGACAGCCGCATTGGCCGTCTCTTTCTGGAACGAGTCAAACACGAGGTTTTCCTGCGGGCTTATCCCGCTGTGGGGGACACAACGGAAATCGACTTCGCGACCCTCGGTGGAAACGCGGGCTTCATCGGGGCCGCGGGGATCGCCCGCCTCGAAAAAATGAAAGCCCAGTCGCTGCCACCGAAGTAAGGGTACGACGATAAAATGACATTGGGACACAACGAAACCTATGAGCATCGATCTCGTTCGTCAGGAAATCGCCACAGAGGCCCGACTTATCGTTGTCAAGGTTGGAACCCGCGTTGTCACTCACCCCGACGGCCGACTGAACTACGAACGCATTGAACAGTTGGCCGAGGAAATCCACTGCGTCCGCCAAACAGGCCGAAAGGTGGTCCTGGTGAGCTCCGGTGCCGTAGGAGCTGGGGTAGGCCGATTGGGACTGTCGTCCCGTCCCACGGACTTGTCTGAACTCCAAGCCGTCGCTGCCATCGGTCAAAGCCTCCTCGTCGAGGCCTACGACCAGACCTTCCGCCGCTACAACGATGTGGCCGCCCAAGTTCTTTTGACGGCGGATGTCATCGAGAATCGGACGAGCTACCTCAACGCGAGAAACACCCTCCTCGCCTTGCTCAACCGGTTCGATGCCGTGCCCATCATCAACGAGAACGACACGGTCGCCGTCGAGGAACTCCGCATGACGTTTGGTGATAACGATCGCCTTGCCGCGCTCGTGACCAATTTGCTCCAGGCCCAACTCCTCGTCTTGCTATCCGATGTGGAGGGACTTTACTCCGGCGATCCAAGCGATCCCAAGTCGGAGCTTATCCCCCTTGTTCGCAAGATTGACGATTCCATCTTTGATTTGGTACGGGACAAAAAAACCGGTTTGAGCAAAGGCGGAATGGCCAGCAAGCTCAAGGCCGCCCAACTGGTCACAACCGGTGGGGGTAATGTGATTATTGCCTCCGGCAAAACGCCGGGAGTCCTCAAGAAGATCATCGCCGGGGAGGTTGTCGGTACTCTATTCTTCGCCAAAGGCGCTACTGTGGCTGCGCGAAAACGCTGGTTTGGTCTCAGCATCCAACCACGGGGACAGTTAATTGTGGATGCGGGTGCCCGCGAGGCCATTGAAAAACGCGGTAAGAGCCTCCTCCCCATCGGAATCCTGGATGTCGTGGGACAATTCCAAAAAGGCGATCTGGTCGCCCTCCGCGACCCCGATGGCTGTGAATTCGGCAAGGGATTATCCAATTACTCCGCGGAAGACGTCCGTCGCATCAAGGGTCTCAGGACTCGACAAATTGCCCAGGTCCTTGGTTGGCTGCCGTACGAGGAGGTGATCCACCGCGATAACCTTCTCGTCACCCGCCCTTGAGAGCGCAGGCAAGTAATCCATGACGATGAGCCATTTTCACGACCGCGTTGCCAGAAAGAGTCCGATCGGCACCATCTGGCGAGAGGCAGGCTTGGCAACGCTGGTATCGCCGTTGTGTCATTGGTTAAAATAAAATTGATGGGTTTGACTATGCCCATGAGCGATGACGCATCATCACGGACGTGTCAAAGGTGTCTCGGCATCGAGAAGGAAGCATCCCGGGCGGCGTCATGGTGGAACATGTCCGCGCCCCAGAGTGCCGGGTGAGTTTGTCCGGAACGGAGAATTTCGAGGCAGAGCGTTATGGCAATGGACGACAAGTTGCCGAATTCCGATCAACCCAAGTCCCCACCCCCTCGGGCCAAAGGAAATCCTACGGATAAGCCGGAGGTCGATCCCAAGACGACCCCCGCGGCGGAAGGTCAGACTTCCTCCATCCCGGCCCAGGAGAAGACGGTGTCTTCCCGCAGGGCGACCCGTCCTGCCAAGGCTGAGAATTCGCAGGTTGTCCCAAGTCCGGCTCCCGGTACAGCACCCCAGGGCAAGGGTGCGTCATCTGCTCAAGCCGCCGCTATTCACACCGAGGAAGAACGTCCCCGCTCGCGACTCACGACGCTGCTTGTGGAAATCCTTCACTGGATGCCAAGCTGGTTTGTCAGCATGGTGGTCCATGCCGTGGCCCTCCTCGTCATGGCCATGATCACAATCCCCGGACCGATGCAGGACGCTGTTCAGCAGCTTGTGGTGGCCCCCGGCCAAAATGAACAGTTGGAGGAGATCGAGGAACTCCTCACGGAACCACCGGAAGACATCAACCTGGCCACCGATCTTTCGCCCGTGGAAGTGGCCAGCACCGTTGATACCTCACAGGACATTTCACCGTTTAACGACGAGACGGCCGCCATGGCCTCGTTCGAGCTTGACCCCATCGGTCTGGAACACGCCCCTCAAACCGATCTGCTGGCTTCGATCGGGGCTTTGTCCGGGGACGCCTTCTCCGGACGAGGCTCAGGCAAGGAACGCATGGTTCGCACGGCCGGTGGTAGCGAAGGAAGCGAGCGGGCCGTAGCGCTTGCCTTAAAGTGGCTTGCCGATCATCAGATGCCCGATGGCGGCTGGAGCTTTGAACACCAAAAAGCCGGCGGTTGCAATGGCCAATGCCGTAATCCGGGAAATCTGCCCGATGCGCGGGCGGCAGCTACTGCTTTGGCCCTTTTACCGTTTCTTGGTGCCGGTCAAACCCATCGTGAAGGTCAGTATGCGAAGAATGTCCGTGCCGGGCTGTATTACCTGATCACCAATCGCATGAAGATCTCGCCGGAGGGAGGTAGCTTCCTGGAAAAAGGCGGTAACATGTATTCTCATGGCTTGGCAGCCATCGTGCTTTGTGAGGCCTACGGAATGACACACGACAAGGTCCTCGCCGCCCCGGCCCAGCAGGCCATGAATTTCATCTGTAATGCCCAGGATCCTGTGGGCGGTGGTTGGCGTTATCAACCCCGACAAAAGGGAGACACGTCGGTCGTCGGCTGGCAACTTATGGCCCTCAAAAGTGGGGCCATGAGCTATCTTCAGGTTCCTAAGGTCACGATCCAGAAGGCCCAGGCATTTCTCGACTCCGTCCAAGCCAATGACGGAGCCACCTATGGCTATTTGGACCCCGGTGCCGGCCCCGGCACGACTGCCGTCGGCCTCCTCTGTCGGATGTACCTCGGCTGGGACAAGAATCACCCCGGCCTACAAAAGGGCATCCGGCAACTCAGCTCATGGGGCCCATCGACCGATAAGAGCGGGCCGGGAAAGAACAACTTCTACTACAACTACTACGCAACCCAGGTCATGCGTCACTGGGAAGGCGAAGAATGGAAAAAGTGGAATAGCGTCATGCGCGATTATCTCGTTAACACGCAAGCGCAAAAGGGTCACGAAACGGGAAGCTGGTTCTTTGAGGATAGTTCCGATCACGGCAAGGAGCGAGGTGGCCGACTCTATTTCACGGCGATGGCAACACTCATTCTCGAGGTTTACTATCGCCACATGCCCTTGTATCGCAAGCAGGCAACCGCAGAGAACTTCCCGCTCGATTGAGGATAACCTTGAGTCAGACCGGCGTTCGATGCTTCGGCGCCCCTTGACAGTCCCACGGATGGATTATACACTTGTACACATTGTTGGCCTTGGGACCCACTTATCAAAACGAGCGAACAAGCCATGGCAAAAAACGATGTCGCCGCCGCACTTTCTTCGTTGACGCCAAGACAACGCGAAATCCTTGATTTTATTCGCGATTGGATCGAGCAGTTCGGCTATGCCCCATCGGTGCGGGACATTGGGCATCACTTCGGCATCCGCTCACCCAACGGTGTACGGGGACACTTGAGAGCCCTCGAAGCCAAAGGCGTTATTGAACGCGATCCGCGGCGGTCCAGGGCCTTACGGTTGACTCCTGCCGCTCGTGGCAAGGTGTCGCGGTCCGGCAAGGGGTTTACGTTGCCCCTTGTGGGCCGGATTGCCGCCGGTCAACTTCACGAAGCCATCGAAAATGCCGAGACTTTTGATTTCCAAAGCCTTTTCAGCAGTAAGTCGGGCGATCACTTCGTCCTCCGTGTTCACGGCGACTCCATGATCGAGGCCCAGATTGCCGACGGTGACTACGTTATCGTCCGACGCCAGGAGACGGCCACCCCCGGCAGCATCGTCGTAGCCTTGACCGATGAAAACGAGGCCACACTCAAGTACTGGTATCCCACAAAACGCGGCGCCAAGCTTGTCCCCGCCAACAAACGGATGGCCCCCATCTTCGTCAAAAATGCCAAGGTGTTAGGGGTCGTCGTCGGCGTGGTCAGAAAGCTCACATAACGTCCCTTGTTCCGGGTATTGAGAACGCTCTTGCTGGGGATTCGATCCACTCCCGATGCAGCACCGGTGTTGCATTGGACGTTCGCCATTACACCGCGAGGTCATCGGCTATCCATTTCGTAGCGGTCACCGTCAGTGCTTGAAGTGCCGCCGTCCGGTGAAGATCATCGGCAAGCCGTGCTTATTGCAGGCGGCAATGACTTCCTCATCCCGCACAGACCCTCCCGGTTGGATGATCGCGCGGATACCGGCCTGCGCGGCATGCTCGATGGAATCTGGGAAGGGGAAAAAGGCATCCGATGCCAGGACGCTTCCCTGGGCGCGGTCTTGTGCCTTGCGGATGGCAATTTCCACAGAGTCAACCCGACTCATTTGTCCCGCGCCTACCCCGACGAGCATCCCATTGCGGGCAAGCACAATGGCGTTTGACTTCACGAACCGCACCATGGCCCAGGCAAAGCGCAAGTCGGGGAGGAGACTTTCATCCGGCCGCACTTGTGTCACGACATGCCATTGGCTTTCGTCATCACTCAGGTTATCGGCTTCCTGGACGAGCAAACCACCGGTCAAATGACGATACGCCCATCGCTCGCGTTCTTCCGTCAAATCCCCTACTTCCAGCAGCCGAACGTTTTTCTTCCACTTCGGTTTGCTGGTCAGAATCTCAAAGGCCTGGGCATCGAAATGGGGGGCAATGACGGCTTCAATAAACAGACCTGGCTCGGAAAGGACCTCCGCCGTTTCGGCGTCCACCGTGCGGTTCATCCCCAGGATCGAACCGAACGCGCTCACAGGGTCGCCCGCCAGGGCCTTTCGTGTGGCCTCTGCCAACGTGGCCGCCACAGCCGCTCCACAGGGGTTGTTGTGTTTGATCACGGCCACCGCGGGTTCCCGGAAATGCCGAACAATTTCCAGGGCCGAATCAAGGTCAAGCAAATTGTTGTAGGAAAGCTCTTTTCCGTGTAACGGCCGGGCGGTCACTACCGAGGGACCGTGCACCTCGGGCATGCGATAGGCTGCGGCCTGCTGGTGAGGATTCTCTCCATAACGGAGTGACATCCACCGCTCAAATGTGAAAAACAACCGGGAAGGAAAAGGCCCCTCTTCCAGCCGGTGGGCAAACCACGTGGCGATGGCTTGGTCGTACTCCGCCGTATGGGCGAAGGCCGCCGCAGCTAATTGCCGTCTCAACGCCAAGGTGGTCCCGCCGTGTTCGCGGAGTTCTTGAAGCACCGGTTCATATTGGGCAGGGCTTGTGACGATGGCCACAAAGGCATGGTTCTTGGCAGCCGCCCGGACAAGTGACGGTCCGCCGATGTCAATGTTTTCAATGGCATCCGCCTCGGTGCAGTCAGGCCGGGCGACCGTTTGCCGAAAAGGATAGAGATTCACCACCACCACGTCAAATGTCAGAATGTGATGTTCCTCAAGTGCCCGCACATCATCTGCATGATCCCGCCGGGCGAGGATTCCTCCGAAGACCTTCGGGTGGAGTGTCTTGACGCGACCCTCCATCATCTCGGGGAAGCCCGTGTACTCGGCCACATCAGTGACGGCGATCCCCTGCTCTTGCAGGAAGCGTCGGGTGCCCCCGGTGCTGAAAATCTCGATTCCAAAATCGCGGAGGCTTCGCGCAAAATCGCCCAAACCCGACTTATCACTCACGCTGATCAACGCCCGCTGCGGTTTTACGATCATGTTGACATTCACTCCACGCACAACCTCAAACAACCCAGTCCGGCGAGAAGCCGAAAGCCTTATTTTAAGGTCTAATGGCCTGAGGTGGAACGAAGACCCTTCCTGGAGTTTACCCAGTTTTTTGTGGTTTGAGATGGGCAGGACGGCACCGACCACTTCAAGATGGGCAATGATACAACATCACAATTGGAGGGACGCGCGCCGTCGCGTCCGCCGACGTGCCGATTGATGATCCATTGTAATTCACGGCCACGACGGCGCGTGACCCTCCATGAGATATCGCACCCAAGTCGCAAGCACAAGCCGGCGATGGTTTTTTCCCAATCCCGTTCTTAAGGTCATTCTCCGTCTATCGCCGGGCAAGACCAGACCTGCTGAACGCAATTAAGGTGGTGCTCCGTCTGGAATCATTCATTGCGATCCCTTTGGGCGGACCCAAGTTTGGCCTTTCTTGTACCGATTTGCCCGTTCCACCACCACAGCGTCTTTGCTCGTGCGGATGACCGCGTCCAGGGCCTTGTCGAACTCCGCCTTGTTTGGCTCACGCAGGTCCCGGTGATGGGCCAATTCCACAATCGATAGGCAAGCGGCTTCCGCATATGTCGGCTGATCGAGAAACGTCATCAGGTACCGCAGCGTCGCCACGTGCCGTATCGCCTGTGCCCGCTGGAGCACGAGAAGCCGTTCCTCATCGCGGGTACAAAGACTCATGGCGGTCTTGAGCAGTGCCAATTTTTCCTCGTCGCTACGGTCGCTCGCCAAGGGCGCAACACGGATGAGGGCCCGCAGACACGTGATCCGATGGGCCGGATGAGGGTCGCGCTGGGCCAATTCGATCAGTCGCTCGGCCACCGAGCCATCCGGCCAGTTGGCGATCGCCCGAATGCCCGCCTCATGTCGCGCCGGGTCTGGGGATTGAATGGCGGCCTCGATCATCGCCAAGGCGGTCTTACCGCCGACACGACCCAATGTCGGCAACAAGGTCAGTCGCTCGGCCTCGCTCAACGGCTTCATCGCCGCGAGAAGGGAGGCGTCACGCTGCGCGGGATCGGGGATTCGCGCACACACTTGCATCACCGCTTTTTCCACGGCCTCCCGTTCCCGCCCTGCCGGGGTGGCAAGCACCAGGCGGACCATCTGCGGCAATTGGTCGGGAGCGGCCAACTCGCCCAAGGCCGCCACTGCTGCGGCCCGCCGTGCAGGATCACCAGAGCCGGCCCATTCCAAAAACCGGTAAACAGCCGCCGT
>FWWL01006193.1_pt1 | contig 17597 bp, 15 predicted proteins | sample 2228331 | NCBI WGS metagenome assembly FWWL01 (sample SAMEA103939775, study PRJEB20133) | metagenome
GGCGCTTGAGCGCGGAGGATCCGCTCGAAGCGCGCCCCGCAGTCCCTGCACTCGAACTCGTAGAGCGGCACGCGGGGCAGTGTAGCGAGCCTTGCCTCTCGGTCCGGCAGGCCGTATCGTGGGACCAGGAGCAAGGTCACTTCGAAGCGCAACTGTTCGACCGGAACCGTGAACGACCCGAAGCCCAAGGGAGACCACTCGATCGGCGGCTGCGGAGGCCCACCGGGCCGGATCCGCTGACCCGTCCACCCGCACGGCCGAACAGGGCCTGAGAAGGCCTTGCCTCATCGTTGACGTGCGACGGAGGCAGGTTCGATGGAGACGGCGCTGGTGGGGGCCCTGGCCCTGGCGGTCGGCCTGGGGCTCGGCTTCGCGATCCGCTGGGCGGTGGCCCGCTCGAGGGCGCAGAGCGCGGAGTCCCTGGCCCAGAAGCTCGTCCTCGAGGCGGAGCGTGAGGCCGAGCGCATCACGCGGCAGGCCATCCGCGAGGGCAAGGAGGAGATCGCGGCGCTGCGGCGGGAGGCCGAGGAGGTCCTCCGCGCCCGCCGCGAGGAGGTCGAGCGGCAGGAGCGCCGCTTGGCCGAGCGGGAGGAGGAGCTCGAGCGGCGTGCGCGGCAGCTGGAGGAGCGCCGGGTGGAGCTGGAGGACCGCGACCGGACGCTCCAGAGGGTGCGTCAGCAGCTCGAGCAGGCGGCCCAGCAGCACCGGGCGGAGCTCGAGCGCGTGGCGGGGATGACCCAGCAGGAGGCGCGGGACCTCCTCGTCTCGCAGATGGTGGAGGAGGCCAAGCGAGCGGCCCTCCACCAGGTGCGCGAGATCGAGCAGCGCGCCCGCGAGGAGGGCGAGGAGCGCGCCCGCAAGATCGTGACGATCGCGATCCAGCGGGTGGCCTCGGAGCAGACCGCGGAGTCCACGGTCTCGGTGTTCACGCTCCCGAGCGAGGACATGAAGGGTCGCATCATCGGTCGGGAGGGCCGCAACATCCGGGCCTTCGAGGCGGTGACCGGCGTGAACCTCATCGTGGACGACACCCCCGAGGCCGTGGTCCTCTCCTCCTTCGACCCCGTGCGCCGGCAGGCGGCATGGATGACCCTGGAGAAGCTCGTCGCCGACGGGCGGATCCACCCCGCGCGGATCGAGGAGATGCACGAGCGGTCCCTGCGCGAGCTCGAGGAGCAGATCAAGCGGGCCGGGGAGGAGGCCGCGATGCAGGTCGGGATCACCGACCTCCACCCGGAGATGATCCGGCTCCTCGGGCGTCTGCAGTACCGGACCTCGTACGGGCAGAACGTGCTGAAGCACCTCGTGGAGTCGGCGCACATCGCCGCGGCCCTCGCGGCGGAGCTCGGGGTGGATCCCACGATCGCCAAGCGGGGGGCCTTCCTCCACGACATCGGCAAGGCCGTGACCCACGAGGTCGAGGGGAGCCACGCCCTCATCGGGGCCGAGATCGCCCGCCGGCTCAAGGAGGCGCCGGAGGTGGTCCACTGCATCGAGTCCCACCACGGCGAGGTCGAGCAGCGGACGATCGACGCCGTCCTCGCCCAGGTGGCCGACGGGATCTCCGGCGGCCGGCCGGGCGCTCGACGCGAGAGCCTGGAGACCTACGTGCGTCGGCTCGAGCGGCTGGAGGAGATCTGCACCTCCTACCCCGGGGTGGAGAAGACCTACGCGATGCAGGCCGGTCGGGAGGTCCGGGTCATGGTCAAGCCCCAGGAGGTGGACGACGTCCAGGCCCAGATCATGGCTCGGGACATCGCCAAGCGCGTCGAGGAGGAGCTCCAGTACCCCGGGCAGATCAAGATCACCGTCGTGCGCGAGACGAGGGCCGTGGAGTACGCGAAGTAAGGTGGGGGGCGTGGAGCGACGCTACCTGCTGCGCACCTTCGGGTGCCAGATGAACGAGCACGACTCGGAGCGCATCGCCGGGCTGCTCACGGCGGACGGCTACGTCCCCACCGACGACGCGGCCCGGGCGGACGTGGTCGTCTTCAACACCTGCGCGATCCGGGAGAACGCGGACAACCGCCTCTACGGGAACCTCGGGCACCTGCGCCCGCTCAAGGAGCGGAACCCCGGGTTGCGCATCGTCGTGGCCGGCTGCCTGGCGCAGAAGGACGGGGCGGGGATCCTCGAGCGGGCCCCCTGGGTGGACGTCGTCGTGGGCACCCACGCGCTCCCGGAGCTCCTGCGGCTCCTGCGCGCGGCCGAGGAGGAGGGGCCCCAGCTCGACGTCCGCGAGTACACCGAGGTCTTCCCGAGCGCCCTCCCGGCCCGGCGCGAGGTCGCCCACCACGCCTGGGTCTCGGTCTCGGTGGGCTGCGACAACGCCTGCACGTTCTGCATCGTTCCCCTCGTGCGGGGCCCGCAGCGCTCGCGGCCGATCGAGGACGTCCTCGCCGAGGTGCGGAGCCTCGCCGACCAGGGGGTCGTGGAGGTGACCCTCCTCGGGCAGAACGTGAACACGTACGGGCGGGACCTCAGCGTGCCCGGCTCGTCCCGCCGGCCCCGCTTCGCCGAGCTCCTGCGCCGGGTGAACGAGGTCGAGGGGCTGCGGCGGATCCGCTTCACGAGCCCCCACCCCCACGACTTCACCCCCGACGTGATCGAGGCCATGGCCGACTGCGAGAAGGTGTGCGAGCACATCCACTTCCCGCTCCAGTCGGGCTCGGACCGGATCCTGCGGGCGATGCGTCGCTCCTACCGCCGCGCCCGGTACCTCGCCTGGCTGGAGCGGATCCGCTCGGCCATCCCCGGCATCGCCGTGACGACCGACATCATCGTGGGCTTCCCCGGCGAGACCGAGGAGGACTTCCAGCGGACCCTGGAGGTGGTGGAGGAGGCCCGCTTCGACCAGGCCTTCATGTTCCAGTACTCGCCCCGCCCCGGGACGAGGGCGGCGACGATGCCCGACCAGGTCCCCAAGGAGGTCGTCCAGGACCGGTTCGATCGCCTCGTGGCGCTCCAGGAGCGGATCTCCCTCGAGGTCATGCGCGAGCACGTGGGCCGCACGGTCGAGGTCCTCGTCGAGGGCACCGGGCGCAAGGGCGGGGTCCAGGGCCGGACCCGCACGAACAAGGTCGTCCACCTCCCCGGGGACCTCGCGCCGGGGACGTTCGTGCTCGCGAGGATCGTCTCGGCCCACCCGCACCACCTCGTCGGCGAGCCCGTCCCCGCGGAGGCCCCGGCGCCGCGGTCCCTCGCCGTCGTGCGATGAGCCCGGACGAGGAGCCCCTGCTCGCGATCGTCGGTCCCACCGCCTCCGGCAAGTCCGAGGCCGCGATCGCCGTGGCCGAGGCCATCGGCGCGGAGATCGTGAGCGTGGACTCGATGCTCGTCTACCGGGGCATGGACGTCGGCACCGCGAAGCCCTCGCCCGCGGAGCGGGCGCGCGTCCCGCACCACCTCGTGGACGTCGTCGAGCCCTCGGAGCCGTTCACCGTCGCCCGGTACCGCGAGCTCGCGGAGCGAGCGATCCGCGGGATCCGCGAGCGCGGCCGGCGGGTCCTGCTCGTGGGGGGATCGGGCCTGTACTTCCGGGCGGTCGTGGACCGGCTCGCGTTCCCGGGGACCGATGCGCACACGCGCGCGCTCCTCGAGCTCGAGGCCCGGGCGCTCGGGCCGGAGCGGCTCCACGCACGCCTGGCCCAGCTCGACCCCGCCGCGGCGGCCCGGATCGAGCCGGCGAACGTGCGACGGACCGTCCGCGCCCTGGAGGTGGCGGCGGTGACCGGCCGGCCCTTCTCGGCCTTCGCCGCGGACTGGGAGCGCTACGAGCCGGGGCGGGTGCGCGCGGCCGGGGTGGAGATCCCGCGGGAGGTCCTCGCCGCCAGGATCGAGGCCCGGGTGCGGCGGATGCTGGAGGGGGGACTGCTCGAGGAGGTCCGTGCGCTCGTGGAGCGCGGCCTCGGCGGGTGGCTCACCGCCTCCCAGGCCATCGGGTACGCTGAGTTCGCGCGGCACCTGGCGGGCGAGCTGAGCCTCGAGGAGGCGGTGGCGAGCACGGTGCGGCGTACGAGGGAGCTGGCCCGGCGGCAGATGGTGTGGTTCCGTCGGGATCCTCGGATCCGTTGGTTCCGCGCGGGCGCCGAGGGGGCGGTCGCCATCGTGGAGGATCTGGTGGAGTACCTGCGGTGAGGTTCCGCATCTTCAAGTACCACGGGACCGGCAACGACTTCGTCCTCTTCGAGGACCTGGCCGACGCGCGACCGCTCACGGCGGAGCTCGCCGCGGCCCTGTGCGACCGACGCTTCGGCGTGGGGGCCGACGGGGTGATCCGCGTGGCGCCGGGGCGCGGGCCGGGGGAGGACGTGTTCATGGACTACCGCAACGCCGACGGGTCCCTGGCGGAGATGTGCGGCAACGGGATCCGCTGCCTCGGGGCGCTCCTCCACGACGAGGGGCTCGCCCCCGGGACGGAGCTCGCGGTGGGGACCCGGGCCGGGACGAAGCGGCTCCGGCTCGAGCTCGTCGAGGGGCGCGTCGCCTCGGTCACCGTGGGCATGGGGCCGCCCGCGCTCGCCCGGGGCGAGATCCCGATGGATGGCCCCGCCGACGAGCCGTTCGTCGCCCAGCCCTTCGAGGTGGACGGCCGTACGTTCACCGCCGCCGCGGTCTCGATGGGCAACCCTCACCTCGTGCTCTTCCTCGACCACGAGCCCACGGTGGAGGAGGTGCGGACGATCGGCCCCAGGGTCGAGCGGGACGAGCGGTTCCCCGAGCGCACGAACGTCGAGCTCGTGCACGCGGCGGGCGACCGGATCGTGGCGCGGGTGTGGGAGCGGGGCTCGGGGGAGACGATGGCCTGTGGGACCGGGGCCTGCGCGGCGCTCGTGGCCGCGAACGAGGCGGGGCTCGCGCCGCCCCGCGCCGAGGTCCGGTTCCCCGGCGGGACCGTGGTCGTGGAGCGGACGCCGGAGGAGGTGCTGCTCACCGGGCCCGCGGAGCGGGTCTTCGAGGGCACGCTGGACGAGCGCTGGATGGACGCGAGGGGGTTGGTGTGAGGGTCGCCCGGAGGATCGAGTCGCTGCCGCCGTACCTGTTCGCCGCGCTGGATGCGAAGCTCGAGGCCAAGCGCGCCGAGGGCGTGGACGTGATCTCCCTCGGCGTCGGCGACCCCGACCTGCCGACGCCCCCCCACGTCGTCGAGGCGATGCGCGAGGCGGTCCTGGATCCCACCACCCACCGGTACCCGAGCTACGTCGGCAGCCCCGCCTTCCGCCGCGCCGTCGCCGCGTTCTACGCGCGCCGGTTCGGGGTGGAGCTCGACCCCGACACCCAGGTCATGGCGCTCATCGGCTCCAAGGAGGGCATCGGGCACATCGCCTTCGCCTACCTGGACCCCGGGGACGAGGCGCTCGTGCCGGACCCGGGGTACCCGGTGTACGGGGTATCGACGCGGCTCGCGGGCGGCACCCCGGTGCCGCTCCCGATGCTCCCCGAGCGGGGGTTCCTGCCCGACCTGGGCTCGGCCCCCGTCGGCGAGCGGACGAAGGTGCTCTGGCTGAACTTCCCGAGCAACCCCACGGCGGCCGTGGCCGACCTCGGGTTCTTCGAGGAGGCCGTGGCCTTCTGCCGCCGGCACGACCTCCTCCTGCTCCACGACGCGGCCTACTCGGAGATCACCTTCGACGGGTACGTCGCGCCCTCGGTCCTCCAGGTGCCGGGGGCGAGCGAGGTGGCCGTGGAGTTCGGCTCCACGTCGAAGCTGTACAACATGACCGGGTGGCGGATCGGCTGGGCCGTCGGCTCTGCCGAGGCGCTGCGGGCGCTCGCGGTGATCAAGACGAACCTCGACTCCGGGCAGTTCACCGCGGTCCAGCGGGCGGCGATCGCCGCGCTGGAGGGCCCGCCCGAGCACCTCGAGCGCCTGCGCGAGACCTACCGTCGGCGTCGCGACCTCGTGGTGGAGGCGCTGAACGGGCTGGGATGGTCCCTCGCACCGCCCCGGGGCTCCTGCTACGTGTGGGTCCCGGTGCCGGACGGCGAGACCTCCGCCGGGTTCGCCGACCGGCTCCTGGACGAGGCCGGCGTGTTCGTCGCGCCGGGCAGCGGCTACGGGGAGCGGGGCGAGGGCTACGTCCGGATCTCCCTCACGGTCCCCGACGACCGGCTCGCCGAGGCGATGGACCGGCTGGCCCGACTGCTCGGCTGAGATGGGTCCCGAGCGCCGCCCCCGGGCCGAGGACGCCACCCTGGAGTCGCCCCTCGCGGCGACCTGGCGTCCGCGGGTGCCGGAGCGGGCCGTGCTCGTCGGGGTGGGGCCCGGCGCCCAGGCCTCGGACCTGGACGAGCTCGCCGCGCTCGCCGACTCGGCGGGGGCGGAGGTGGTGGCCCGCATCGTGCAGAGCCGGCAGGAGCCGGATCCCGCCACCTACGTCGGCAAGGGCAAGCTCGAGGAGATCCACCGCGCGCTGCACGAGACCGGGGCCGAGGCGGTGATCCTCGACGCGGAGCTGACCCCGGGGCAGCTGCGGAACCTCGAGGCCCGGCTGAAGGTCAAGGTGATCGACCGGACCGCCCTGATCCTCGACATCTTCGCCCTCCACGCCCGCAGCCGTGAGGGCAAGGCCCAGGTCGAGCTGGCCCAGCTGAACTACCTCCTGCCCAGGCTCCGCGGCTGGGGCGAGGCGATGAGCCGGCTCGGCGGTGGCATCGGCACCCGCGGTCCCGGCGAGACGAAGCTGGAGGTGGACCGCCAGCACATCCGCCGGCGGATCACGAAGCTCCGTCGGGACCTCCGCGACCTCGCGCGGACGCGGGACCTGAAGCGGGCCAGGCGCGAACGCTCGGGCATCCCGCAGGTCGCGATCGCGGGCTACACGAACGCGGGCAAGTCCACCCTCATGCGGGCCCTCACGCGCGCCGACGTCGTCGTGGCCGATCAGCTGTTCGCCACCCTCGACCCCACGACGCGCAGGATCGTCCTGCCCGACGGGCGGCGGGCCACGGTCTCGGACACGGTCGGCTTCGTCCGCAAGCTCCCCCACGAGCTCGTGGAGGCCTTCCGCTCCACCCTGGAGGAGGTCGTCCGGGCGAGCCTCGTCCTCCACGTGGCCGACGCCGCGAGCCCCGAGCTGGAGGCGCAGATCGAGGCGGTCCGGACGGTCCTCGCCGAGATCGGGGCGGGCTCCGTGCCGGAGCTCCTCGCGCTGAACAAGGTGGACCTGGTGGGGGAGGTGGAGCGGCGGCGCCTCGCGCGGCGGCACCCGGAGGCGGTGCTGATCTCCGCGGTGACCGGGGAAGGCCTGCCCGAGCTGCTGGAGCGCGTGGCCGAGCGCCTGCCCCGCGCGCCCATCCAGGTCGAGCTCCTCATCCCCCACGAGCGGGGCGAGCTGCTCGCGCTCCTGCACCGCGAGGCCGAGGTCCTCGCCGAGCGGGCCCTGCCGGAGGGGGTGCTCGTGCGGGCCCGGGTGGACGAGCGGGTCCGCGCGCTCGTGGCCGACCACCTCGCGCCGGCCGCCGCCCGCTCGGCCCCCGGCGCCCTCAGCCGCTGAGGAACCCCGGCGGCATCCCGATCGCCCACAGGTGCTCGTCGGCCCAGGGGCCCTCGATGGCGACGTCGGGGTTCGTGCCGCGCTCGGTGGAGAAGCGCAGCGCGAGGAGCTGCAGGCGCACGGTGAGGGGGATCTGGGCGAGGATCGGCGGCAGGTCCGCGCCCTCGGAGACCCTCGTGACGGGGACCCCGGCGAGCTCGCCCGCCCGGGCCACGGCCTCGACGAGCCCGTCGGTGTCGGGGGGGAACAGGGCGACGAGGTGGTCCCTGCCGTCGAGGGGGACGGCCGAGCCGTGGAGCAGGTGCTCGACGTCGTAGCCCTCGGCGAGGACGCGCGAGGCCTCGCGGACCTTCAGGGCCCCCTCCCGAGCGGTCACCCCGGCCGGCCCCTCGCCGAAGAACACGAGGGCTCGTTCCGGCTGGGGGATGCCCTGGGTGCCGGGGTCGGCGATGGCCGCCTCCACCGCCGCGGGGACGCGAGCCAGGACCTCCGGCGCGTAGGTCTCGGCGCCGAGGGCGTGGGCGAGGCGCGCGAGCTGCACGAGGGCCGCGGTGTAGCTCACGGTGTACGTGTGGGAGCGCTCGCGCTCCACGGTCTCCACGCTGTCGGGGAGACCCCCGCCGCGACGGGTGACGGCGACGACGCGGAGCCCCGCGTCCATGGCCATCGTGAAGGCGGCCGCGGCGTAGGCGGTCTCCTGGCCGGCGTTGTGGCTGATGAGCAGGAGCGCGTCGGCCGGATCCACCGGCGGCGCCCAGTTCACGAAGCGCATCGAGGATGTGGCCTGGGCCGCCCGGCCCGCGTCGTGGAGCATCGAGGCGGCGAGCTCGGCGGCGTGCAGGCTCGTGCCGGTCCCGACGACCCAGATCCGCCGGGCCTGGCGCAGGCGCTCGACGATCCCGTGGGGGATGGGCGTCTCGAGCAGGCGGGTGAGTTCGGCGGGCTGCGCGTGGATGGCGCGCTCGAGCTCTGTGGTGTGCGTCGCAGACATGGGCCCTCCGCTCGCTCGGTGTCGCGGCGAGCCTAGAGCCTCCGCAGCACCGCCACAACCCGCCCGAGGATCCGGCCTTCGGGGTCCATCTCGAAGGGCTCGAGGGCCGGGTTCTCCGGCACGAGCAGGACCCGCCCGTCCCGGCGGCGGAGCCGCTTCACCGTGGCCTCGGGCTCCCCGGGCCCGGGCAGGAGCACGGCGACGATGTCGCCGTCGTCGGCGTCCTCCTGGGCGCGGACCACGACGAGGTCCCCGTCGAGGATCCCCGCGCCGACCATGGAGTCTCCCCGCACGCGGAGGGCGAAGTGCTCGGCCTCGCCCGCGAAGCCCATGGGGACCGTGAGGTACTCCTCCACCTCCTGGTCGGCGAGGGTCGGCGCCCCGGCCGCGATCCGACCGAGCAGGGGGATCACCACGCCCTGGGGCCGGGGAACCTCCAGGACCATGGCGCGGGGCTTCGTGGGGTCCCGGCGGAGCAGCCCGCGGCGCTCCAGGTTCTCGAGCTGCGCGTGGACGCTCGAGGACGAGGTCAGGCCCACGGCCTCGCCGATCTCGCGGACGGTGGGCGGGTAGCCGCGCTCCTGGATCGTGCGCTCGATGAAGCGCAGGATCCGCGCCTGCCTGGGCGTGAGCCCCCGGGTGTCGACCGCCATGTCGGTGCCTCCTCCTAGCCTTCGGTCGGACGCTACCACGGCGCAGGGCGTGAGGCAAACATACGTTCGGACCTTGACATCGAACGGACGTTCGGTAGGATGAGACCATGACCCGAACACGCGTTCGCCCGCTCGGCATCGCCCGGCTCCTGGTGGTGGCCGCGGTGGGGGTCGGGCTCGTGGTGGCCATGGGGCGCGGGGTCCAGGGAGCGCCGGAGCGGGCGCCCGCGGGCGGCGAGCGCCGCACGTACGTGGTCCAGCCCGGGGACACGCTCTGGGCGATCGCCCAGCGCCTCGAGCCTGGTCGGGACCCCCGCCCGCTGGTGGACGCCATCGCGGCTGCGAACGGTGTCGCCCCCGGGAGCCTCGTCCCGGGCCAGACGCTCGTCCTCCCCCGCTGAGGAGGGGTGGATGGGAGCCGCCGGCGTGGTACCGTCCCGCCCGGGCTGGGGAAGGAGCGTCCGGTGCGCTGTCCGTGGTGCGGCGGTGAGGAGGTGCGGGTCGTGGACTCCCGGCCCGCGGAGCAGGGGACCGCGATCCGTCGGCGTCGGGAGTGCGCGGCCTGCGGACGGCGGTTCACGACCTTCGAGCGGATCGAGGGGGTCGGGCTCATGGTCCGCAAGCGGGACGGGACCCGCGAGCCGTGGGACCGGGCCAAGGTGCTCGCCGGGATCCGCAAGGCGATCGTCAACCGTCCCGTCTCGGACGCCCAGGTCGAGCAGCTCGTGGACCGCATCGAGGGGCGGATGCGACGACGCGGGCCCGAGGTCACCTCGCAGCAGATCGGGCTGGAGGTCCTCCAGCACCTCCAGCGCCTGGATCAGGTGGCCTACATGCGCTTCGCCAGCGTGTACAAGGACTTCCAGCAGCTCACCGACTTCGAGCGCGAGCTCGGGATCCTGCTCGCCAAGAAAGAGCCCGCCAAGACCCGCGGCCGCTGACCTGCGCGAACGCCTCGAACCACAAGATATTGTGGTTGCAAGGCGCTACGAGCGCGATATCTTGCCCCTCGTCCTCTTGACGGGTCGGGGCGGTGGGGGCAGAATCACAGTCCTGTGATTCCCGGGGAAGGAGGGGCTCGGATGGGTACCACGGAGCACACCACCGACGAGGTCCGGATCGTCCGCGAGGGCCTCCGGTTCGAGCGCTACTTCACCACCGAGGGGGTGCACCCCTTCGACGAGATCGAGTGGGAGCGCCGCGACGCCGTCATCCCGAACCTGAAGGAGGGCGGGAACGCCTTCGAGCAGCGGGACGTCGAGTTCCCCAAGACGTGGTCCCAGAACGCCACGAACATCGTGGCCCAGAAGTACTTCCGCGGGACGCTCGGCACCCCACAGCGGGAGTCGAGCGTGCGCCAGATGATCTCCCGGGTCGTCGACACCATCACGGGATGGGGTCGCAAGGGCGGGTACTTCGCCACGGAGCGGGACGCGCGGGTCTTCGCCGAGGAGCTCACGCACCTGCTCGTGAACCAGAAGGCCTCCTTCAACTCGCCGGTGTGGTTCAACCTCGGCGTGCCCGACATGCCGCAGCAGGCCAGCGCCTGCTTCATCCTCTCCGTCGAGGACGAGATGACCTCGATCCTCAACTGGTACGTGGAGGAGGGGATCATCTTCAAGGGCGGCTCCGGCGCCGGGGTGAACCTCTCGAAGCTGCGGTCCTCCAAGGAGCGCGTGGCGGGCGGAGGGACGGCGAGCGGCCCCGTCTCGTTCATGCGCGGCGCCGACGCGAGCGCGGGGACGATCAAGTCGGGTGGCAAGACCCGACGGGCCGCGAAGATGGTGATCCTCAACGTGGACCACCCCGACATCGTCGACTTCATCTGGTGCAAGGCCCGGGAGGAGCGCAAGGCGCGGGTGCTCCGTGACGCCGGGTTCGACATGGACCTCGACGGCAGGGACAGCTACTCGATCCAGTACCAGAACGCGAACAACTCGGTCCGGGTCACCGACGAGTTCATGCGCGCCGTCGAGCAGGACCAGGACTGGCGGCTGAAGGCCGTCACGACCGGCGAGGTCGTGGAGACCGTCCGGGCCAGGGACCTCATGCGTCAGATCGCCGAGGCGGCCTGGGAGTGCGCCGACCCCGGGATGCAGTTCGACACGACGATCAACGAGTGGCACACCTGCCCGGCGAGCGGGCGGATCAACGCCAGCAACCCGTGCAGCGAGTACATGCACCTGGACGACTCCGCGTGCAACCTGGCCTCCCTGAACCTCCTGAAGTTCCTCGACGAGGAGGGGAACTTCGACGTCGCGGCCTTCAAGCACGCGATCGAGATCGTGTTCACGGCGCAGGAGATCATCGTCGGCCCGGCCGAGTACCCCACGGAGAAGATCGCGAGGAACGCCCGGGCCTTCCGGCAGCTCGGCCTGGGCTACGCGAACCTCGGGGCGCTGCTCATGGCCCGGGGGCTGCCGTACGACTCCGACGCCGGGCGGGCCTGGGCCGCGGCGATCACCGCGCTCATGACCGGCCACGCCTACCGCACGAGCGCGAAGATCGCCGAGGCCATGGGCCCCTTCGAGGCCTACCCGCCGAACGCGGACGCGATGCTCCGGGTGATCCGCAAGCACCGGGCGGCGGTGGAGGGGATCGACGGCGAGCTCGTGCCCGAGGCCCTGCTCTCGGCGGCGCGGAACGCGTGGGACGAGGCCCTGTCCCTCGGCGAGCGCCACGGCTTCCGCAATGCCCAGGCCACGGTCCTCGCGCCCACGGGCACGATCGGGCTCATGATGGACTGCGACACCACCGGGATCGAGCCCGAGCTCGCGCTGGTGAAGACGAAGAAGCTCGTGGGGGGCGGCTCGATGCGGTTCGTGAACCAGACCGTGCCGCGGGCCCTCGAGCGCCTCGGCTACTCGCCGGAGCAGGTGCAGGACATCGTCGCCTACATCACCGAGCACAACTCGGTCGTGGGCGCGCCGCACCTCGCGCCGGAGCACCTGCCCATCTTCGACACGGCCATGGGGGACCGCCCGATCCACTACATGGGGCACGTGCGGATGATGGCGGCCGTGCAGCCCTTCATCTCCGGCGCCATCAGCAAGACCGTGAACATGCCCGAGGACGTCACGGTCGAGGAGGTCGAGCAGCTGTTCATCGAGGCCTGGCGCCTGGGCCTCAAGGCCATCGCCATCTACCGGGACAACTGCAAGGTGGCCCAGCCGCTGTCGGCGGACCGGAAGACGAAGGCCGGCGAGACGAACAGGGAGCCGGCAGAGCTCGCCCGGCCGGTGCGCCGGCGCCTGCCGCGCAGCCGGCCCTCGATCACCACGAAGTTCGAGGTGGGCGGGGCCGAGGGCTACATCACCGCGTCCTCCTACCCGGACGACGGGCTCGGGGAGATCTTCCTGAAGACCTCGAAGCAGGGGTCCACCCTGGCGGGGCTCATGGACGCCTTCTCCATCGCCGTCTCCATCGCCCTCCAGTACGGGGTGCCGCTCGAGGCCTTCGTGGAGAAGTTCACGAACATGAAGTTCGAGCCCTCGGGCATGACGAACGACCCCGACATCCGGTTCGCGTCCTCCCTCGTGGACTACGTGTTCCGGCGCCTGGCCCTGGACTTCCTGCCGCCGGAGAAGCGGGAGGCCCTGGGGATCCGCTCCGTGGCGGAGCGGACGGAGCTCGCCCGCAACGGGAACGGCTCCGGGGACGGCGACGGGACCGGGGCGGCATCGGCGGCGCCGCAGCCGGTCGAGCTGCGCCGCTCGCCGGGGGCCCAGGCCGCGGACGCGCCCCTCTGCTACTCGTGCGGCTCGCAGATGCAGCCCTCGGGCTCCTGCTACGTCTGCCCGAGCTGCGGGAGCACGAGCGGCTGCTCGTAGGTCCGAGCGCGGGGCCGGGGGCGGCCGCGTCCCCCGGCCCCGTCCGCTTGGTAGGGTCGCGGGCGATGGATCTGCCGTTCAAGCGCCTGGACCCCGACGCCCCGCTGCCGGAGCGGGCGCACCCGGGGGACGCGGGGCTGGACCTCCGCTCCATGGTGGACGTGGTGGTGGAGCCGGGAGCGCGGGCGCTCGTGCCGACCGGGCTCGCCGTGGCCATCCCGGAGGGGTACGCGGGCCTGGTCCTGCCCCGCTCGGGGCTCGCCGCCAAGCACGGGCTCACCATGGCCAACGCCCCCGGCCTCATCGACGCGGGCTACCGGGGCGAGGTGATCTGCGCCGTGGTCAACCTCGACCGGGAGCACGCGGTCCGCATCGCGCGGGGCGACCGGATCGCTCAGCTCGTGATCGTGCCAGTCCCGGAGGTTCGGCCGGTGCTCGTGGACGAGCTCCCGCCATCCAGCCGGGGCGAGGGCGGGTTCGGCTCCACGGGGACCCGGTGAGCGGTTGAAGCTCCCGGCCTCCGCGCCTAGACTCGGATGCGCGCGGACGTGGCTCAGTTGGTAGAGCACCACCTTGCCAAGGTGGGGGTCGCGGGTTCGAGTCCCGTCGTCCGCTCGGATCGAGGGGCCCGGCTGGGCCCCTCGCGCATGCCCGGCTAGACTGAGAGCCGCGGCGGGGTGGCCGAGTGGTCAGGCAAGGGTCTGCAAAACCCTGTACACCGGTTCGATTCCGGTCCCCGCCTCGACCGCCGCCCGATGGGGTACCATGCTCGGCGTCACGGGCGCTTAGCTCAGGGGGAGAGCGCTTCCTTGACGCGGAAGAGGTCGGAGGTTCAAATCCTCCAGCGCCCACCAGACGGTCACGTTGAACCGCATCGCTCCCGCGCGCGGTCGTTCGTTCGCCCAGATCCTCCGTCGGGTGTAGGGTCGACCCAACGGCCCTCGGGGGACCGGCGCTGATGGCCAGCGCGCCCGACGACCTCCCGGGGAGGCGCCGCGGGCATGATCCGCGGCGGAGGAGGTGGGGGCGGATGTTCGCACGGGTCAGCACGTTCCAGGGATCCCCGGGGGGCACCGACGAGGCGACCCGCTTCGTGAGGGAGCGGATCCTCCCCGCGGCGGCCCAGCTCGAGGGCTTCCTCGGGATGCTCCTCCTCGTCGCCCCGGAGACGGGCAGGACCATGAGCCTGACCCTGTGGGAGACCGAGGACCACATGCGCGCGAGCGAGGAGGCTGCCAGCCGTCTCCGCGCGGAGTCCACCGAGGCCATGGGCGAGGAGCTCGTCTCGGTCGAGCGGTTCGAGGTGGCCATCGACACGAGGGCTCGGTAGCCACAGGGGCCAACGCCGTGGGCTCGGCCAGCGCACGCGGTCGGGGTTGCGTCGAGATGGAATCTTGCGCGAAGGCGGTGCAGGTGCGAAACTAGCCCGGTCCGAGCCGCACGGCTCGGCGCTGACGGCGGCGCGACGCGGGCACGCGCCGCCGTCCCCTATGTGGGGGCGGGTCCCCGACGTGGGTGCTACCCTCATGCCCGCGGGCGCGTAGCTCAGCGGGAGAGCGCTTGCTTCACACGCAAGAGGTCGGAGGTTCGAAACCTCCCGCGCCCACGAGGGGATATCGCGGTGTCTTCCGCCGTCCCAGCCTGAACCGCTCGGGGGGCATATCCTCGGCCCAGGGCGGACATGGACGTCTACCGGCGGTACGGCATCGAGGTCGCGAGGGCCCCCGACGTGGTTCCCCTCCCTCCCCGGTTCCGGGTCCGCGTCCGGCGTCTGCGCCTGATCGCGATGGTGCTCCGGGAGGTCCTGGAGCACGGACCGAGGGTCGCGCTCGCCCGGCCGTGCGTGTACGGCGTGTTCTCGCGGCTCGTGGGGGGGCTGTGGCCCAGGGAGGACCTGTGCGTCGGCTGCCTCCGCTGCACCGTCCAGTACCCGGAGGTCGTGCAGATCCACCCGAACCCGGCCCGGGAGCGCGTGGGCGGCCCCCACCTCTCGGTCGAGCAGGCCGAGACGATCCTGTACGAGGCCCGGACCGGCCGGGTTCCGGTCCGAGGCGCCGGCTACCGCGGGCCCTTCGGAGGCCCGGGGTGGGACGGGATCTGGCTCGACATGTCCGAGATCGTCCGGCCGACCCGGGACGGGATCCACGGGCGCGAGTACGTCTCGACCGCGGTGGACCTCGGCGAGAAGCCGCCGTTCCTCCGCCTCGACGGGCTCGGCCGGGTGGTGGGCCCCGCGCCGAGGGTGGTCCAGCTCGAGCTGCCGTTCCTGTTCGATGGGTCGTCGGGTCCGAGCCGGGGACCGGTGCCGGACGTGCTGGCGCGGGCCGCCCGGGACCTCGGCACGCTGGTGGTGCTCCCGGTGGACGCCGCGCTCCGCCTCCACGCCGGGGGCCCGCACGTCGCGCCGCTCGTGCGTCCGGGCGAGGAGGGCCTCCTCGACCGGCTCCGGCAGCCCCCCGCGGTGGTCGTGACCGACGGGTGGGAGGGGGGCCTGGTCGAGGCGGTGCGCCGGCGGTTCCCGGACGCCCTGGTCTGCGCTCGGGTCCCAGCCGACGCCGACCCCCTCGACCTCGTGGAGCGGGGCGCCCGGGTCCTTCACCTGGTGGCCGGGCCCGACGGGCGGGCGGGCGGCCGGTTCGTGGGGGACCTGATCCGGGCGGCCCACGACGCCCTCGTGGCGGCCGGGGTGCGCGAGGAAGTGACGCTCCTCGGGAGCGGGGGGATCGCGATGGTCGAGCACATCGCGAAGGCCATCGCCTGCGGGCTCGACCTCGTAGCGCTGGACCTGCCGCTGTGGGTCGCGCTCCAGGCGCGGATCGGGGAGGACGGGGCGCCGGCCCGCTTCCCCCGCCTCGACGGGGACTGGGCGGTCCAGCGGGTCCGGAACCTCGCGAACTCCTGGCGGGACCAGCTCCTCGAGGTGCTGGGGGCGATGGGGATGCGCGAGGTCCGCCGACTCCGCGGCGAGGTGGGGCGGGTCATGTTCCAGGCCGACCTGGAGCGGGAGGCGTTCGCCGGCGTGGAGGGGTTCCCCGGTGGCTGAGGGCGCGCGCGAGACGCGGCCGGCGGCCCTCCCCGCGGAGGTCGAGAAGCACGTCCACGCGCTCCGCCGCGGGTTCGGCGCCTGGCCGACCCTGGCCTTCGGGCTCCCCCCTGCGATGGGGGACGCGCGCTGGACCCCGGAGCTGATCCTCGCGGTCTGGGGGCAGGCGGAGACGGGGCGGGTCCCGGGCGGCCTCGAGCACCGGGTGGGCCGGTCGGGGGGCGGCTTCGACGTCCTCGGGTTCCGGTTCGCGCCCCCCGAGCGGTGGGTCCCGGAGGGGGAGCCGGTCGACCTCTCGCTCGATCTGAACCGACGGGGCGACGGCCGGCGGCTCACGCTCCCCGTGCCGTGGTACGGGGGCGGGATGTCGTTCGGGTCCGTGAGCGAGCAGGTGATGCTGGCCCGCGCCGAGGCCGCCCGGCGGTGGGGGACCCTCACCTGCTCGGGGGAGGGCGGGTACCCCGCCTCGCTCCACCCCTACCGGGACCACGTGATCACCCAGGTCGCCACCGGGATGTTCGGCGTACGCGAGGAGACCATCCAGTGGGCCCCGGTGGTGGAGTTCAAGTACGCGCAGGGCGCGAAGCCCGGGCTCGGCGGCCACCTCCTCGGGGACAAGGCCACGACGGCGGTGGCCGAGATCCGGGAGGCGGTGCCGTGGGTGAGCCTGTTCTCGCCGTTCCCGTTCCACAGCGTGTACTCGGTCGAGGACCACCGCAAGCACGTGGACTGGGTCCGGACCGTGAACCCCGACGCCCTGGTGTCGGTGAAGGTCTCGACCCCCATCGACGTCGACATGGTGGCGGTGGGCAGCTACCACGCCGGCGCCCACGTCCTGCACGTGGACGGGGGCTACGGGGGGACCGGGGCGGCGCCCGAGATCGCGAAGAAGAACATCGCGATGCCGATCGAGCTGGCCCTGCCCCGCGTCCACCGGTTCCTCGAGGAGGAGGGGATCCGCGACGAGCTCGTGGTGGTGGCGAGCGGAGGGATCCGCACCGCGGACGACGTCGCCAAGGCCATCGCGCTCGGGGCCGACGGGTGCGTGCTCGGGACCACCGAGCTCGTGGCGCTGGGCTGCACCCGGTGCGGGAACTGCGAGCGGGGCCGGGGCTGCCCGTTCGGGCTGACCACGACCGACCCCGAGCTGTCGCTCCTCGTGGACCCGGCGTGGGGCGCGGACCGGCTGGACCGGCTGTACGCCGCGTTCCGGGCCCGGCTCGAGGAGATCCTCCGCCGCCTGGGGCTCCGGAGCGTCCGGGAGCTCCGGGGACGGACCGACCTGCTGCGGTTCGGGGGCCCCGGGGGGCCGGAGGGGTCCGACCTTTCGCTGCCCGGGGGAGGGGAGGTCGGTGGACCGGGCGACGCTCGCTGAGCGGCTCCTCGCCGCGGCCCGGGCCCGGCCGGCGCCGGCCGTCCCGCCCCGGAAGGCCGAGGCCGAGGGGGGCTGCGGGGTCGTGGGGGTGGCCTCGAGCACGCCGGTCCCCGCGCGGGTCCTCCTCCAGGCCCTGGCCCAGATGCGGAACCGCGGGAACGGGAAGGGCGGGGGCCTGGCGGCTGCCGGGCTCGACCCCGCGTTCCTGG
>FWWL01006205.1_pt1 | contig 17571 bp, 23 predicted proteins | sample 2228331 | NCBI WGS metagenome assembly FWWL01 (sample SAMEA103939775, study PRJEB20133) | metagenome
AGCCGTTTCCCTTCTACTATGCCGACCGCAAGCCCGTAGGCAACACCTTAGCGCGTTTCGGCTTGCCAATCGCAGGCAGTTCTGACCGCCCAGTTGCAGGCGAGACGGGGTTCGAACGCCCTCCCGTATCGAGCCTGCAGTTCTACTTCAACCGCTCCGAGATGCCCGAAATCGGCACGGAACCCGTGCCGTTTCCAGCAGGAGGCGACCTGCGCTGGCGACCTCTCGTCCATGCATGGGTGCAAACAGAGGCAGATTATATCCCTTTAGCCACTTTGCGCGATGCGCAGGGTCGTTCTTGGGGCGAGGGAGCGGGCATCCTTCGGTATCGTTCGGGCACGTTTAAGGGAGCAACACTCGGCTACATCTGGTTCCGCTTGCTGGAGATGCAGAATGCCCCTATCCTACTGTATCACATGGTGCGTTTAGTGCGCATCCTTGTGTGAGGAGCGCGGTTGACAGAATACTTGGGAAGTCAAACACTTTGCCACTCTGATGAGTGAGCAATTGGGAACGAGCTCTAGACAGTTGTAGCTGGACAGTTGTAGAGAGAAATCTACAGATCGCTTGGCTCGCTCCGCCCTCGTGAAGTGATATCAAAATCGCTATCAAAGCTCACAATCACTAAGTCGTAGTGTTCAGCGAGGGCATACTGATAAGCATCGTCGAAGTCCAAGCCATATCGAGTGGATGCGCCGATGAGCAAAGACAGTGCTTCAAGAGGCAGGCGAACCAGTGTAAAGCCTGTATTCACAAACAGGTCTTGAACCATCTGCGCAAAGGTTGCATGGTGGTTATGCCGAAATAGACGAATACCGATAGAATAGAGCGTGAAGTCGCTCAGGGCAACTTCTTCTGGAGGCACGCGACTGAGAAAGTCCTTTGATTCAGACGCACGCGCTTGATTAAGCAAGATTTCTAACAGTATATTAGTATCAATAAGATACTTCAATCGTTCCACTCCTTCAACATCTCATGCTGAAGTTCTACAGAGGTATACTGGTCGCGCAGGAATTCTAATGCACCCTGCCATTCAAAACTTGGTTTTCCCTGCTTCGGCGTATTATATTTTGTATACAAGTATTCAACAAACTCCCGCACACTGCGTTGTACCTCAGGTGGGAGTTCCCGAATCATCTGCTCCAGAGGAATCATTGCGCTATCACCTAAAGAATTGTACCTCAAATATCGCCTCTACAGAGTACTTTGGTAGGGCTGGATGGTTGGGTGGGGAGCAAGAAAGGGACAAATGAGTCTATAACAGCTCGATCAGGCTGGTTCGACTTGCTCTCGGACAGCTCATGTGCCATAATTTGGGCAGGCATGCAGAACCCAGAGCCGAAGGTCAGTGTGATTGTGCCTGTGTACAACGAGGAGCGGATGGTTGCCACGCTCATCGAGCGACTTCGGTCGGTACCGCTGAATAAGGAAATCATCGTGGTGGACGACGGCTCGGAAGATAAAACCCCCGAAATTTTAGCCTCTATGCCCGACATTATTGTATTGCGCCACGAGAAGTATCGGGGTAAGGGCGCAGCGATTCGTACTGCCCTTCAGTATGCCAGGGGCGACATCGTAATCATTCAAGATGCGGATTTGGAGTATGACCCCTCCGAAATTCCGAAGGTGGTTCAGCCGATTATGGAAGGCAAAGCCCAGGTGGTCTATGGCTCCCGCTTTTTCAAGGGCTTGCCGAAAGAGATGCCGTTTCCCAATAAGGTGGCGAATGTTATCTTAGCGTGGGCAGTGCGTCTGCTCTTTTTCTACTGGCTTACCGATGAGGCAACTTGCTACAAAGCGTTTCGCACCGACCTGCTACGCTCATATAACCTCAAGTGCGAGCGGTTTGAGTTCTGTCCTGAAGTAACGGCAAAGACCCTTCGTCGCGGTATCCCGATTCTGGAGGTGGAGTTGGAGAAATATCGTCCCCGCACCAAGCGTGAGGGCAAGAAGATACGCTGGACGGATGGCGTGCAGGCTCTACTCACTTTGATAAAGTATCGATTCCACGAGTGACCCTTTGCTTGCTCTGAAGAGGTAGAGTGTGTCATAATATACAGAGGTAGCATCGGCGCTTCCAACCTGATGGAAACCCGACAGACAGAAGCGTTTCCATCAGCACCCATCGGAGGGTGTGCTATTCTAAAAAATTCAGCATATAGGAGGAGAACGGAATGCAAAAACGAGTCTATCTTTTTGATGAGGGTAGCGCCGACATGCGCGATTTGCTCGGTGGGAAAGGTGCCAATCTCGCCGAGATGACCAATATCGGTTTACCTGTTCCCCCTGGCTTTACCATCACCACCGATGTATGCCGAGGCTATATGAAGCGTCGCCGTCTGCCCGACGGGCTGATGCAGGAAGTGCGGGAAAAGATGGAGATTGTAGAGGCTCGGGTGGGCAAGAAGTTTGGCGACCCCTCGAACCCCCTGTTAGTGTCAGTACGGTCGGGCGCGAAGTTCTCCATGCCCGGCATGATGGACACCATCCTAAATCTTGGCTTGAATGACCAGACCGCTTTGGGAATGATCCGGCTCACGGACAATCCCCGCTTCGTGTACGATGCCTATCGCCGATTCATTATGATGTTCAGCGATGTGGTGCTGGACATTCCAAAGAGGCTCTTTGAGCACGAGTTCGAGAATCTCAAGAAGCGTTTGGGGGTCACAGAGGACACCCAAGTGCCTGCAGAAGCCCTGAAGGAGTTAGTAGAGGTCTTCAAGCAGATTGTATGCGAGCAGGGGAAGGAGTTTCCGCAAGACCCGTGGCGCCAGTTGGAGATGGCGATTGAGGCGGTGTTCCGTAGTTGGAACAACGAGCGCGCCGTAACCTATCGCAACCAAGAGAAGATTCCGCACGACCTCGGCACCGCATGCAATGTGCAGGCGATGGTGTTCGGCAATATGGGCGACGATTCGGGCACGGGGGTTGCTTTTACTCGCGACCCTTCCACAGGGGAGCGCAGAATCTATGGGGAGTTCCTGCCCAATGCGCAGGGTGAAGATGTAGTGGCAGGCGTGCGCACCCCTCTGCCCCTCAGTGCCTTGCGCGACCTGATGCCCGATGTCTATCAGCAGTTCATCGAGATTGCCGAACGCTTGGAGCGTCACTACCGCGATATGATGGACTTGGAGTTCACGATTGAGCGGGGGCGTCTGTGGATGCTTCAGTGCCGAGTGGGCAAGCGCACGGGGCGCGCAGCGGTGCGCATCGCGGTCGAGATGGCACACGAGGGGCTTATCGGGCGTGATGAAGCGGTTCTACGAGTCAACCCCAGCCAGTTAGACCAACTGCTCCACCCTCATCTGGACGAATCTGCCCTTGCGGAGGGCAACTATCCGGAGCTGGCACAGGGGCTTGGCGCATCGCCTGGCGCAGCAAGCGGGATTGCGGTGTTCGATTCGAAGCGGGCGATGGCGTTGGGCAAGTCTCAGCCCGTTATCTTAGTGCGTCCTGAGACGAACCCCGACGATGTGGGGGGCATGCTCGCCTCCAAAGGTATCCTCACGGCACGCGGAGGCATGACCAGCCACGCAGCGGTCGTGGCGCGCGGGTTCGGCATCCCCTGCGTGGTCGGCTGTGAAGCCCTCAGCGTGGACGAGCACAATGCTCAGTTCACAGTGGAGGTGGACGGCAAACGCTACACCATCCGCGAGGGCGACGCAATCACAATTGATGGCACTACAGGCAAGGTCTATCTGGGCACTGTGCCCACGCTGGAGCCGAGCTTCAGCAGCGAGATGGAGACCCTGCTGAGCTGGGCAGACCAGTTCCGACGCCTGCGCGTACGCGCGAATGCCGATAACCCCCATGATGCCCGCAAAGCCCTTGAGTTCGGGGCAGAGGGGATTGGGCTTGCCCGAACCGAGCATATGTTCTTTGGCGAGGAGCGATTGCCCATCGTGCAGGAGATGATTATGGCGAAGACCGCCAAAGAACGGCGTGAAGCGCTGGCGCGCCTCCTCCCCTTCCAACGCCAAGACTTCTTCGAAATCTTCGAGGTGATGCGTGGGCTACCTGTGACCATTCGCCTCATCGACCCACCTCTGCACGAGTTCCTACCCAACCGCGAGGAGCTGATACGCGAGGTGGCACAACTGGAAATCACGGCACCCGATTCGGAGGAGTTGGCACGCAAGCACGCCCTTCTCCAACGCGTCGAGGAACTGCACGAGGCGAACCCCATGCTGGGCTTGCGCGGGATACGGCTCTCTATCCTGTACCCAGAGATTGTGGAGATGCAGGTCACCGCAATCCTTGAGGCAGCGGCGGAAGCGGAGCGTCGGGGTTATGACCCCCATGTGGAGATTATGATTCCGCTGGTGGGGCATGTGAACGAGCTGAAATGGGTACGGGACAACCTCGATAAGGTCGCTAAGGAGGTGATGTCGCGCGAGGGCGTCCGAGTGGACTTCAAGTTCGGCACGATGATCGAGATTCCTCGCGCTGCGCTTACTGCCGACGAGATTGCCCAATACGCCCAGTTCTTCTCCTTCGGCACGAACGACCTGACCCAGACCACCTTCGGCTTCAGTCGCGACGATGCAGAGGGCAAGTTCCTTGCTTACTATGTGGAACACAAAATCCTGCCTGAGAACCCGTTCGTGACCTTAGACCGTGAGGGCGTGGGCAAGCTGATTCGGATGGCAGTCGATATTGGGCGCGCCGTGAACCGCGACCTAAAGGTGGGCATCTGTGGCGAGCATGGAGGCGACCCTGCCTCGATCGAGTTCTGCCACGATGTGGGGATGGACTATGTCAGTTGCTCGCCGTTCCGCGTGCCAATTGCGCGCCTTGCTGCTGCGCATTCCGCCCTGCGCCATAGAATAAAACTATCAGTTGATAAATAGTCCGGCTTTCCCAAGACTCGTCCTATCGCCATTCTAACGCAAAGACTAAGAACGCCTAACAAAAATGTCGACCCACCCAGAGGATGTTCGAAAAATCCATTCGTAGCACGGGTATCCTGCCCATCAGCCACGCGTCACTCTGAGCGAATGCGAAGGGACAGGCGTCTCGCCCGTGTGCTCAATCGGCAGGATACCCAAGCCACTTTTTTTGAACACCCTTAGGGGTTGAGGGTAGCCACTCCATTTGGTAGTGATAGTGCCGATAGGTCAGAAACTCTTCCCAACTCCATAGGTGACCCGTCAGCCACACTGCCATCGCAGGACTCCGATGCCAACTCCCCTTTTATAAGGGTATAATCAAGGCACGACGAGAGCGCCCTATGGACGGAATTCGAACGGACTTGGTGGTATGGATATTGTTATTGCCCCTATTCGGCTCGGTGTTCCACGCGCTCTTTGGCGGGACACTGGTACGCACATTAGGTGAACGCACAGGGAAGTGGCTTATAGGGGCAGTTGGCACTGGCGTTGTGCTGGGAGCCTTTGCGCTGGGTTGGCAGGTGTTCGCTACCCTCCGAACCTTGCCTGAAGACCAGCGTACCGTCACCTTCCTGTTGATGGAATGGCTTCAGGTGGGCAATCTGAGTGTGCCCTTCGAGTTTCTGATTGACCCCCTCTCGGTGCTGATGGCGTTGATTGTCACGGGCATCGGGGGGTTGATTCACCTCTACGCAACAGGCTACATGGCGGACGATTCGGACTACCCGCGCTTTTTCACCTACTTCAACCTGTTCATCTTTTTCATGCTCTTGCTGGTGTTGGCAGGCAACTTCCTGGTGATGTTCATCGGTTGGGAAGGCGTGGGACTCTGCAGTTATCTCTTGATAGGGTTTTTCTATCGCAACTCGGAATGGAAGTACAACACCGATTCGGCAAACAAGGCGTTTATTGTGAACCGAATAGGCGATGCTGGCTACCTGATGGCGATGTTTCTGATTGTTGCGCTGTTTGGGTCGCTCTCGTTTGTAGATGTCAACGCCCGCGCTGAAACGGTGCTGGGGGCAGGCTCAGCGATGGCGATGGTGATTGTGCTCCTGCTGTTTTTGGCTGCGACGGGCAAGTCGGCTCAGTTGCCCCTCTATTTCTGGCTTCCCGATGCGATGGCAGGTCCCACTCCTGTTTCCGCACTCATCCATGCTGCGACGATGGTCACGGCAGGAGTGTATCTGATGGTGCGCGTGCATCCCTTACTGGAGTTGGCGCCTCAAGCGATGGGGGTGATTGCAGGGGTGGGAGCGATTACCGCCCTCTTTGCGGGCACGATTGCGCTTGCCCAAACGGACATCAAGCGCGTGCTTGCCTTTTCTACCGTGAGCCAGTTGGGCTATATGTTCCTTGCGGTGGGTGTGGGGGCGTTTTGGGTTGGGATGTTCCATGTGGCGACGCACGCCTTCTTCAAGGCGCTTCTCTTCTTGGGGGCAGGCTCGGTGCTGATTGCCCTTCACCATCGTGGGGATATTCGCACGATGGGCGGGTTGGCTCGCACCCTCCCGCTTACTGGGGGCACGATGCTGGTTGGGTGGTGGGCGATTGCGGGTCTCCCTCCCTTTTCGGGCTTCTGGTCAAAGGAGGCGATATTGCTCAGTGCGCACGCGTTGGCTCCCGTGTGGTTCTGGGTGGGGATAGTAACGGCGTTGCTCACAGCGGGCTATATGACGCGCCTTGTGTGGCTCGTGTTCTTTGCCCCTCCTGCATCTTCAGCAAGCCATTCCGAATCGCATGAGGACCATGGGGAACCCCCTGGCGAAAAGTACATCGTCGTGCTGGGAGTACTGGTGTTGCTGGCGATAGGCTCGATTGTGTTCGGGTGGCTCTTGCCGAATGAGAAGGCGTTCCACGAGTTTTTGAAACCTGTTGCGGATGTCTCGACATCGTTAGCGGGTACAGAACTGGAGCAAGCGAAAGGGTTTGTGTTTACAGTGGCGATACTTGCGACGCTCTTGGGGATTGGATTTGCGCTTGCGCGCTATCGGCTCGGTATGCCCCAGCGCGAGGCGCAACTAACGGGCATCTGGGGTGTTATGCATCGTCAGTGGGGCTACGATAACGCGATGGTCTGGCTCGGAGTGCGCATAGGCGATAGCATAGGGCAGATAGCCTACTTCATTATCGAGAACCTCATCGATGGAATTGTGTCGCTGGTGGGGCTATTGGTGCGAGGGATAGGCTCTCTCTTACGCCCTCTGCAAAGTGGCTATGTGCGCTCGTATGCGTTCGTGATGATGGTGGGTGCGCTGTTGATATTAGCAGTAGCATTTGTGTACGGTTTACGATAAGGATTAATGCAGATGGAATCGGTGTGGTTGATTATTCCGGGTCTCGTCCTGCTCTTAGCAGGCGGAGAATGGCTGGTGCGTGGGGCATCGCGATTAGCGTCGGCATTAGGGGTGCCTGCAATTGTGATTGGCTTGAGTGTGGTGGCGTTCGGTACGAGCGCTCCTGAGTTGGCGGTGTCTATTCTCTCAGCCTATCGAGGTCAGCCTGATATAGCGGTGGGGAATGTGGTCGGCTCGAATATCGTGAACATCTTACTGATTTTAGGCTTATCTGCAGTAGTGGCACCCCTTATGGTCGGAGTACGGGTCATCAAGATAGAAGTACCGATTATGGTAGGCACGGCGGCGCTGTTCGTCCTTCTTGGCTACGACGGTAACCTTTCGCGCTGGGATGGGGTGATTTTGGTCGCTCTCTTTTTCGCATATGTAGCATGGATGGTGCGTTCAGCACGAAGCGAACCCGAACTGGCAGAGGAACTGAGCGAGGAAGTGGAGCAGATAGCCAAACCGATTACCACTCGGTGGGAGTACCTGAAACTGGCGGGGCTTATTGTGGTCGGGATTGGGGGATTGACACTTGGCTCGGATTGGCTCATCAAGGGTTCTGTGGCGGCGGCGCGTGCATTGGGCGTCAGCGAGCTGGTCATCGGGCTGACGATTGTCGCAATAGGCACCTCCTTGCCAGAGCTTGCCACCTCCGTGATTGCCAGCCTGCGTGGGGAACGCGACATCTCGGTAGGCAATGTAGTCGGCTCCAACATCTTCAACATCTTGTCGGTGCTGGGCTTTAGCAGTCTGTTGGCACCTGCTGGAGTTAAGGTGGCGCATAGTATTCTGTTCTTTGACGCACCGGTGATGATAGCGGTATCGCTTGCTTGCTTCCCTATCTTCTTCAACGGCTTCCAGATAAAGCGATGGGAGGGAGCGGTGTTCGTGGGCTATTATATTGCCTACACGGTCTATCTCATCCTAAAAGCAAGCCATCACGATATGCTGGACGAATACCGTTTCGTGATGGGCTGGTTCGTCTTACCTCTTACCGTGCTGACGCTCATCGTGACCACAATCTTTGCGTGGCGACGGTATCGGGGCAAGCCTGTTCGAATAGGAATCAGGCGGTTTCTCCCTAAATGACGGGTATACTGTTGCTTGCGAGTGGCTTGGGCGTCTCGCCCAAGTAGCGCACAGGCGGGACGCCCGTGCTACAAATGTGGCTTGGGCGTCTCGCCCAAGCAAGCACACGGGCGAGACGCCCGTGCTACGGTTTGGCTTGTGGGCAGGATGCCCGTGCTACCAAGTGGCTTGGGCGTCTCGCCCATCCCCCTTGCCCCCCTTACTAAGGGGGGAATCAAAGGGGGGATTAGCACGAGCGAGATGCTCGCGCATCGATGATGGAGGAGAAGCACTATGCCGAAGGTAGAAAAGAGTATAGAGGTCAACGCGCCACCCGAAAAGGTGTTTGAGGCGCTACAGCAGGTTGAGCAGTTTCCGCAGTTCTTGCCGTATGTGAAGAGCGTGTCGGTCGTAGAGCGAACCGACCCCGACATTGTGCTGGACTGGGCAGTGACGGCACCGGGAGTGGGCATGGAGGTGCGCTGGCGTTCGCGCCACACCCTGCATCCTGAGCGCCATACCGTAACGGTGAAGCCCGAGGGCGATTCCATCGTGAGCCTTTCGGGCGAGTGGCGTGCCCAATCGAGCGGTGCAGGCAGTACACTCGTCGCTTCGCTGGAATACGAGGCGAAAGTGCCCCCGATGTTCGCCGGGATTGCCCAAAAGGCGGTCGACGAGATTATCTCCGGCTGGCTTCAGGGGTTCAAAAAGCAAGCGGAAGGGTAGCCCTATGGCGCAGGTGCATTTAGAACTCGTCATCCGCGCCCCTGTGGAACGGGTGTACGCCATCGCTAAAGATGTGGAGGCGTTCCCCGACTTCATGCCCGATGTGAAATCGGTGAAGGTGCTGGAACGCTCGGAAGATGGCAACCGAACCCTCACCGAGTGGGTCGCCTATGCCTCTCAACTCAAACTACAGGTGAAATGGGTTGAGGAGGACATCTGGAACGATACCGAGCGCACCTGCCACTTTCGTCAAGTGAAGGGCGACTACGACCAGATGCAGGGCGTTTGGCGGTTCGAACCCCACCCTGAGGGCACTCTGTTTGTCTGCACCCTCGATTATGACCTGCGGGTGCCCCTGTTGGGTGCGGTGGTGCAGAAAGTCGTCCACTACCTCGTCCAGCAGAACCTGAAGGGCATCATGGAGGGCATTAAACAGCGGGCGGAGGCGATGACCGAGTGACCCCCGACCGCGTTCGAGCCATCCTTCAGGCGGTAGTGGAGGGACGCATGGCGCCCGAAACCGCGCTCGAACACCTCCGCTACCTGCCTTATGAATCGCTGGAGTTTGCTCGGATAGACCACCATCGTGCGCTTCGGAAGGGCTTTCCCGAAGTGGTGTTTTGCACGGGCAAATCGCCCGAACAGGTTGCCGAGATAGTGGCTCGATTAGCGCGTCATGGCTTGGTGCTTGCCACACGCGCCACTCCAGAGCAGTATGAAGCGGTGCGCCAGCAGGTGCCTTCAGCGGTTTATCACCCCTCCGCGCGTGCCATCACGGTAGGGGAGCCTCCCCCTGCACCCGAAGAGCCGTATGGAGTAGTGGTCTCAGCAGGCACTGCCGATATTCCCGTAGCAGAGGAGGCGCTCCTCACCGCTCGGATGATGGGTGTTCGGGTTGAGCCTTTGTATGATGTGGGAGTAGCCGGTATCCATCGCTTGCTCCAGCATTATGAGTTGCTGATGGGGGCGGGGGCAATCGTGGTGGTGGCGGGGATGGAGGGCGCGCTTCCGAGCGTAGTGGGAGGCTTGGTGCCGTGCCCCGTGATTGCCGTGCCGACCAGTGTAGGATATGGCGCGCACTTTGGCGGATTAGCCCCCCTGCTCACGATGCTCAACACCTGCGCACCAGGGGTGAGTGTGGTGAATATCGACAACGGCTTCGGTGCGGGCTATTGCTTAGCGCTGATTCTAAGAACGCCTTCGCTCTCATCCTATCACTTATCTCACTAAAAGTGTACCTCTTTAGTGCCTTTTCAAGGGCAGAGAACCATGCCAATAAGCGAATCGAGACTCGCAAGAGCAGATCACACAATCGTCACACGCCCTCCCCAGAAGAACGCAGCGCCCCAGCTGAAGTCGGAGTTGTCCCAGTTCGGCTGGGGATAGCCTTTTTCCTGGCCTGTTTGCTTGAACTTAGGATAGAGCTTACCTAAAAAGTAAAAGAGCTGATTAGGGTAGAACTTACCTAAGGTAAAAAGGAGTTGATACAAAAGACCACCTGCAAAGCGAACCATCATGCCGATGCTATCTTCTAACCAGAGTGTGGTTAGAAGCCGTGTCAAGCTGGCTAATAAATAGGCTAACCAAGGATTGACCCACCAAAAGTCGTTATTGGATTTTTTGAATTGGAGAAACACGAAAAAGCAAATAATTAGGATTATAGAGTAGGATACAATGCTGATATTGTATAGTAAAGGTTCATATGAACTATCGTGAAAATAGAGCATCATCCAGGGAAACCTTATGGCAACGCCTAAAACTCCCAAGCCTAATGCAAGGAAAAAGAAACGAGTATGGTAATGTTCTATTTGCAATGCCAGCCTCCAAAGTTTTATTATGTATTATTATAAAAATTTGTTTGTCTCAATAAAGAATCCAATTTTTCTAAGTTTTGCTCGAATCCCCAAATCGGTGTGTCCCAAGAAGCATTATCACAACTCAAAATGTCCACTAAGCAATCCTCAATCGCTTCAATCAACTCATCTTCTTGTGTGGGAAATCCCGCTTTATGGTCATTCAGCCATACAAACTTCTCAGTCGCCCACCGTTGAATCTCGGGGTCGAATGGCTTCACTTCGTTGTGTATGATTTTCTTCACCACCATAGAAACTTCATGCGCTAAATCCAGTACTGCGACTCTCACTGGTGGGATTGGCGTTCGCAGTTCCACCTCGACGGGGGTGCCATCAGGGAGGTGGGGGTCATCTTCCAGTTCAATCGTGCGCCCGTGAACCACACCGCGCAAACTCATCCTATCACTCACCTCAATCAAAGTATACCTCCAAAGACTTTTCTCTGCACCGAGTGAAGTCACATCTATTCTCAATCAGTCGCTTAGCCTGAACCTCTATTCTTCAATAGCGTCATCATCAGCTTCAGTGCAGACGATAGTCGATTTGATATCGACGCAATCCACAGTCCTAACCCTGCGAGAACCATTAGGAATCCTAACAAGCGTTCCATAAGGGAAGGGGTCAGATAACCTTTTTTTAGTAGCCATCCCCCCACAACCATACTCAGAGTTCCAATCGGTATTTTCCAAGTTGGTACTAAGTTCATATTTCTTAGATTGATAGCAAAAGCGAGGGTAGGGATTGTCAATAAGCCTGCTATTCTAAGGAAATCATTTGGTAAAAACCATACTCCTAACCCCACAAGCAAACTGCTCCCCATCAGGATTCGCTCGGTCAACACCACTTTCACTCCTTTCCGACGGTGTAGATGGCTAAGTGCAACACCGTATAGGTAAGCAAATCCGATACACAATCCCGATACGATATAATCGATCACCCTGACGCTCCATTCTATGTATCTTGCCCGTCTGCCGTGCGCGCCAGATTGCCATGCCCATCGTACAGCAACCACCTCAGCGTTTCCTCGTTGCCCTGTGAGGTATGGTTCACCGTCACCACTGCTTTTATCCCTCTGCCACCTAAGAAGTGTACCCGAGTCTGCTGAAGCACGCCATCTTCAAACTCCTGCTCCATCACGGGCATCTGCCCATCATACAGATAGTCGGTGCAGGTGATTGTGCTATTCACGGCTTTGACCAAGTACCTCAAAAAGATAATAATTCGGTGAAAATGGGAGCTCCGTATCGTCATAGGGCAAAGCTGCGTCAAACTCCCATTCTATAAGCTGGCTAAAAGTAGGCGAGCCAACACGAAGGTCTAAGATCCTTCTCTCTAAAACACGAACCCAAACGCCCCACTCGGAATTCTCGTTGGCTTGAAAGCGCATGAATCCCAAAAATGCTAACCAGCTCCCGATATAAATGTCTTTCCTTCTCACCTCGGAAGCATGGCTGGGAAAACGATACACTCCAACCTGTACACATCGGACAGGAATACCGCAATCCATAATGATTTCAAAATCATCCTTTCGGGGTTTACCGATGCTCCAAGCTGGATAACCACAATAAATGACTTCTCCTACCACTAAGGTGGTATTATAGGGTAGAGCGTAGTTTCCACACCTTTGCAGTCGTTTTTCTCGCATAGGGGCGAGATCGATTCCTGACAAAGGTTTTTTCCCTACGACATGCCCTATTAGAGGGTCAATCGTGAATTCGCCAAGAAGCTCTTTCCTCAGAGAGAGATGAGCTTTTTCTTCCGTCCACGAACCCACACTGGCAATGACCTGTAAGCACATACCAACCAAGCAGATGTTCTCACTTGTCCATCTGTCCACGCCAACTCTGCAACGCCTCCCGAAACGCCTCCTGCATAAAAGGTATCACATCCCCTTCCTCTGCCCACCGCGCCGAGTTCATACACACGATGAGCGAGTCAACCCACAACACTCGCCCCGCTTCATCCACAAAGCGGACATCCAGCGTGGATTTATAATGAGCCGACGACGCAGGTTCCGAGCGACACAGCTCCAACTGCACCTGTACGCCCAGCACCTGCAGTACAGGCTGGAGCAACTGGATGTAGTCCCGTGTCCGCTGCTCCAGCTGCTGTTCCCAGGCGTGAACCTCTTCAAGCGCCTCCTTCTTCATCAACCGTGCCCCCACTGAGCTGCCTTACCCACCACACAAAGCGTGCATCCAGCAGCTTCGAATCGATATTATACACCCTCTGCTGACGATAAGCGAAGATTGCCATAAAACGGGTTTGGGCGCCGTTGCGCAGCCAAATCTGGAGGGCAAAGGCGGAACCGCTTGGGTCGCGTCCTGGCACAAGGCGAACCGTCCAAGTACCGACCTCTGAGAGGAGCGTATATTCGCCTGTAGGAAGCGTTTCCACACGGGCAAGGAGGGTGGTGCGTATCTGCTGAATCCACTCTTTCAGTAGGGTCAGAAGTTCTGGTTCTTGCTGGCTTTGGACGGCGAGACGCGCCTCGGTTTCCAGTTGGACGCCATCCACAGAGCCGACCACCTGACTGCGTGCCATCGCCGCGCGATAAGGATACCCCTTTGGGCAAATCTATCTGTGCCACGCTTGCCAGCGGATATAAAAGTCTATCCCAAACCACAATAGCATGCCGAGCAGCCATATAAAGTATGCAAGTTGACGCAGTGAGTGTGAAGATGATTTATACAAGTTGAACATAATAATAGAGTATATCATCATTATCAGCCAGAAGAGAGGACCTGCAAACGAAAAAATTGGGTACAAGCGCGGCAGTACCACCTGCCGCTTCTCAAGGTGTCGCCACTGGCGGTGGGCTCTTTTGAGAGTGGGTTCACTGATGGTCATTTGAACTCCACCAGAAGCCACAAATCGCATCTCACCTGAAGAAAATAAATAAATTGTTCTTACTAATATAACAACGGATAAAAATGCACATATAAAGGCAAAGTAGAACCATATCTTGCTCTTCGCATCATCTGATAGCATCCTTATGCACCTCCTATGGAAACAAGGGATGCGCAGCGACCTCCTTCCCCTAAGCACTTCCGAAAAGATGTCCGTGTCAAGCAGAGCTTTCTCCATCCGTCCAACGCAGAGGGTGGGTCGCGCGCTCGTGCAGAGCGCAGGCAACGATTTCGTCTAACAGCTCCGCCTCGTCGGCAAACCTTCCGATGAGCGACGAAGCAGGCATAGCAACCAGTGGCACGAGGTAGACCTGCACCTTCGTGCCAGGGGGCAAGGTGACGGGTTCTTCCAGTTCGATACGATTGCCCTGCACAGTTCCGATAGCGGTCATCCTCTCACCTGGTGGGGATTATACCTGCCCACGGTTCGGACACTGGCTCCAGAGAGGGTTCAATTGCTTCGCGGATGTTCTGCAGGGCTTCATCACAAGCCGTTGGTCAACAGCGGAAATATTAGCACGATGTCTATCATCACATCTTCTCTTCCATATCTAAGCGCCTTGATAATCCCAATCCAACTTGTAAACTACAGGTGAGTGCCAAATGGTGAGCAATGGTGATTTTATCTATGTGTATATCAAATATTTTCAAAATTAACAAGAACAACAAATATATGGGCGTAGCAAAATCAAACAGAATGTACCACCACCGATAGGTATATCCGCTATGAAGCCATCTGTGCAAATCACGCAGCCAAGCAATAAACCATACGGCATTGAAAAGAACAACCGATACAATTATTACCCAAGCGAACCCACTTATAGCATCATCCACTGCACTCATCTCTTCCTAACTCTCTGGATTATACCCCATAAAATCACAAACCCATACACCTCCAATCTGAGCCGCATCGCCCAAGTAAAATCTGCCGCCCCCCAACCAACGATAACTTGCGGAAAGTATTCACTGCTGAACATGTCTATCACAAAACCAGGCATTGCCAGAAGAGCTGCGGCTTGCCCAAGCGTTACCTCTTCCATCACCTTCGTATCATGAGAAACAAAATAGATTATCAGATAAACAATAGGAAGCAGAAGGATAAAGGGTAGCCATAAGAGAGGGGAATGCGAGGTTATTAACTCCCCCAGCTGCCAGATTAGGGCAGTCACTATTATCCACAGCCCCAGCCCGTAGCAGAAAAGCCGCTTCATTATTCGCCTCCAATAGCATAGTCTACTTCCTTGTCAAGCAAATAAACGGTCGCCAAAAGCAGGAAGCCATAACCAATCCAAAACTGCTTGACTTGCCCGCTGAGAGTTGAATTGCCTGTTCGTGCAGCGTGCTCTAACGCAATCCACTCGTTAATCTCGTTGCGGAAAAGGTAAACTGTGTAGAAAAGGGTTTCGCCAAGTCCAATCTGCAGTTGAATAGCCAATCCCATAAATTCGTTATTTTTAGTCAGCTTGCCCACCATATATATTGAAAAAGTAAGACCCATTGTAATGAGCCAAGCATTGACAAGTATTGCAAGCGCAGGATTGCCCTCAGATAGGAGCCAAGCCAGACTTAAAGCAAGTGCACCTGCAGTGACCAATACATCCACTTCCGTATGTCTTCCGTTTCGATCCACACCACTCACTGGATTCCCATCTGCATACAGATACCAGTTCACTCCATCCCGTGCAGGGTCTTCACTGATGAACCGCCCCGTTGCTGGCTCGTAATAACGCGCCCGCATATACACCAAACCCGTCTCGTCCTCAGGATGACCTAAGTTCGCACAATAACCCCTGCCAAGTTGGAGACTACCCTGCACCTCGCCCCATACCCCACGAAACTGCCAATCAGACAGCGTGTAGTCAGGCGCCATCATCCGAACCCAGTTGCCGTGCCCGTCATACAGCAACCACCTGAGCGTTGCCCGATTGCCTTGCGTATGGTCTATCGCCACCACCGCTTCTATCCCTCTGCCACCTAAAAAGTGTACCCACGTCTGCTGGAGTACCCCCTTCTGGAAGTCTTGTTCACATTAGGGAGTCTGCCCAACATATGTTCTTGAAAAGAACCCTCCGTTAGCGCCTCGCGCACTCTCTGCATTCGGCACTTCAATCCTCCAACGAAAGCCCCCATTCGGAAAGATCGACCCAATCGACATCATCTTCCCACATAAACTGCTCCACGCTACGCTGAACCTTCAAAAAAGGCAACTGGTAGATCGCTTCTACCACCTGACGCACCACCTCACGAGACAACCAAGGCGTGAGCTTAATCCCCACATAATCCACCTCTTCTTCCCCATAGGGAGACACTTCCAAGACTGTGTCCGCCAATACCAGATCCGTGTTCCAAATCAGCCCTCTCAAAGCGCGCTTGTAGCGTCCAACCGATAAACAGACCTGCTCAAGCAACAAGTGGTCTGAACTATCCGAAGGAAGCCCCAGAAAGCGAAAAATACGCGCATGATTGACCGTCCCTGCAAAGGGCTCAATCGGCAGCCTTTGCCCCCAATCAAGCCTTATCAGCACTTCCGAATCCCTGGGCGTCCATTGATTTGCCTCCAAAAGGTCAGGGGTCAGAACGCCTTCTCGTAGCCAATACTCAACAGTAGGAAGCCCCAAATCGGTGATTAGCCAATAGTGAGCAGGAGGACAGAGTTGAGCGAGCGCCCAAATCACTCGTTCCACTTGAGCGAGCGATTCGTAGCCGTTCAGAGTAATCTTCTGGAACTCTGACGGCTCTTTGGGATCTTCTTGAAGCACTGAATAGACGAAGATATCGGCAGTCGTGTCCAAGCGGAGGGGCACCAACTTCTCTTGGAGCCGGTAAAGATGCTGGTTCAATCCCACAATCTCAATTTCAACTAAAAACCTTTTCATTTTCCTCACAACCCGAACAGAAGCCCCTCGATGAAACCGTTAAGGAATGGCTGTAGGGGTAGTCTACTATGACCAAGAGCATCCCTTAGCTCACGCTGAAACCTTCTGAAGATATCACTCTTTTGCAAATCTACATGGGGATATCCATGATGCCCAGGACCCGTCTCAAAATGAATCTGAATCCCACTCGGTAAGTGTTTCAGTACATCGGGGGTAACCCACCCATACGCTCCTATATCCATCGCTACAAGAATCCCAGCCACAAACCCCATATAGTAGGCTATCGCGTCAAGAAGTTGCCGTTTGGCGGCTTGACTTAGAGCATGAATAGCCCCGGCTTGTCTCGCCTCATTAATCATCCCTGTAAGAGTACTTGCCAGATGCTCGAGTAGAGTAAACTTTCCAAAGAAATCGACGCTATTGACCGGATTCCCATCGGCATAGAGATACCAGTTCACCCCATCTTGTGCAGGGTCTTCGCTGATGAAACGCCCTGTTGCTGGCTCGTAATAACGCGCCCGCATATACACCAAGCCCGTCTCGTCCTCTGGATGACCAAGATTGGCACAGTAGCCACGACCAGCCCCCAGCGTGCCTTGCACCTCGCCCCATACCCCACGAAACTGCCACGCCGAGAGGGCATAATCAGGCGCCATCGTCCGAACCAAGTTGCCGTGCCCATCGTACAGCAACCACCTGAGCGTTGCCTCGTTGCCTTGTGAGGTATGGTCTATTGCCACCACCGCCTCTATCCCTCTGCCACCTAAAAAGTGTACCCGCGTCTGCTGGAGCACGCCCTCTTCAAACTCCTGCTCCCTCACGGGCATCTGCCCATCATAGAGATAGTGCATTTCAACTCAGAACGAACCGATAATTCGCTTCCAAAGTTATGTCAGTTGGATGGCTTC
>FWWL01006003.1_pt1 | contig 17563 bp, 11 predicted proteins | sample 2228331 | NCBI WGS metagenome assembly FWWL01 (sample SAMEA103939775, study PRJEB20133) | metagenome
CATCAATGTCATCTATATTGGACCTCCCGGAGATCGGGGGGAAGAATTTATGAAATTATTATGCCAAATGACTGGTGGCCGTCAGGTCACCGTAGATCCAAATAGTAATAATGTTGATTTCAATAATCAATTAAAAGATAAAATCGTATTAATGTTACCCAGCGGATAAAAAGAATATTAAATAAATGAAGACGTAGAAAGGTTTCTTCCTGCCTGCGTCTTCAATAAAATTTTATTTATTTTGCAACTATTTTTTTCTACTTAGAAGGAGGAAAAAATGACGAATATAGAAATGATGCAGAAAATGTTTGAAGAACAAGATAAACTAAACACTCGTATCATCGAAAACTACAGAGAATTAGGAATACCATGGTATCGTGCTATATGGATAGAATGCGCCGAAATGCTCAACCATACTCCATGGAAATGGTGGTCGAAAGGCGACGATGTAAAAACCAGAGATATAGAACTTGAGTTGGTTGATATTTGGCATTTTGGTATGAGTGATATTTTATCGTCGTTACCTGAACATATGTCTGAAAAGCATATGTTTACATACATATTAACAATCGTTTCTCTCTTTGAATATAATGGATACATTATTGAAGAATATTTTGGACAACCTAATTTACAAACATTAATAGAAAAGCTCGCTGCTAGAACTTTAACAAGTAAACATTTTGATATAATTAGTTTTGTAAATCTATGTAAAATACTAAATTTAGATATTCGGAAATTGTATAAATTGTATATGGGAAAAAATGTTTTGAATAGATTTCGGCAAGATCATGGATATAAAACAGGAACATACGTTAAAATGTGGTCAAAAAATAAGGAAGACAACGATTACATGCTAGATATTATTAACTCGCTAGAACCAAATGATAACTTTGCACAAAATGTTTACGATAAACTTGCAGAAACATATAAAAATCTCACTAGTAACATAGAAGAAGAAATTCTATTTTCTTAAAATTTAGAAAGGAGTATTAACACCATGAAATTGAAACTATTAGACATCGACAAATTTATCACTAAAAACAAATTAAAATTAGTAACAAATGCAAAACTCTATGAAAAGCCAGGAAAACTTGATCCTTCAGGTCTATTCTCTGAAGAGATCTTTGGTAGATTTGGTAGTATAGAACGTCGACGAACTTTTGCTTATGTAAATCTCAATTGTCGTATAATACATCCAGAAGTTTATCCTATAATCGCTGGATTGCATCCGATATTTTCCAAATTACTACTTAATAAAGGAAAATATATTGTAACAGAAAATGGAGCACTAGTTGAAGATTCGAGCGGTAAATCTGGTATATCATACTTAATAGAAATCTTTCCAAAGATTGATTTAAATAAATATGAGAAAAATCAACCAAAACGTGTACAATTCTTGAAGAAAAACTTAGAACTATTATTTGTGGATAAATGGCTAATATTACCTGCTGGAATTAGAGATATTTCAATATCAAAAACGTCGGGTCAGACGTTAATTAATTTTTCAGATTTATCAGAACTATATGTATCACTTATTAGAAGTGCTAATATGATACATCCAGAGTTACCAGAAGATATTAAGCAACCAATGGTCGAGCAGATACAAAAGTTGGTTATCGAAATCAATGACTGGATCAAAAACAGAATGAAAGGAAAGCAAGGTATTATCAGAGGTGGTTTGCTAAGAAAAACTGTAGACTACTCAGCTAGACTTGTCGCTACAACGGATCATACGCTTCCACTAGGAACTATTGGTTTACCATGGCAGATTGTATTGAAGTTGTATGAACCATTCGCAATTAATTATATTCTCAGAAAAGATACTACTTCAATAGGTATTATACAAAACTTTCTAAGATTAGAAAAATCACCAGGTACAGATGAACTTAAGAAATTATTTTCAAATTTAACTAATAATCCAGAAATTATCACGCCTCAATTGAAAGCATATTTGATTCAAGTAGCTGAAGAAATAGTAAAAGATAAAGTCGTTATATATAAGAGAGACCCAGTCGAAAATAGAGATTCTTGGTTAGCGGCGAATATTAGAGTAGAACCAGAAGGATTATCATTGAAACTTAATCCACTTGATTTACCAAGAACAGGTGGTGATCATGACGGTGATACATACGCTGTTATTGCATTATTCACTAAGGAAGCTCAAGAAGAAGCAAAAAGAAATATGCATCCAAGATATACGGAAGCAATGTGGACTAATGTCACTTCCGCAAATAATTGCCCATATCAGTTAACGCTAGATGCTATTACAGCAATATACGCGGCAACGAAAGCATAAAAGGAGGAAATCATGGAATCAACTATAACTGAAATACTAGGTGGAATTATATATGGAACTGGTCAGCAGATGTCTCAATCAAGACCTACGTTATCAAGTACGATAGGAGCTCAAATAAATCAAAATGCTCCCCACATGTATGCGTGGCAATTAGATATAGTAAATCAATTAAAGAGTCGCGACTTATTAATAGCAACATCATCTCCTGGCGGTGGTAAAACACTACCAGTATTCGTATACTGGACTGATGAATTGTTAAATTTAAACACAAGACAATTGTATAACAATCCAACAGGACAATTTTCTCATATTAACTTTATGCTTCGAGTATTCGGCGAACCAGATTTACTGCCAAAAATACTTTGGTGTACACCGTTTAGGTCTTTAAATGATCAAACATTCTCTGATTTTATGAATTCATTTATTCAGCTTTTCCTTCAAATAGTTAATCTCGTGAACTTGAACTGGTATCAAAAGAAAGGCAATCCTCAACATAGTATAAATAAAGACTTGATACAATTTATTGATATATTATGTTATAATTTACCATCTAGTATGCGAACAGAATTTGTACAAAAACTAAATGTAGTTTATAATACTATAAATCAAATTCAACCTCAATCCGAAAATGCTAAACAACAAATTGAAAAATTGAAACAAGAATTATTTAGAATATATGAAAATATTGCAGTAAACTATATTAAAACGAGATTGATAGGAAATGTTTATCAAGGTGAAAACACTGCAATAAATCCAGTAACACATCGAATAAAACCTGTCGTTGTCGCAATATATGAATCAGCACCATCCATTATAGAAAAATATGAATCAGGCAGTTTGCGATTGCTGGTTTTTGACGAAATTCAGAGAGTTTTTCTATCTGAGAGCGGTAGGCAAGATTACGATGTTAGAGCAAAACAAATTGCTAAAGCTATAGATGAAATACTAAAGTCGGAAGCTAGTAATAAAACTTTAGCCAGACTTGTTCTGTTGAGCGGAACAATAAGTCCAGAAATGGCAGATCAGTTAACTCATTTTTATAACAAGAAATATAATAGAAACTTTCCGGAGACAACAAAATTGATAGATGCCAAAAATCCAGCAACTATCACTGTTAAATCATTAAATACTATCAGAACTGAAGATGGAATTATTCAAGAAATCAAACATTGTATAGCTAGAAGACAAAAAGGTACAGTTTTTATGCTTTTTAATAAAGAGCAGATCAGACGCATTACACAACAATTAGCATCAGGATATAGTCCAGATACATTTACTCAACAGAAAGTTGAAGTAGGATCATCATCAAATCAATACTATAAACCAGAACATTCTTCGATTATATCTGGACAGCTAGATGCTTCACAAATAACAGATCCATTATTAAGGAAAGCTGTTCATAGTAAATTTGGTTTTACATATAGTTTACAACCAACTGACATTAATTATTATCCACAAATTCAACAAGACAATCAAATTGTTCAAGAGTTATTCAAGCATGGTAAAATATATGTTCTATTAGCAACTGATAACATTGAAGCTGGTATGAATATAAAAATTCTTCATTTGTATATTCCTAAATTTGTGAAAATGAAAGAACCAATTCCGATAGCTTCAGCATCACAAATTTTACATAGAGTTGGTAGAGACAATGTAAACGCTTACATTTACACACCTGAAGAATTTGTTCATGATGTGGAAACAGCATTAAGGACGACTTCAAAAGATTTTCCAGTAACTCAAATTGCTACACCGTAAAATCCTCGAAAATATATATTTTCAATAGGAGGATTCTACAATGAGAAAATGTCGATGTGCAAAATGTATATCATTATGTTTATATAGACCCGGATGGTTTCTACCTAACCAAATTGAATTGGTTGCTGAATATATGCAACTTAATATAAAAGAATTATTCAATAATTATTTAGTTGCTGATCATTTTTCATATTCTCCCTATAATATATTCGTACTTGCACCATCATCAAAAGGATATACTTCTGGATGTGAACGTTCTCCAGATACAACTGGTGAATGTATCTTCTTCAATAGCCAAGATAAGAGTTGTAAAATTGATAATGTAAAACCATATGAATGTATCGAATATACACATGATGATAGCGAATATGATATACTTGAAAGACGCAGAATAATAGCGATATTATGGAAAAATCGACAAAATTATATTAGTAAACTAATAAGTAGAGATATATAAACAGCATATATCAAAGGAGGCGCAACTATGAAAATCAGTTTTAGCGGAACTCATGGCACTGGGAAAACTACAAGTGCTTATAAGTTAGCATATAAAATGAAGATCAGTAATCCTGGAAAAACTGTAGGGTTATATTTATCTCAAAATCGTGATTGTCCATATGGATTCAACAAGAAAGCATCCAAACAGGCACAATTATGGATATTTGCAACGCAATTAAAAAATGAGTTAGATTTAGCTACAAAATTTGATATTCTAATCACTGATAGAACAGTTTATGATCCCATTGCATATGCATACTACTTTGGATATATTGATCTTGCTAATGACTTATTGAGTTGTTCTCTTCATCATGTGAATAGCTACAATAAGATCATATTGAAAACAGTTGCTAATAATGATTTTCTGGTAAAAGAAGGAAATGATAGAGACGTCGAGGATTTAAACTATAGATTATTAGTTGAAAACAATTTAAGACGAATCTATTCTTATCTAAAACATTTAATTAAAGATTTTAATTACGAAGAGATTTAATAGCGGAATACAAAAGTTCAAATTCTACATAGAAATATTTTTTATAGAAATCTGTCTGAAAATATTTGTGAAAAAGGAGGTACAATGTCTAACAACCCGTATGACGGTATTAAAATCTCAAAAAGACACATTGAAATTAGAAATCGAGAAGGAAAACCAATTTTCAGTGAATACGTTGAATTTCCTGATGATTTTGATGATAGTAATGCCGCAATTGTAGCAAGTAGATACCTATGTAACAATGCGAAGAAAAAAGAAGTATCATTAATTGATATGATTGATAGAATCTCTGATCAAATTACTGAATGGGCGAAACTGTATTTCGAAACAGAGGAAGAGCTCAAGAAATTTAACTATAAATTAAAGTATTATCAGATAAGAGGATATTTTGCATTTAATTCTCCAGTTTATTTTAATGTTGGCTTAGCTGAAAGACCTCAAACAAGTGCCTGTTTTATTCTCAATATTGAAGATAATATGGATTCGATTTTCGAGATTACAAAAATTGAATCTGCAATTTTTAAATATGGTAGTGGTAGCGGAATCAATATGAGTTCACTAAGAAGCTCAAAAGAAAGAGTAAGTAGAGGAGGTTATGCAAGTGGACCAATATCTTTTTTAAAAGCACATGATGTAGTTGCTGGTGTTATTAAAAGCGGTGGAACGCTCAGAAGATCTGCTAAATTGGTATGTCTTGATGATACACATCCAGATATAGAGGAGTTTATCTGTTGTAAGGATAAAGAAGAGGAAAAGTTAAGAATATTAGCAGCAGCTGGAATTAAGCCTGAACCTGGTTATGATATATCTGATGAAGTATTCTATCAAAATACAAATATTAGTGTTAGATTAAGTGATGAATTTATGAAAGCAGTAGAGCGCGATGATATTTGGAAATTGAAATATGTTACAACCGGCGAAGTATATAAAACTATTAAAGCAAGAGACCTATTAATGAAAATATCAGAACATGCTTGGAGAACTGGAGATCCAGGTGTTCAGTTCTCGGATAATATAAATAAATGGAATACTGTTATTAATGATGGAGAAATTAAAGCTAGTAATCCTTGTCTTCCTCTTTGGGCTCCAGTTCTCACACCGACTGGATATAGATATTTTAGAGATTTAAAAAATAAGATTTTTATAAATGGCAAAGAGTATAATTGTTCTGATGTTATAAAAACAAAAGATAATGCAAAAGTATATCAAATTGAACTTGGAAGTGGAATGTCTGTATATTGTACGGATAATCATTTAATTAAAACAAAAAGAGGTGATGTAGCAGCTAAAGATTTAAAGGATACTGATGAAGTAAAAATGTGTTACGATAAAATTAATTATATTTTGGACCAAGATGATTATGAAAAAGGTTTAATAGCTGGATATTTATTTGCTAAAGATTCAATTGTTGAAACAAATAAAATTTGTTTTCATCTCAAAAATCCCGATTGTGCAAATCATCTTGAAGAATTATTAAAAAAATACAATGTTTTTTATGTGAAATCGGCCGATTTCACATTTACAATTAAGGAAGAATCTATTGAATATATACTAAATGAAGTATTTAAAGCTTCAAATAAAAATCAATTTGATCTATTATCACTTGATAAGTCGATTTCATATCAAAAAGGATTTATTGATGCCTTTATATCTTCGGACGGATATACTAGTAGCAAATATCATTTCTCTGCAATAAAATTAGATCGAACAAAAGATTACGAATATCATATTTTAAAACAAATTCAGCTTATTCTTGCATCTCTAGGTATTTACTCATATTTAACAATTTATAATAATGATGATATTCTAAGTTTAAGTATTTCAGACGTTAAAAACTTTGCAGAAGAATTTAAGATTTACAGTAGAGAGAAACAGAAAAAAATAAATCGCATTTTGGCAAAATCTCGTAACAGAAAATTAAGTAAACTGAAACAATTTCAGAAGATTAGAAATATAAAATTCTTCTCTGAAGAAGATGTATATGATATAAATGTACCTGATGTAGGATATTTTGTGACAAGTGGTGCAGTTGTTCATAATTGCGGAGAGTTTGTCTTTTTGAACAACTCAAGTTGTAATCTAGCAAGTATTAATTTATTAAAATTCTTTAATAATTATGAATTTGATTATGACGCATTTAAAGATGTAGTAGAAACAATGATTATCGCTCAAGATGCACTAATAGATAATTCCAGTTATCCGACTAAGGAAATTGAGGATAATTCTAGAAATTACCGACCACTTGGAGCTGGATATACCAATCTCGGTGCATTGCTGATGTATCTTGGTTATCCATACGATAGTGATCAAGGTAGAAGAATAGCCGCTTTATTAACAGCTTTAGAAACTGGAATTGCCTACTTAACTAGCAATAAATTAGCCAAAAAGGTGGGATCATTTAAATATTTCGATAGAAACAGATCATCGTTTTATAAAGTATTAAATATGCACAAAGAAGCTTTAGATAATATATTGAATGAATCTATTAATCATAAGTTAAAAAAATTAGAGAATAAAGTTATAGATGTTTGGAATGAAATATCTGCAAAAATTAATCAGAATGAATCTTTTAGAAATGCAACAGTTACTCTACTCGCTCCAACTGGAACAATTTCTAGTTTAATGCGAGCAGCAACTACTGGCATCGAACCAGAATTCAGTTTAGTCAAATATAAAACATTATCCAACTCCGAGGGATCAACTTTAAAATTTGTAAATCCAATCATTAAACAATCCTTGGAAAATTTAGGATATTCTAAAATTGATATTGACAATATTATTGAACATATTATGAAGTATAATACTGTAGAACGTTGTACTCTAATAAAACCAGAACATGCGCGTATATTCTATACAGCAATTGCAGCAGAAAATTCATCGGCTGTGATAGACTATATGGGACATGTGAAGATGTGTGCAGCAGTACAACCGTTTCTAAGTATGGCAATCAGTAAAACAATTAATCTTCCAAATAACGTAACAGTGAAAGAAATATTTGATTTATATCTCGCATCCTGGAAAATGGGACTTAAAGGAGTCACAGTTTATAGAAATGGTAGTAAATCATTTCAACCTCTCTCTATAGAGATTAAAAAAGAGAATAATGATGAAAGAAAGTTAATTAGAAAAAGATTACCTAATGATCGTCCAGCACATCGTCATAAATTTAGAATTGGAAATGTTGAAGGATATTTATCACCTGGATTTTATGAAGATGGAACACTTGGAGAAATATTTATTGATTTAACAAAAGAAGGTTCAACTTTGTCAGGATTTGCAGATGCCTTAGCTACAATAGTTAGTATATCGTTACAATACGGTGTTCCATTAAAAGATTTCGTAAATAAAATGATGTATCTAAGATTTGAACCAGCAGGATTCACTAATAATCCAGATATTAAAACATGTACAAGTATAGTTGATTACATATTTAGATACTTAGGTTTGCATTATTTATCAGAAGAAGATAAAATTGAGCTAGGACTAATTAGTAATAATAATGGTGATAATTATAACGAACGTAATGACTCTTCACCTGTATGCCCAGAATGTGGAAATCTCATGAAATTACTTGGAACTTGCTGGACATGCACAAGTTGTGGATGGAATAAAGGAAGTTGTGGATAAAAGATACGAATCTGAGAAGAATTTTTTCTTCTCAGATTCAAAAATTTAATGAGAAAGTGAGGGAATGCGCATATGGCAACAAAATCAGTGTCTAAACTTAATACTATAATATCTACACCTGAGGATGTATACAACCTGATGCAAAATGAAAAAATGACTCTACAAGATAAAGTTTCATTTACTCATCCTAAAAAGACTCATAACAGAGCTATAAATATGTCTCTAGGACGAATATGGTTTAATATTTTACTACCTGATGATTATGAATTAATTGATGAACCCGTGAATAAAGCTAAAATGAATCAAATAATTGTTGATTTGTATAAAAAATATGGAGTTGAGAAAACGGCAGAAATCATCACTAGAATTCAATCTGAAGCGTTTAAGTTAGCAACGATATATCCAAGTACGTTTAATATTCAAGCTTTTATACCACCGAAATCATGGATACATAAAAAAGAACAATTTCTAAAAAAAGCTGCATCATTATCTCCAATTGAATTCAAGAAAGAAGCAGAAGAAATTACTAAGGAACTAATTCAATATATAAAAGAGAATGACTTTGAACTACAAAATATTTTTGAGTCAGGTGCTAAAGGAAATCCTGTCGCTGACTGGGAAATCTTGATGCTTGCCAAAGGTTATGTTATAGATATTGAGGGAAATTTGCTAGGTCCAATTACGAATAGTATTAATGATGGTTATGACAAAATAAATTACTATAATGCAGCAGCAGAAGCCAGAAGAAACTTTTTCTTTAGATCTAATTTGACAGCAAATCCAGGATATTTAGCGACAAAGGTTGTTATGGCTAATGCTGGAATTAGAATTTCAGATGAGGTTGATTGTAAGACAAAAAGATACTTTGAAATCAATGTGACACCCGAAATTATTAAATTAATACAACAAAGATATTATATGGATGATAAACTCAAAAAAATAACAGATGATAGTCTAGTTAACAAGACTATTAAACTCAGAAGTCCTTTGTACTGTAAATCAGAAGATGGTATTTGTCAAATTTGTTATGGTGATCTGTGGAAAATTCTTAATACAAGAAACATTGGAATTCTGGCTGGAGGAGCAATTAATGTAGTTGGAGTGAACGCTTTAATGAAACTAAGACATCAAGCCTCATCAGTTTCACTTAAACCTGTTAACTTCATTGAAATAATTCGAAAATTTGGAATGGATGTCGAAAAACTAAGCAATTTATTTGAAATCGAAAAAAATAGAATTGCGCCTAAAGAAAAATGTACAATTGTTATAGATCTAAATGAATATGATGATACGTTACTGATCGATTGTGGTGATAAATTTCAAATGCCTGGTATTGTGAATGTTCAATTTGGACAAGGAGATGATAACCTTATAGTAACTCTACCGATAGCAATTACTGTTGACATAATGAAACCAAGCGACTATACAGAAGAAGACAATATAATTACACTAACATACGAACCTGGTGAAACTATTATGAAACAAGACTATTACAGCGACTTATATGATGAAAGAATTGTGATAAAGCTATTTGAAGCTGGTGCAAAATATATAAATAATCCAGAAGTACTAGTAAATTCAATAAAGGATAAATTGCCAGGAATTGATTTAGTTCATTTAGAAGTCATTATAAGTAATATGTTTAGAGATGCTGATGATAATTCTAAACCGGCAAGATTAACTAACTATAAAAATTTCGAAATTATCAGCCAGAAAAGATTACCTTTCATAAATTCTTGGTTAAATGCTTTAGCATTTGAGAATGTCAACAAGGCAATTAAAGTAGGACTTATAGAAGGAAAAGAAGCGGAATTAGATCCGATAGAAAGAATTATCATTGAAAACTATAGATTTGAATAGGAATCGAAGTCATGGTAACTCCAAAGCAAAAAGGTAATAAAGAAGAAAGAAAACAAGCACGTCAATTATCTATGTGGATGTTCAACGATCCAGATGTTCTAAAAAGACATCCGACATCTGGATCAGATAAATCAATCTATACTGGTGATATTGTTCCTATAAAACAGTTACATGAATTTAATTGGAAAAAGTTTAGATTTATGATTGAAGTTAAAACAGGCTACACAGCACATATACCAACGTTTTGGAATTACGAAAAAATATGTGATTGGTACAGGAAAGCTCGAAATCAAGGAAAAAAGACAAATCAGGATATATTATTTCTAATTTGTCAATTTAAGAACAAACAATCTCTATTAATAACAAATATATGTATTGAAAAGATACCTTTTAATGTTTGTATTCCTATAATTATGCAGGATGACCAGGTGGAATACGCATTTGTCTATACTCTTAGAAATGTATTACAGTATGACTTTCAAACCTTATTCGATAATCTTAACTATAAAGGAGATTGAACAGTGAACTACACATTCATTCGTCCGACACATGTTATTAAAGAAAAAATATATGTAAATAATAAAACAGTTTTTATTGTATTACCTGATACAAATCTAAAGATATATAATGAGATATATAATTTGAACTTTCTGATATCAAATTGTATGGGACTAGTTTGTCCTAATAAGATTTTTACAATAGGTAAAAAGAAGTTTAACGGCAAAGCGCATTATCTTGAAACAAAGAAAGCATTAAGTGCAGATCCTGAATCTGATAAGGCAAAAAGAAGAATAAAAGTTCTTACAAATCTGATAATAAAGCAAGATCAAAGAGGAGAAAATAATAAAGCGAAGTACTTCTTCTATGATGCTTCGATGTGGTCACAAGCCTATTTATATCTGACGGAACATTTCTCAGAAAGAGCCGCTACAAAATTACTCTTTAATGAAATGCAAGAGTTGTTTAATCAATTGAAGCAAATGTATCCGACATTTGATGTTGATATTGTAATGCTTATTAAGAATCAACAAGGTAAATTTTATAATATGATACAAAATATAAGATATTTAATGAAACAAGACGATTTAAGAAAAATGAAGTTTTTCGATAATTACTGTTTAGTTAACGATTGTGAATCTGTTACATTACCTATAATGAACAGAGAAAAAGGTGAAACATTTATTATTCTACAAAATATACAAAAAATGGAGAAATATGTAGAAATTCGGACAGCGGCAGAAACAGTGGATCAAACTGAAGCTGTATCAACATTAGATAAAGAAGAAAGTATTGCTATCAAGGATAAATCAGAAGAACAAAAATCAGAACAAGTACCTAATCTTGCCGATAAACCGATTTTTGAAAAATCTCCATTTTTTAAATTACTATTTAATGTTCAACCTTTAAAATTAAAATCCGATATTGATATAAATTCTGATGAAGTTAAACTATCAGTAAATCAAGATGAACTAAGAAGGGTACTAAAAACATATAAAATCGATGATCCTGATATAGTAGCAAATGTAAAATCTGCATTAGATCTATACATTAATACACATAAGAAAAGACCAACTAGAGAAAAAGCTGAGGAAATTATTCTTAAAGCTATAAATTATTCAATTTATGGTGATGATGAAATTCGGCCAGAGTATTTAGAAAAACCAGGATTGTTATTTTCAAAATTAAAACAAATAGACGTATATAAAGTTCCCTTAAATATTCCCAGTTATGATAATTTAATAATAGACCCTAAGGATATTATAGATTTAAAATATACCACTGGCCAACATCGACAAAAGTTTGAATTTGAAACTGCAATACACGAAAATATAAAGAAGCTTTTTAGTTCCTTGGAATCAGTTAGTAATCAATTTCCTATTAAAGTTAAAAAGATTGATTACGAAATTATTGATAACAACAGAGACAGATATATTAATTATAAAATTACATTACAAAATATGAACGGTGGTAAGAAAGAACCTTACACAGTTGAGCTAAAAGTGCCAGCACCTGTAAATGATAAGTACTTCAGGATACATGGTAATAATTATATAATGAGTACTCAACAATTTCTAAAACCTGTTACCAAGACTGATAAAAATGAAGTACGTATGATATCTAACTACGGTATTGTTCGAGTTGGTTTAGCAAATGCAAAATTTAATCCAACTGATATTGAAAACATCTGTCAGTATATCAAAATCAAATATCCGAAAGTCATTAAGAATCTAGATAATGACAAATGTGAGTTTGCAGATGAATCGGTAATTTATTTTGATGGTGAATTAGTTTATGTGTCGAAGAATAATAAGGTCATTATTGACCCTGATACAGGTAAACTCTATGATACGAAAGAAAAACAGGAAATTACTCAAAAGAAATACGAATATTTGTATAGCGTTATTCTAAACAAAATCTCTGAAATTAATCCAAAAGATGCATTATTAGAAACTAAAAAAGCAAGTCAGTATATATGGATTTATTTAGGCGCAATTAAAATGCCGTTAATTATATATTTGTGGTCACAGAAAGGTTTATTGAGCGCCCTCAACGACTTCGGAATTGATTACGAAATACAAGATCATCCTGATAAAGCTAAAATCTCAATACCTACTAGTAACAATAAATATTTAGTTATCTCATATGATAAACAAGATATTAAGAAAGAACTAATCTTAAATGGGTTAAAAAATATTAAGTTTAAGGAACCAATAAAAGATCTTAATGATCCACAGGAAATATATCAATGGATTACTGATACTTTTGGTACAAGATCATTAGATCTAATAGCGAACTTAACAGCGAATTTCGTGGATCCAGTTACAAAAGAACTACTACAGTTCGAGGATTTACCAACGAACTTAGTTTCACTTGCTTCAACAGTAGCTGTTGATCATTTACTAAACAAAAAGATTGACTCTTTATCTGATCTCAAGATATATAGAACAAGATTAAGTGAAATTATACTAAATGTTGTTTACAAACAGATTAGAATGGCTCAAAATACGTACAGAATGTCCGTTCTCACTGGTGATGATAACGCTACTCTATTTCTAGATCCAGACTACGTAATGACAAGTCTACTAACAGACACTGGAGTATTGCAAAATGTTGAACCAGTTTCACCAGTTAATGAAGTCATGCTATCATCAAGAGTAATTAAAACGGGCAAAGGAGGAATACCAAGCAGAAGAAGTTCTAAAAGAGAACATAGAAATGTACATCCGAGTCAATACGGTATAATCGGCGCATGCTCAACCCCTGAATACACTGATGTTGGACTAACTGTTCATCACACATTAACACCAGTGATTATAAACAAGTACGGATCATACGGAGTAAAAGATATTACAAATGTGTCTGGTTGGCATGTATTAACATTAGACGAATCATTGACTCCATTCCAAAATCAAGTAGACAGTGATAGGATGTTCTTGGCTAGAACACATGCAAATCAATCTATTCCGATTTTAAGCAGAGAAGCTCCGCTTGTAGCAACTGGTGCAGAAATGATAGTTCCTCAAATAACATCTCCTCGTTTTGTACATCGAGCAGCCAGAGATGGTACAATTGTAGAAGTCGAGCCTGATAAAACAATGACTATAAAATATAACAATGGTGAAACACAGGTATTTGATATTATCCCAAGATTGAGTAGAACTAAAAGAGGATCTTATATAGCACTTAGAATGCAGACGTTACCAGTTGGAACTAAAGTGAAAGCAAATCAACCTGTTGCTTTTACGTACAATTTTGACGAGAACGGAATTTACTCTGCCGGTAAAAATGTATTTACTGCTATTATGAACTACATGGGATTCAGTCATGAAGATTCATATGTTGTATCTAAGGAACTTGCTGAAAGTGCTCTTGCAACAGTTGTTGAAGAAGTTTCTGTAATAATTCCGCCAGATACAAATATAGTGAGAATGATAGATAGAAAGGGAACAGAAGTTAATTCAGGTGACGTTCTGATAGAATTTACATATAACGACATAGAAAGTTACATTGAATCAATCGAAAGTGGTATTGAGAGTGGTATTGAAGATGAACTAGATAAAGAAGAGATATACTCGATAAATGAAAATACAGTTAAAAGAATATCTACAGTCAATGGAAAAGTTATCGACATAAAAATCTACATTAATAATAGATCAACAGCTGATAAGCAACTTCTAAATTTACACAGCAAACTCGTAAAAGAATATAAAGAAACAATTCAGAAACTACAAAGAAATGCAAAAAGTCCAGATGAAAAAATAAAAGCAATGGATAATATAGATGTATCATTCATGTCTATTGGTAAACATAAATATAAAGGAGTTGAATTCCAAGGAGTAAGAGTTGTTTACTATCTTGAAACAAATAAGCCTCTAAGAGAAGGGGACAAATTAAGTAATAGATATGGAGCGAAAGGCGTAATCAGCAAGATCTTAGATTCTCCTCCGAGAGGGGAGTTTACGCCGAGAATCGATGTCTTTATTAGTCCAGCATCTGTTCTCGGTAGAAAAAATATCGCAATGGTAAAAGAATTATATCTAGGCAAAATAATGTATTATGCTAATCTTAAATTAAAAGATCTTGCAGCTAATCCAAAAACAACAAATGCAGAAATTATCAATTTTATTACAGATCTTTATAGCATTTTAGCACCAAAGAAAATTATCGATCATATAGTTAACAAGTTGAATAAATTGTCCGCTACAGAACTCAGAAATAAGATTAAAAATGACAAACTGAAATTATTTATTTTAATTGAACCATTTGAAGATATATCTTTTGAAAAAATTAAAACAGCAGCAGATCTTTTAGATATTCCACTTGAAGAAAAAGTGTACATACCTGAATTGGATAAATGGACTAATAATACTGTTCCAGTTGGTGTTTCATATTACTTATTTCTTGAACATTTTTCTGAAGTTTATGCAAATGTGAGAGGAACTGGTAAGTTTGTTGGTCTTACGAGACAACCTACTAAAAGAAAATCACAAGGAGGTGGTCAGAGTATAGCTCGACTAGATATATATGCATTTTTAACTTATGATGCAGATGCCATATTAACAGAACTACTTGGTCCAAGAAGCGATGAACATAAATCAAAACGAGAACTGTACAATACTATTATAGAGACAGGAGAATTACAAGCAATTAAACCTATTAAAAGTGGTGGAACACGAGATATATTCAATATATATCTTACTGGTTTAGGATTAGATATAAATTGATTTTAATATTCAAAAATTTTACATAGAAATTATTTAGTTAAAAAAAGAAAGGAGAAAAAAATGAAAAAAGTTAGAATCCAATACCAAACAATGGGCGACAGAATCATTGTGCATTTGTCGGAATTCGTTTCGAACCGTGTGGTTCGAGACCTTATTATCCCGAGGTTGCGAAACCTCGGACCGAGGAAAATAATTTTTGACCCGAACCCTCTTCAGGGTTCGGGTATTCAAGAGCTGGAGCTGCTGGTTCCCGGCACCAGCGGCTCCGACACTAATGCCGGCGTCAAATCCTTCGTGAAGCTTGGGGATGTTTTCCCCAAGAAGTAGCGAAGGTGGAGGGGATGGCAGTCTCGAATTGGAACTGCCATCCCTCTTAAAATCCTTTTTTATTCTTTCTTTTTCAGGAGGATAATATGAAAGACATTGTAATAATGAATTCAGATTCAATGAGTATCAAAGATAAGACAAACGTCGAACCAAAGAAAATTAAAATGATTCATGAGCAAGAATTTGAAGCATACGGAATTAATCCAGAAGAAGTATACAAAGATGGTATTGCGTTGAAACCATTGAACCCTGAATGGATACCAGAAATTTTAATTGAAAATGTTAACTCTATCAAAATAAATAGAAGTTATCAGAATATAAATAAAGCAGAAAGAACAATTACTCTGGGTTTTGACACAGAAGAAACGTGTCAAAAATTTAATCAGGAATTTAATCAGAAATTATTCAGCACAATTAATAATTTTATTAGAAGAAAAAATGAAAATCCTATTAGCTATAACAGAGTTATTGTTTTTGAAACGTTAATTGAAAAATTTTCGTATATAATAAGATATTAAAAATACAAAAAAGGAGGAAACATGATATTTCTAGAAGACAAAAACGAAACTATTGAGGAATTTGTAGACGAAACGGAGAACACATTATCTCCATTATCTATTACAAAATTTAAACCTCATGAAGAAAATCAACTTATTTGTCAGATTTCACCAGCAAAATTTGATAGTTTATTGAAGGTGTTAAATGTATTAATTAATGAAAAAAGTAATGATTCATTGGTTATTAAAAATTCGAATATTACTCAAAATTTCTCAGGCGCAATAATAAGTTCAAATATTAGAGATATTTTTGATAATGATTATATCAATTTACAAATTATTAATCCGAAAAAGTATATTAAACTATTTAAGAACTTTAGGAATAACAATGATGTATTTATATTAGATGACATTGAAAATTCAAGATTTATTGTTACTAACGGCGAGATCAAGCTGTTTCTACCGAAGCAACTTGAAACGTTAGTAGAGGAAATTAAAATTCCTGATGTATCACAATATGAACTCATATACTCAATTAAAATTGACAAATCTACTAGAAACATTATTGCAGGATTAGCATCAGATGCGGAATATTTTGAATATTTGATTCAAGATGGATTATTAAAAGCAATTCATATTCCAGAAACTGCAATTTATCTATTTAATGATTATTTAAATGATCCTAAAGCATCTAAACTAGATGAAACAAATGCTGATCTTGCATTAAGAAGTATTGTTTCATTTCCGATACCAGCTGAAGATTATGAAGTTTATATCGGAAAGAATAACACTGATGAAACATATATGTCAATAACAAGATGTAATACTGGATTTGTAAAAGTTGATATATTTGAATTGTTAGAGCCCACCACAGGTGGAAATATTTTAATCTAAAAAATAGGAGAACAATTCATGATTGGGATGATTGACATGAACACAATCGATGTCATCGACAATATAAATCCTATATTACTTCCAGAAA
>FWWL01006206.1_pt1 | contig 17558 bp, 17 predicted proteins | sample 2228331 | NCBI WGS metagenome assembly FWWL01 (sample SAMEA103939775, study PRJEB20133) | metagenome
CCTTTGTAAAAAGGATGAAGCCGAAGAGCATCTTTTGATGGTTGCTCGGCTTTTGCCAGCAGTTCTTCTACGGTTACTTTTTTCTCCATACTTTCCTCCAAATATAATTTTTGAGAGTTGATAATAAATTAATTCGCGAATTTAGTCAAACAAAATTTTCATTCCGGCACAGACATGGTATCCAGGAATTTAAATATCAGACTGACAGCAAGATAAGGCGCTGAAGGCTGCTTTTAACAGCCAGCAAGCCCGGAATAAATGACCAACATATGCCCGCTGGTCGTTGCTCCGTTTCCTCAGGTATATTTCAATCAGAAAGAAAAGATCTTTTATTGATTCAAAATGTGAAGCGCCAGGCCGCTGGCTTTCAGGGCCGCTTCGGGTATAGCCTCCGATATCGTCGGATGTATGTAGACGATGGAATCGAGGTCTTTGAGTTTCAATCTGCGGGCCACGGCCATCGTCAGCACCGGTATCATCTCGCTGGCATGCGGAGCCACCAGATGGGCGCCGAGCACTTCATCTGTTTTCTTATCGGCAATCACCCGGACGGCCCCTTCGGTGCTCTCGAGTGTCACCGCTCTGCCGTTTGCCTGGAGAGGAAATTCACCAACTTTTACCTCAATTCCGAGTGCCCGGGCATCCTCCAGAGATAATCCGACCGTAGCCAGTTCGGGTTCGGTGAAAATGGCTGCGGGAATTGCTCTGTAATCAAGATGCGATTCATGTCCGGCAGCGTTTTCCGCGGCCACCAGAGCATCATGATAGGCTTTATGGGCCAGCAGCTTGCCGCCTATAAGATCTCCTATAGCGTAAACATCCGGAATTGAGGTCTGGCAGCGGCTGTCAACTTCGACGAAGCCGCTCTTTTGCAGACGCAGAAGACTCTCTTCCCGGACGATTCCCTCGACGTTCGGACGGCGTCCGGCAGCGATCAGCACTTTCTCCGCCTTAAACTCGAACGGACGGCCGTCTGCCTGAGAAACTCCCTTCAATTTTACCCCGTCATCCTGAAACTCAACCGATTCTATCTTCATCCGGGTATAAATTTTCAAACCCTGCTTTTTAAGAATCCTCTCGAGCCTCTGAGCTGTAGCCACATCGGTTCCGGGCAGAATGTTCGGCATGATTTCTAATATGGTCACATCCGTTCCAATCCTCTGATAAACCGAACCGAGTTCAAGCCCGATGGCTCCAGCTCCTACCACCAGCAGACTGGCCGGCGGTTCCGGCAGAGAGAGCGCTTCAGTGCTTGAAATCACCCTCTTTCCGTCAAAGCGAAGAAAAGGGAAATCGGCCGCCCGGCTTCCGGTAGCCAGAATGACCTTATCAGCTCGCAGAGTAAACTCCGAATCAGAAGTAGTGACCTTAACCTCTCCGGGTCCTTCCAGCCGGCCGCGCCCTTTTATTACCTGAACCCTGTTCCGGCTTAAAAGAAATTCCAGGCCTTTCACCAGGCGGTCGACGGCCGCCTGTCTTCCCTGCTGGACTTTTGACCAGTTGAGTCTGAGCTCAGCCAGCGGCCCATCGAAGTTTTTTCCCGTTTTTAATTGATGAAACAGCGCGCTCTGATGGGTCAGGTATTTTGTCGGAATGCAGCCCACGTTGATGCAAACACCACCTACCCTGTTCTCTTCAACCAGGGTAACATTCAAGCCAAGCTGGGCCGCCCTCAGAGCCGCCAGATAACCACCAGGACCGCCTCCGATGATTACCAGATTTTTTCTGTCCATGATTTATTCCTTCTGATTATAAGATTTGAGAAATTTTTTTATCAATTCATCTTCAGCAACCATCATCAACGGGCAAGAATTTCCCTGAAAGCTTTTATCGCTCTCTCCACATCTTCATCATCCACATCTTTATGAGTAACCAGTCTCACTCCGCCGAAAACAGCCAGACAGAGAATGCCTTTCTCCTTCAACCTGCTCACCAGCTCCGGAATGGTCATCGTCGGATGGTTGAAGTAAAAGATAATGATGTTGGTCTCAACCTCTTCCGGATTAAGAGTAATTCCTGGCAGGTCATATATTGCCTGTGCCAGACGTCTGGCCCGTTCATGGTCTTCCCTCAATCGGTCAACCATCCGGGTAAGAGAAATAATTCCACAGGCTGCCAGAAGCCCCGCCTGTCTCATTCCTCCGCCCAGAGCCTTCCGTATCCGGCGGGCGTAGTCTATCGTTTCCCGGTCAGCCACCAGAAGAGAGCCGACCGGTGAGGAAAGCCCTTTGCTCAGGCAGAACATAACAGAGTCGCAGCAATGGGCGTACTCTTTCACCGGAACGCCCGAGGCCAGACTGGCGTTGAAAATCCGGGCTCCGTCCAGGTGAACTTTTATTCCAAATTCGTCTGCTATCTTTCTGATGGCTAAAAAATTTTCCAGCGGCACGACCGCGCCGCCCCAGTTGTTATGCGTGTTCTCGAGACAGATAAGAGATGTCCGTGGCGTATGCACCGAAGGCATCCGGATATTTTTCCTGACCAGCTCCGGATCGATGGCGCCCCGGCGTGACGGCAGAGGCCTCGGAGTCACCCGGGAGATGAAAGTCATATGGGTTGATTCCATGTTATAGATATGGGATTTTTCTTCAACTATAACCTCTTCCAGCTCCCGCGTCCACATTTTTACCGCTATCGAATTACCCATCGTGCCTGAAGGAACAAACAGAGCCGCTTCTTTGCCGATAATCGAGGCGGCCAGTTCTTCCAGCTTTTTGACGGTCGGGTCGTCTCCCAGCACATCGTCCCCGACTTCAGCTTTCAGCATGGCCTGAAGCATTTCTTCGGTCGGTCTGGTGACCGTATCGCTTCTGAAGTCAGAATACGGTTTCATCTGTTTCTCCTTCCGTTTTCTCCAATATATGAAAATTCTTTCATATATTATCTTCTGTCTGATCCAGAATTCCTGCTCCGGAATTCAATTCCGATGGCTGTATTATAGAATGATTTCTGTGCCTTAACAACCCGCCCATTCTTTAACTTTCCGGGCAACCTCCGTCTTATTTACTCGGTTAAGAATATATGATATTAATAATGCTGTAATTTTGTATAAAAAAATCGATAACCCCATGGGCGAGAATAAAAGCTACTGGTACCTGGATCTCATCAACGTCGTTCTGCTGACCCTGATTTTCTTTTTTGGAGGGGCAATAATTTCTTCCGAGATAATCATCAGCGACGAAATGGTTAACGTTCCTGATATCACCGGCAAAACCGTGGAACAGGCCCGTCAGGAGTTGAGGAAAAGGGATCTGGAAATTACTGTCGTCGCCCAGGAATTTTCTGAAGAAGTGGGTCGTGGAAAAATTATCACTCAGGACCCGGCACCCGGGTCCAGGATAAAGGTGAACCAGCAGATCAGGGTGGTGGTCAGCGGTGGAAGCCAGGCGGTCATCGTCCCCCTCTATGTGGAAAAAAGCCTGGAACAGGCTACGGTCGATTTGAGACAGAAAGGACTGGCCCGTGGACCGGTTTCTCAGATTCATGACCGCCGTTATCCGGCCGGAAGAATTATCGCTCAGAATCCACCCGCCGGCACCATGGTTGAAAGGAATCAACCGGTCGGGTTCCTGGTAAGCCAGGGCGAGCCGGAAATGATATTCTTGATGCCTGACCTCATCGGCCGCCGGCTGGAAAAAGTTCTTCCCTGGCTGCAAAAAGCCGGTTTTAAGGTAGAAGATATCAGGAATGTCTATTATCCCGGACTGGAGAAAGGGTTAATCATCCGGCAGAATCCGCCGGGTGGATATCCTATCCAGAAACGGAATCCAATCAATCTGGAGGTTAGCCGCTAATATGTTTTACATAGCGCCGTCGATTCTTTCGGCCGATTTTTCCCGTCTGGCTGAAGCCGTGGCCCTGGCTGAAAAAGGTCAGGCTGATATGGTTCACCTTGATGTGATGGATGGCCATTTTGTACCGCCGATTACCTTTGGCCACCAGCTGGTTTCCGCTCTCCGTGAGAAAACACGCCTGCCCCTCAACGTCCATCTGATGGTGGAGAACCCGGAAAGGATGATTCCGCTCTTTCTCGAAGCTGGAGCTGACTGGCTGTCATTTCATCTCGAAGCCTCGCGCCACATTCACAGAGACCTCAATCTGATCAAAGAAGCCGGCTGCCGGGCGGGGCTGGCCCTCAACCCGGCTACCCCGATTGAGCTGTTGAGCGAAGTTCTGGAGGATCTTGATTTTGTCCTGATCATGACCGTCAACCCTGGATGGGGCGGACAGGAATTCATCCCGGCCACCAGAAATAAGATCCAGCGGTTGAGTCGTCTGATCGCGGAAAAAGAACTCCCTACGCTGATTGCCGTTGACGGCGGGGTGAAACTCGATAATTTGGCTTCCCTTTTTGAAATCGGGATGAACATTGCGATCTGCGGCTCATCTGTCTATGAAGCCGCCGACCCGGTGGCCATCATCCAGAAAATGAAACAGATCGCCGAAGAATTCAAAAGGAAACACAACGGTCAAATTAAGTGAATAGAGGTTTTCAAGATGAATAAAAAAATATTTTCGCTTCTTCTTGTCACCTTTCTGATAATCTCTTTCTCCTCCATCTCCTGCCGCAAAAAACCTCTGACCCTGGAATCTTTGCCACAGGAGACGCTGGCCTCTGACGAATCACTCTACAAACTGGGGGAAACTTACATCAAAAAAGACTTTGAAAAGGGATTGCTGTTCCTCAGGCAATTGATGGATTCCTTTCCCCGCAGCTTCTACGCTCAGAGAGCTAAACTGCTTATAGCCGATACTTACTTCAGCAAAGGCGACGAAGCCAACATGATTCTGGCCGCCGCTGAATACCGTGAATTCATCGCTCTCTACCCGACAAGTCCGTCTGTCCCCTACTGCCAGTACCAGATTGCCATGACTTTTTACAAACATGCTCTAAAACCCGGGCGCGACCAGACAAAAACGGTTCAGGCTCTGAACGAATTCAAAAAAGTTGTGGCCAACTACCCGAACAGCGAATACGCTAGCCTGGCGGCTGAGAAAATCAGAGATTGCGAAAACCGGCTGGCCGCTCACGAACTTCACGTGGGCGAAACTTATTACAAAATGAAATCCTACCGGGCCGCCCTCGGCCGGCTGCAGCCGATCATTACCACCTATCCAGAATTTCCCCGGCTAGATGCAGTTTATTTTTACATTGCCGATTGCTATTTCCAGACAAAAAAATATGACGAAAGTCTTCCCTATTTTAACAAACTGATAACCGATTACCCCAAAAGCAAATTTGCCAGAAAAGCCGAGAAAAGAATAAAATTCATAGAGGCTGTCAAAAAAAATGAAGCCAGTAAATCTTCGCAGCCAAAAAAATGAAGGGAGGAATTAATGAAGTCAAAAGGCACCGGGGCAAAGGGATTGATCCGGCTTCTGATTCCGATTCTGGTTTTGCTGATGTTCGGAGGCGGCCAGTGGCTGCTGGCTCAAACTGAAAGCAAACCTGTCTGGGAATTCGGCCTTTCCGGCGAACTTTTCAGTCGCGGAATTAAGTGGCAGGAAGAGAGCTCGACGCTGAAATCGACCAATGCCACCCTGGCCTTGAGAATAAGGGAAATTGCCAGCATCATAAACCTCACCATTTACGGCGGAATCGGAATGCCCAGGCCGAACGGCATAATTTTTGACCGCCTTCCGCTAACGCTCGAATACCAGGCCGGAAGCCTTAACGGACTGCTGGCCGGGGTACGGGCAGAAGCCAGAGCTCTTCCGGCTTCAGATTTTAATTTCGGGCTGGTGGCTGAGGTCACTTCCTTTTCCGGCTTCAACAAAAATTTTGACCTCAAGGGACTCGTGGTTCCGGCAACCGCCACCGCCAGGCTTTCCTGGATTCAAGCCACCGCCGGATTCATCGTTACCTATGACGCTCTGGAAAACAGCCAGCCTTTCCTGGAAATCGCCGGTTCATACCTACAGGGCAAATTCAGAATGAAAGAGGTAATCGAAGACCTCAGCGGAGAGCAGACGGTGACGATAAAAAGTTCGGGTTACGCCTCAATCACCGCCGGCTGGAATTTCTACCTGGTCGATAAGATAACCGTCGTACCCAGGGTCAGATTTATACCCGGGACCAGGAGCACATTCGGCGGCTCTCTGAGCATTTTTTACGGTTTTTAATAAACAGGAAGGAGGATGACCATGATTTCAGCAAAGAACCGGAAAAAATCAAGGCTGCTGCCAGCGGCCATATCGATAATATTAACGCTTTTGTTCCTTGTGTTTGCCTGGCAGTCTGAAGCCCAGAACAAGCTCAAAGATAAATTCTCCCAGGCTGGCGAAAAAAACCAGGGACGTCTGGAACAGGCGCTTAAATCGAGAATCTCCGCAGGCGCTCCAACCAGACTGAAGGTTATCAGCCAGCAGGCAACACCTCCTTCCGGACCAAAATATTCCCCGGAAAAAATACTCGTCAAATTTAAGCCCGGACTTTCCACCCAGTCGACCGAATCGATCCTGCGTGCATATCAGCCGCGCGAGTTCAAGTTAATTCCAGAAATAAATGTTTATGTGGTGAAAGTTTCAGAGCAAACCACTGTTGAAGAAACCCTGTCTGCGCTGAAAAACAATCCGGACGTTCTGTATGCTGAGCCGGATTACAAACTCAGGCTGGCAGTTCAGCCGAACGACCAGCTATTCCGTTATCAGTATGCACTTTATAACCCGGGCGGTGTCCTGCTGCTGCCAGGTAGCCCTACCGGGAAGTTGCGGGCTGACATCAAAGCCACCGGCGCCTGGGATTTTGCCAAAGGAGACACTGATCTGTTGATCGCTGTTCTTGATACCGGAATAGATTACACGCATCCCGACCTGGCCAGCAAGGTCATCACCAGGGGATGGGACTTCGTCAACGACGACAACGACGCTTACGATGACCACTGGCATGGGACGCATGTAGCCGGAATCATCGGCGCTGCTACCAACAACTCTGAGGGCATCGCCGGCGTCGCCTGGAACTGCCGTTTGCTGCCCGGCAAGGTCATTTCCGCCGAAGGCGAAGGTGACTATTCTGACCTGATTGAAGCGCTGATCTGGGCCGCCGATTATGTCCAAGGAACAGCAAAGGTGGGCGTGATCAACATGAGCGTAGGCGGTGATGAACCCTCCACTGCCCTCAGATCTGCCCTGGAATATGCGTTCAACAAAGGAATAGTCCTGCTGGCCGCGGCCGGAAACGACGGACAGCCGGGTGTTCTTTATCCGGCTGCCTATGATGAATTCTGTCTGGCGGTAGCCGCCAGCGATTATAACGACGAGGTGGCCGACTTCAGCAACAGCGGTCCCCAGGTTGATGTGGCCGCTCCGGGTGTCTGGGTGCTGAGCACCATTCCGGTAGCCATGACCGAGCCAGGATACCTTCCCTATGCTTTCGCCACAGGAACCTCGATGGCCACACCTCACGTGGCCGGATTTGCCGCTCTGATTAAAGCGAGCAAACCCTGGCTTGGTCCGGCTGAGATCATGAAATTGATAAAATATACCCCCGACGACATCGGCCAGACCGGACGTGACGATTACGCAGGCTATGGCAGAATAAATTGCGAGAGATCACTCTCGCCCTTTAAGCTGGTAAAATGATTTAAACCGGAGGTCTGAAGCGCCGGCTTTACTATGATTCGCTATTTGAGAATTAGAAATTTAGCCACGATCGAAGAGCTCGAACTGGAACTCGAGCCCGGTTTTACCATTCTCACAGGAGAAACCGGCGCCGGCAAATCAATCATCATCGACGCTCTTAAACTGCTCCTGGGGGAAAAAGCCACCCCCGAGCTGATCCGCACCGGAAAGGAAGAAGCTTCGGTCGAAGCGGTGTTTGAAGTTTCCGACCTCCGTGAATTACCGGAAGATTTAGCCCCGGACGAAGGCGGTCAGCTATTCATTCAGAGAACAATCTCCGCTCAGGGACTGAGCAAGTCTTATCTCAACGGTCTTCTCGTGCCGCTGAAAAAGATCCGGGAAGCTGGAGGATTTCTGCTCGATATCTACGGCCAGAACGATCATGTTTTCCTTCTCGACCTTTCCAGCCATCTTAAATTTCTGGATGAGTTTGCCGAAGCGGCTGAACTCAGGGAAAAAGTAAAACAGACCGCGGTCAGGCTTCGCTCTCTCCTCCGGGAAAAAGAGGAATTGATGACCAGACAGCGGGAGCGTGCACAACGTCTTGATTTCATCAATTTTCAGATAAAAGAAATTGAACAGGCGGAGCTGAGGGCGGGCGAGGATGAAGAATTGCTGCAGGAAAGAGCCATCCTGAAAAACGCTGAAAAGATCGCTCTCCTCCTGAACCAGGCAATAGACATCTCCTATGAAAACGAATTTTCTCTGGTGGCTGGTTTGAAAAGAGTGGAAAACGCCATTTCCGAGCTGAGCCGATTTTTCCCGGAACTCGAAACCTGTCACCACCAGCTGGCCGATTTTGAAGTTTTCCTGAAAGAGCTGGCATCAAGTTTGATCGACCTGCGGGAAAAGTATTCTCCCTCTCCTGAGAGACTGGAAGAAATAGAGCAGAGATTAAGCCTGATTGAGAAACTGAAAAGAAAGTACGGAACCACCATCGAAGATATTCTTACTCATTACCAAAATATCAAAAAAGAAAAAGAAGAGCTCGAACGAAGCGAGGAAAAGCTTTCCGGTCTCGAAACGGAAATTAAATCGGTCTTCGATGAGTATCTCCACCTCTGTCAGCAGCTCAGCCAGAGGCGGCAGGAAAAAGCCCGGGAACTTGAAGAGCTGCTGGTAAAAGAGCTGGCCAGGCTGGCCATGCCCCGGGCCAGTTTCAGGATAGAATTCCGTCCTCTGCGCCCGACGCTTGAAGACCAGGCCACCATCAGGGATCAGGGAATGGAGGAAGTGGAATTCCTGCTCTCAGCCAACCCTGGAGAAGACCTGAGACCGCTGCGGCGAATCGCTTCCGGAGGAGAGCTTTCCCGCATCATGCTGGCGCTTAAATCCATCGGCCGGGAGGAAGAACGCGGAAGAACCCTGATCTTCGATGAAATCGACTCAGGCATCGGCGGGAAGACAGCCGACTTTGTCGCCCGCAAACTGCAGCAGTTAGCCCGCCGTCACCAGGTAATCTGCATCACTCACCTGCCGCAGATTGCCTCGGCCGCCAGTCATCATTTCCGGATAGAAAAGAAAATCGAAAAAGACCGAACATACACCCAGGTTAAAAAACTGCCGCCGAAAGAAAGAACAGAAGAAATTGCCCGACTGATAGCCGGAGCCCGGATAACCGAAGCCAGTCTGCGGATGGCAAGGGAATTGCTGGAGCAGAACGCCAGCCGTAGTTAAACCCGATATATTTCTCAGAACCAGCCAGTTTTAACCCGGCCAGATCACGAAAACGCCTGGTTTAAGCTATAATACCTTCTTGAATTAACTGAAAAAACTGCCATGCTCGAAGGAAAAACTTTTTACATCCATACCTTTGGCTGCCAGATGAACGTGAACGATTCCGAGCACCTGGCCAGCCTCCTGCTGTCAGAAGGAGCCAGTCCGGCCAGTCGTCTGGAAGAAAGCGATTTCATCCTGATCAACACCTGCGCCGTGCGGGAAAAATCGGTGGAAAAGCTTTTCTCTTACCTGGGGCGACTTAAAGAATACAAGGAAAAAAGGAAGGCTGTTATCGTCTGTCTGGGCTGTGTGGCTCAACTTTACCGCCAGGAGCTGTTGAAAAAATTTCCTTATCTTGATCTGGTGGTCGGCCCGCATCAGTATGCGGCCGTACCTTCTCTCTTAAAAAATCTGGCGGAGGAAAGAAAAGTTCTTACTGCCTGGAACAGAGATTGGGCTGACCTACCGATACTCCCGGAAAGCCGCGAAAGTCGGGTTTCAGCATACGTCACTGTTATGGAAGGATGCAACAATTTCTGTTCCTTCTGCGTGGTACCGTTTGTCAGAGGAAGGGAGAAATATCGGCCACTTAGCTCGATTCTCGATGAGGTCAGGGCGCTGGCTGACCGCGGCTACCTGGAAATACATTTACTCGGACAGAACGTCAATTCCTACCGGGATCCCGAAAGCGGAGCCTGTCTTCCTGAATTGCTGGAGAAAGTCTCTTCGATTCCGGGGATTGAATGGGTTCGCTTTCTGACCTCCCATCCAAAAGATTTTGGTCCAGAGCTGGTTGAAGCCATGGCTTCGATTCCGAAAGTCTGCCATCAACTTCATCTGCCGCTTCAGTCGGGATCCGACAGAATTCTGGCGCTGATGAACAGAAAATATACCAGGGAAGAATACCTGGAAAAAATTGAGAGTCTCAGGTCCAGGATGCCGGATATCAGTCTGAGCACCGATATAATTGTCGGCTTCCCTACGGAAACGGAAGACGATTTTCAACACACTATGGAAATGGTGGAAAAAATTAAATTCGCCAGCATTTTTTCCTTCCGCTATTCCCCGCGACCCCGGACAGCCGCCTCCAGGCTAAAAGACGACGTGCCGGAAGAAGTTAAAATCGACCGTTTGATAAGACTTCAGAGCCGGCAGAAAGAAATCCAGCTTGAACTTCACCGTCAGCTTGTCGGTCAGAAGATGAAAGTGCTCTGCAGCGGGCCGAGCAAAAAGGGAAACCTTTACGCCGGTCGCAACGAAGCCTATCAGGTAATCAACTTCCATTCTCCGGTTGACGTAAGCAACCGCCTGGTAACTGTCAGGATCACCGGCTACGGTCCTTACAGCCTTCAGGGAGAACTCGAGGACTGAGTTCGGCTGTTTAATTGCAACCTTTCCTCTTTTAGGATATAATTTCTATCCGTTTTAGCCGGATCAAGGATAATCCGAAATATGAAAGTCAACGTTTGGAGCACTATCAACCAGCTCAGCAAGGAACGCGGAGTTCAACCGAAGGTTATCATAAAAGCCATTGAGGAATCTCTGCGCATTGCCGCCAGCAAGCATTTCAATAAAGGCGAGGATATAATCGTCGATTTCAAGCCGGAGAAGAGCGAACTCAGAGTCTACGTGGTAAAGAAAGTGGTGGAAGAAGTCACTGACCTGGCTAAAGAGATTTCGCTGAAGGAAGCTGTACTCCACGATCCCGGGGCCGCTATCGGGAAAGAAATTGAAATAGAACTTCCGGCGGAAATGCTCGGACGGATAGCCGCCCAGGCGGCCAAGCAGGTGATTTTTCAGAAGGTGCGTGACGCGGAAAGGGAAAAAGTCTACGAAGAATTTGCCCCCCGCCTGGGAGAAATAGTTACCGGAGTCGTCCGCCGCTTCGAAAATAACGGAACCATCCTGGAAGTCAGCCGGACTGAAACTTTTCTGCCGAACAAGGAAAAACTTCCTGGAGACCAGTTTCGTCCGGGAGACCTGGTTAAAGCGGTTATCACCCAGGTCCAGAAAAATTCCAGGGGGCCGCAGGTGCTGCTCTCGAGAACCTCTCCGCGATTTCTGGTTAAGCTTCTCGAGCTGGAAATTCCCGAAATAGCTTCCGGGACGATTCAGGTGAAGGACGTTGTCCGTCAACCGGGAGAGCGGGCGAAAGTGGCTGTTTACAGCCAGGACAAAGAGGTCGACCCGGTGGGAGCCTGCATCGGGGTAAAAGGGAATCGTATCGCGGCCATTACCCGGGAGCTCAACGGCGAAAAGATTGACATCATAGAATGGTCCGCCGACCCTGAAGTTTACGCCAGGTCCGCTCTGAGTCCGGCCAGGATTAAAAAGATAGTTATCACTGACAGACAGGCAAAAGAAATGGAGGCCAGGGTGGATAAAGATCAATTCTCTCTGGCCATAGGAAAGAAAGGAATCAATGTCCGGCTGGCCAGCAAACTGGTAGGCTGGAAAATTTCGATAATTCAGGAATAAAAGGCATAAGAATAAAATATGGAAAATACTAAAAGCAAAACGGCAAAACCGAGCCAGGCTGAGAAAAAGCCTGAAGTCCAGAAAAAGGGCAGTCCTGTCCAGTCTCAGGCAGCCAAAACTCAGCCAGGGAAAAAATCTGCGGCTGAGAAACCGGAATCCGGGAAACCGACGGCTACTCCATCCGTTCAAGGAACTCCTGCTCCGTCAAAACCGCAGGAAAAATCCGCTCCGGCAGCCAGAACTGCTGTCACTAAAGCCACAGCCGCTCCCAAACCGCGCCCGAAAATTCAAATTCAGGAAGGAATGTCCGTCAAGGACCTGGCCGAGCGGTTCAGGATAAAGCCGAAGGACCTGATCGACCACCTGCAGGCGGCCGGCTACGATGTAAGCGCCTCCGACCTGCTGGATGAAACTCTGCTTCAGGCCATTTCCAGGATTATCAAAGTGGACCTGGAAATGGTTTCACTCGAAGAAGACATCCGCAAGCTGGCCTTCAGCCTGAAGGATGACCTGGTTCCGCGTCCTCCTGTGGTAACCGTCATGGGTCACGTTGACCACGGCAAAACGACCCTGCTCGACGCGATAAGGTCTACCAATATCGCCGAGCGAGAAGCTGGCGGCATTACACAGCATATTGGCGCTTACCGTGTAAAATACAAAAATCGCTACATCACCTTTATCGACACCCCCGGCCACGAAGCTTTCACCCAGCTGAGAGCTAGAGGGGCGCAGGTGACCGACATAGTGGTTCTGGTGGTGGCGGCCGATGACGGGGTTATGCCCCAGACCAGAGAGGCGATCAGCCACGCTCAGGCAGCCAATGTGCCGATAATCGTGGCCATCAATAAAATTGACAAACCTGAAGCCAACCCGGAACGGGTAAAACAGCAGCTGGCAAAAGAAGGGCTGATTGTCGAAGAATGGGGCGGCAAGACCATCTGTGTGGAAATTTCGGCTAAAGAAAAGAAAAACATAGACGAATTGCTGGAGATGATACTGCTGCTCGGGGACATCATGGAGTTGAAATCCCATCCGTACGTTCCGGCTCAGGGAGTAATCTTAGAATCCAGACTTGACCCTCAGAAAGGACCGGTGGGGACGGTCATAGTTCAGCTTGGCACACTAACCCCCGGTCAGGCTTTTATCTGCGGGTCCACCTACGGAAAAGCTCGAGCTCTTTTCGATGAATGGGGAAAACCGGTAAAATCGGCCGGACCATCGGTACCGGTGGAGGTTCTTGGTTTCGATTCAGTACCCGAAGCTGGAAACATTTTCCAGGTGGTCACCGACCTGGAAATAGCCCGCCGCATTTCAGAGTTCAGGATCGCCCGGCTGAAAAAAGAACCTCCGAAAAAGGAAGTGCCATTAACCCTGGAAGACCTGTTCAAGCAGATTGAAAAAGGTCAGACCAAGGAACTGCCGGTGATCGTTAAAGCTGACGTTCATGGTTCGGTTGAGGTGCTGAAGAGCCTGCTTCCGACCCTCAGCACCGACCAGGTAAAAATCAACATCCTTCAGGCCTCCACCGGCAACGTTACCGAAGCTGACGTGCTTCTAGCTTCGGCTTCAGGAGCGATCATCATAGGATACAACGTCAAAGTGCCCTCGAAGATTCAGGAACTCGCCCGGAATGAGAAGGTGGAAATCCGGTTGTACAGAATAATCTATCAGCTGACAGAGGACATGAAAAAGGCGGTAGCCGGGATGCTCGAACCGGTCATCAAGGAGACCGTTCTCGGCCGGGCACTGGTAAAGAAAATCTTTCAGATAGCTAAGGTGGGCACGGTTCTCGGCTGTCAGGTGGTTGACGGAAAAATCGTCAGAAATGCCGAGGCCAGGGTAATCCGGGGTAACAGCGTGCTTTACCAGACCCGCATCTCCTCTCTTAAACACCTTAAAGAAAGCGTCAACGAAATCAGCAAAGGTTTCGAATGCGGAATCGGGCTGGAAAAAACCGAAGGGATTCAGCCGGGTGATGTAATTGAAGCCTTTGTCAGAGAAAAAGTTAAAGCTTGATAAACACCTGAACCATGATCGTCGGCGTTCTGACCTTAGAGTTTTTCCTGGAGTATTCTCACTCCCTCAAGGAAAAACGTCGCTTCATAAACAGTTTCACCGACCGGGTCAAACACCGCTACAACGTTTCCATCTCGGAAATTGATTTTCAGGACAGCTGGCAGAGGACGATTCTGGCCATCGCCATGGTTAACAGCCAGGAAAGAGTTGTGCAGCAGACTCTCAACCGGATTCTGGAGGAAGCCCGGGTGGTCTCCGGAGCTCTTCTTTCCGGTCATCAGATCACTTTTTATTGACTCGATGAAATTATAAGATGTCAGCACATCAATCTTACCGCCCGAAAAGAATAAGCCAGCTGATTCAGCAGGAAATCAGCCGTCTGCTGATTACCGAGCTGCCGGAAATGGTCGGTTTTCTGACGGTAACCGGAGTGGAAATGCCGCCGGACCTGAAGACGGCCAGAATCTCCATTTCAGTCCTGCAGAAGGAAAGAAGAGAACCGGTCCTCAGATTGCTGCAGAAAAGGGGTTCATATTTCCGTAAGATTCTTGCGAGCCGGCTCAATTTAAGATATAATCCAGAGCTAATTTTTGTCCTAGATACCTCGGTCGATTATGAGGAAAGAATCGACCGTTTACTCGACGCCATAAAGGATAATGAACCAGAAGATAAAGATTGAAATAGCCAGAAAAATCCTTGCCAGCCACCACATAGCTATCACTTCTCACCTGCGTCCGGACGGAGATTCGATTTACACCAGTCTGGCTCTGGCCGAGATGCTCGAGCTTCTGGGTAAAAAGGTTCAGGTGGTCATCCATGACCCTCTCCCCTTTCCCTTTTATGAATTTCCTGAAACTTCCCGGATCAAGATAGGCCAGGTTGACCCGGAAGGGGTAGACCTGGTAATTCTTCTTGAATGCGTGGACGTGGCTCGCTCCGGACAGACCGGCATAGAACATCTGCCGAAAATTAATATCGACCACCATTATTCAAATTCTCCCTATGCCGATTTGAACTGGATCGACCCGGAAGCTTCTGCCGTCGGTGAAATGGTTTTCGAACTTATCGAACCTCTCGGGTTAAAGATCACTCCGAAAATTGCTGAGTATCTGTACTCAGCCATTTTCTCCGATACCGGCTCTTTCCAGTTCTCCAACACCACTGCCCGGACCCTGCGCACCTGTTACCTCCTGGCTGAAGCGGGTGCCAGCCCGAATGCGATCGCCGAGAAACTTCTTAACAACAACACGGCGGCAAAAATCAGGTTGATCGGGCGGGTGCTCACCAGACTGACCCTCAATGCCTCAGGAAACCTGGCCTTCCTGGCCATGTTCCGCCGGGACCTGGAAGAGGTCGGATTGAAAGAAGTGGACGTTGAGGACATCACCACCTTCGCCCGCTCGATAAAAGGGGTGGAAATGGTCGTTTTCTTTAAAGAAATTGAGCCAGGCGTGTTCAGGGTAAGCCTCAGGTCAAGGGGAAAAGCAAATTCTGCCCTGGTGGCTGAAAGCTTTGGAGGCGGCGGACACCTGCACGCGGCCGGATTTACCGTCCACGGGGAATTTGAAGAAATATACCGGGAAATACCCAGAAAAATCGAAGAAATCCTTAACCGGGATCGCCAGCCTTCCTGAAAGCCTGGAATGAGAATGCCAAACCTCGATGGTCTGATAGTGGTCGACAAACCGGCCGGACTGACCTCGCACGACGTCGTCCTGAAAATCAGAAAACTGCTTAAAATTAAAAGGGTCGGTCATACCGGCACACTTGACCCTGTAGCCACCGGAGTGCTGCTGCTGACTGTCGGGCGGGCCACCAGACTTTTTCCCTATCTTTCGCGCCTGAATAAAACCTATTCCGGGGAAATAAAGCTTGGTCTGGCCACAGATACTTATGATGCGGAGGGCAAACCGCTTGGAGAAGAAAATCACAACTTTCCCGACAGGGAAAAACTGCTGGAAACGATCAATTCATTCACCGGAGTGATCCGGCAGAATCCGCCGCCCTTTTCGGCAAAAAAAATAAGCGGGCAGCCTGCTTTTTTGCTGGCGCGGCAGGGGGTCAAACCGGAACTTAACCCGGTAACGGTGGAAATTTACCGTTTTCTGGTTCTTGATTATCAACCTCCTGTGGTCAGTTTCCTGGTGGAATGTTCTTCAGGCACATACATACGTTCGCTGGCCCATGACCTCGGTCAGAAACTCGGGTGTGGAGCCCACCTGGCATCGCTCAGAAGGATGGCTGTAGGACTGTATACTGAAGAAGAAGCCCTGCCTCTTTCTAAAATAGAAGAATTCGCTGCCAGCGGTAAATTTGAAGAGTTTTTAATTCCATTGGAAAAGCTTCTCCCTGAATACCCGGCCATATGGCTCGACAGCTCTGGCAGCAAATCTTTCCTCCATGGTGCCAGGATTCCGATTCGCCAGGTCTCGAGAGCCAGGCTTACCGCCCATCGCCTGTCCACCCCGCTCGTTTACCGGGTATTTTCTGAAGAGGACAGGCTTCTGGGACTGGCCACCTTCAGAGCTGAACAGCAGGTATTTCAGCCTCAGCTGGTCCTCCCCCCTCCTGATAACTGTCCATCCTGAAGAAACTTTTAACCTTACCTTAAATTTTTTTTTAACCATTCTTGAAATTTAACCCGGCCTGATATATTTTATATAAACGATGAGGCTAAACAGGAACCAGATAGAACATTTATCATTCGTAATTTTAAGAAAGCTGATTAAAGAGGGGAAAATTCTGGTTGAAGACAAAGCTAAGGTGCTGGAAGAAATGATTAATCTTATTACCGAAGAGTTTCTGAAGGAAGACCGGCTGGATCAGGAAGTGAGAGAGATTCTCAGCAAACACATGGATGAAATCCGCCGCGGCAACGTTGAATATCAGACGATGTTTAAGATGATCAAGAATAAACTGGCAAAAGAAAGGAATATCGTCCTCTGATGAGCCGCCTGTCAAGAGAAAAAATCCATCATCTTTCAAAACTGCTGGTTAACGCTCTTTATAAGAATGACCAGGTTGATTTTCTGGCAGAGCCGAACGAAGTCCGGCTGACCATAGTTAAGGCAATTGAAGAGGAAATGAAGCTTTACGACGAAATTGACCGCAAAGCCAGGGAAAAAATAGCCTCGCAGAAGAAGCAGATTGAAGAAGGCTCGCAGGAATGGGAAATTCTGTACCGCAAATACTACAACGAAGAGCTGTCGAAACTCACTAAACTGGCCGAATAATCCCCTCTCTGACCATAATCTATTTATTTGTCATATCCTCTTATTTTGTATCTTTAACTTCGCTTTAACGAATTTTCAATCCACTTAAAAATCAATTTAAAAAGAAAAAGGGGCGGTTTTTACCGCCCCTTGACTCAGCTGATTTTCTATTAGAAGCAGTATCTGAAACCGATACCCATCTTGTGGTGATCTTCAAAGTTCCGGCCGATCGGTGCCCGGAACTCAAAGAACAGGTGGCTCATCCTGACATAATTGTTGAACAGGGTCACACCAAGCTGACCGACTCCGTCCACTCCGCTCTTTCTGTTATACAGGTCGCTCAGTTCCTTCGTGCTGAATCCAGGTCCAAGACCCAGATAAACTTTGCCGAAGTGGAAATTCGCCAGGAGTTCGCCCATGATCACCGCTTTCCAGGGGCTGCCTTTAAGCGGCATTCCTGCTCCAGCCGTCAGGGTCAGGCTGACTTTGTCCGGGTTCAACCATACGAAGAAA
>FWWL01006207.1_pt1 | contig 17554 bp, 9 predicted proteins | sample 2228331 | NCBI WGS metagenome assembly FWWL01 (sample SAMEA103939775, study PRJEB20133) | metagenome
TGCGCCCCTACAGATTTGCGCCCTTGCGCACCAACAACCTGTAGGGCGGATCGATAGATCCGCCACACGCCAACCTCGTCGGGGCGGACCCATGTGTCCGCCCCAAAGGCCGCGGTGTGGGGACGGATTGAGGGGCGCACACACCGGTGCGCCCCTCCAAACGTCGACGGATTTGGTGCGGATCATGTCCTTTACAGGCAGTACCACCTTCGCCACCACCGGTGCGCCCCGACAAGGGCCAACGCATTTGGTCAGGATTATGCCTCGGCGATGGGCTGCGTTGCAAAAAAGACACAGTCCCATGGATCGTGTGCTTTTTTCGCCACAACAGACGAACCCGTCGACGTCACCGACCGTCTTCATCCCGCCACGAAGACCTTGACTATACAGGCATTTCAGAAAAACCTTTCCTGTGCCCAAAACGAGAGGCCCTCTGGTACACCCCTTGCTCAAACGGGATTGCCGAGGAGGAAGAGACCAGTGCGCTATGACCTTTTCACGCAGCATACCATTCAAGCGGAAGTGCGATTCAGCGGGACGGGCCTGCATTCGGGGGCTTGTGTGCATGTCAGGCTTTGTCCCGCGCCTCCCGACCACGGCGTGATCTTTTACCGCGTGGATATGCCGGGATTCCCGGCTGTACCTGCCCGTTACGACCATGTGGTGGACACATCCTTGGCCACCGTGATCGGCAAAAACGGGGTGAGCGTGTCCACGGTGGAACATTTCATGGCGGCGGTGCGGGTGGCTGGTGTGGACAATGTGCGGGTGGAAATCGATGGGGCGGAGATGCCGGTTTTAGACGGCAGTGCCAAGCCTTTCTTGGATATTCTTCAAGATGCGGGCATCAAGGACCAGAAGGTTTCAAAAAAGTGCTTGCGGATCGATCATCCGTTTATGGTGAGTCAAGGGGATGCCTACATCAAGGTGTTTCCGTCCGATGAGTTGCGTATCTGCTACACCATCGAGTTTCCGCATCCTTTGGTGGGGCGCCAGGCTTATGTCTGGTCCTTTGATCCGGGATCTTTTGCGAGGGAAGTGGCTTGCGCACGCACCTTTGGGTTTTTGAGGGACGTGCAGAGCCTGCAAAGTCGCGGGTTGGCTTTGGGGGGGTCCTTGGAAAACGCCGTCGTCTTTGACGATCTGGATGTCCTGAATCCAGAAGGGCTTCGGTACCGGGATGAATGTGTCCGGCACAAGGTGCTGGATTTTGTGGGCGATTTGGGGCTGTGCCCGTTCCCGGTCTTTGGAGCTTTTGAAGCCTACAAGGCCGGGCATGCTCTGCATAATCGGCTCTTGAGAGCTCTGTGTGAGCGACCTGGATATGTGCGTTTCATCCCGGCCGTTTCGGCAGTTCCTTCTCAATGGCGGATTCCGCTTCGCTCCATCCGCCCTACGAAACCGCCAGTTTTGTCCGTCTGAAAGGGGGGTTCCCCCTAGGCTTCGGCCTATTTTCTTGTCAACGCTGAGCGCCTTCGCTAGAATCCTTCCCCTAGGAAAACCTTAGAGGGGAAGGGTCGAACGCGATGCGCAAGGCGTTTTTTTTTGCTGGTTGTTTCCTGTTGCTTACTTTGGCGGCCGTCAACCCCGCATGGTCCCGAAATACGGCGGATATTGTTGACCTGAAGCTCTTTGCGGATCCTCCTACGCTTAAGATCAGCTTTCGCATCGATAATTGCTTCAATGAAGACATGGAACAGGCTATTCAAAGCGGGGTGGCCACCACCTTTCGCATTCGTGTTCGTGTGGAAAAGGACGGTTTGCCATGGTTACGCGAACGTCTTGTGGATGCTTCGCTGGAGCGCACCATTCGCTACGATACTTTGCATGAACAATACTTGGTGTCCCGTGCGGATGATCCCACCTCCTGGCTTTCCACAAAGGACTGGGAAGAAGCCAAGGCCTGGATGAGTGAAATTCGAGACTTTCCTGTCATGGCTCTCTGGCGTCTGGCTTCGGACCAAACCTACTTGGTCCAAGTCAAAGCGGAATTGTCCAAAGCTCAGGTACCCAACTTTCTGCGGTATATTTTTGTCTTCGTGAGCCTCTGGGATTTTGAAACACCCTGGGTGACCGCGTTTTATACCCACTCACCGACCCGTTGAGATGCCGTCATGACGTCCCAAGACACCGCCATGATTCGTCGGCGCCGTCGACGTGAAAGGGCCGTGATCTTTACGGTTTTGTCTCTGGTTTTGGTCTTGGGGTTCTTTCAGGGATGGTTCTTTCACTACAAATCCGAACTGTCCCTGTTCGGCAACGTGCTTCTTATCGTTCTCGTCAATGTCAACCTGATCCTGCTGCTTCTGCTTCTGTACCTGGTCATTCGCCAGATCGTGAAGCTTGTGTTTGAACGGAAAAAAGGGGTGCTGGGCCACAAGTTGCGCACGCGCCTTACCCTGGCTTTTGTGGCCCTGACTTTGATTCCTACTGTTCCGCTGTTTGCCATAGCCGTGCAGTTCATGTCCCTGAGTCTCAACTATTGGTTCAGTAACAAGGTGGAGCAATCTTTGGCGCAAAGTCTGGAACTGGGTAGAGGCTATCTTCGACAGGTCCATCGGGATGCCCTTGCAGAACTGAAGACGGTCTCGGCGGAAATATTTTCCTATGATTCCATGCACCAAGACAGCCCCTTTGCTCTTCGTATACCGCCGTTGTTTTGGGAACGTCACCAGCTTGCCGCCGTCTTTCTTGTGAATGGGGAAGGAAGATTGCTGGACGTGGCTTGGGGAAATCCCGAATGGTCTCGGTTCGAGAGTGCCTTGGCGCAGACGGTTCGGGATCGGCTCAAGGATTCGACAGTGCAAACGGAAGGGGTCCCTCTGGCCATGGGAGAACTCGGGGAGGCTCTGCTCGTTTGGGATCCTCTGGAAGTCCGGAGTGAGGATTCTTACGCCCCCAAGTATTTGGGCGTGCTTCGAAGACTTCCTTCAGACCTCATGGCCAAGCTGAACACGGTGGTTCAGGGTTATCAAAACTATCGGCAATTGAAGCTCTTTAAAGCTCCCTTGAAAACCACCTACTTGATCACCTTTTCCATTGTGACGTTGCTGGTGGCCTTTGCCGCCATCTGGTTTGGATTGTACCTGGCACGCCATATCACCGGTCCCATTCAAAGCTTGCTGACGGCCACGAACCAGGTGGCTCACGGGAATCTGGATGTAAGCCTTCATGTGGACCGGGAAGACGAGATGGGGCTGCTCATGGTGTCGTTTAACCACATGGTGCGCGACTTGAGAGCAAGCCGTGAACAGCTCACGAAGGCTTATGAGGCTCTGCAGGAAAGCCACCAAGAGTTGGAGGCACGGCGCCGATACATGGAAATTGTTTTGGGCAACATTGGAGCCGGGGTTGTGGGCGTGGACGCAGACGGCACCGTGCAGGCCATGAACAAGGCGGCGGAACAGATGTCCGGCATTCGAGCCGAAGAAATCACGGGAAAGCATTACGGGGACTTTCTTCAGCCGGAACATCTGGAAGTGGTGAAGTCTTTCCTGAGGCTTTATCGAATCAGCCGTCAAACCCACATGGAAAAGCAGGTGCAGGTGACGGTGGGAAACCGTCTACTGAGCCTCTTGGTTAAAGTCAGTGTCCTGGTGGATGAAAACGAAAAGCCTCAGGGTGCCGTGGTGGTGCTGGATGACTTGAGTGAACTGCAAAGAGCGCAGAGGGCGGCGGCTTGGCGGGAAGTGGCGCGTCGTATCGCCCATGAAATCAAAAACCCTCTTACCCCCATTCGACTGAGTGCCCAAAGATTACACCGCCGTTACGGAACAGATGAACAGGGCGGGGATGCGGTGGTCAAGGAATGCACGGAAACCATCATTCAGCAAGTGGATCACATGAAACGGCTGGTCAATGAATTTTCGCAATTCGCCCGCATGCCGGAAGCACGACCGCAGCCGTGTGACTTGCGGGTTCTAGCTCAGGAAGCCTTGTCCTTATACCGACACACTCATGGAAACATTCGGTTTCAACTGAAATCCAGCGAAGATTTTCCGATTCTTTTTTTGGATCCGGATCAGTTTCGTCAAGTTTTGAACAACCTTTTGGAAAACGCCGTGCAGGCTCTTGACGGCCGGGATGGCGATGTGGAGATTCGGCTGGACTACGATCCCATCCTCAGAATCGCTCGCCTGGAATGTGCGGATACAGGTCCGGGATTGTCTACCGAAGCCAAGGGAAGGGTTTTTGAACCGTACTTTTCCACCAAGGAAAAGGGGACGGGATTGGGATTGGCTATTGTCGCCAAGATTGTGGCGGATCATCATGGTTTTGTGCGGATTCGAGACAATGAGCCCCATGGAACGGTATTCATCATAGAACTGGCCGCAACCTTTGGTGAAGATACCCAAAGCTGGATCTGACCATCCAAGGCGCTTTGCAAAAACAAGAGGACGGCGGGGGACGCCATGGGAATCAAGGTTCTGGTTGTGGATGACGAACCGAACATTGTTCGATCCCTCAAGGGAGTTTTGGAAGACGAGGGCTATGAGGTGGTGTCGGCCGCTTCCGGAGAATCGGCTCTGGAAGAGCTACGCAAAGAAATTCCCGATGTGGTGCTCCTGGATATATGGCTTCCGGGAATGGACGGTTTGGAGGTGCTGCAGCGGATCAAGGAAACGTCCCCGGCGCTTCCTGTGATCATCATTTCCGGGCATGGCACCATAGAAACGGCGGTGCGAGCGACCCGCATGGGAGCCTTTGATTTTGTGGAAAAGCCCCTGTCTTTGGAAAGGGTTCTGGTGAGTCTTCAGAACGCCTTGCAGGTTTCCCGCTTGGAATCGGAAAATCTGCTCTGGCGTCAAAGGGCGGAAAAACGTTATCGTATCACGGGGCAGAGCCCGGCCATCGTGCGTCTGCGCGAATTTATCGAACGGGCGGCGCCTAGTAACGCCACGGTGCTCATCACCGGGGAAAACGGCACGGGCAAAGAATTGGCCGCCCGCTCCATTCACTATCTCAGCCCTCGAAGGCAAAAGCCTCTCATTGAAGTCAACTGCGCCGCCATTCCGGAAGAACTGATTGAAAGTGAATTGTTCGGGCATGAAAAAGGGGCGTTTACGGGAGCTCAGGAAAGACGGCGAGGCAAATTCGACTTGGCGGACGGCGGAACCTTGTTCCTCGATGAAATCGGGGATATGAGCCTCAAAACCCAGGCAAAGATCTTGCGCATTCTTCAGGAGCAATCTTTTGAAAGGGTTGGAGGGTCTCGAACCATTCGTGTCGATGTGCGTATCGTGGCGGCGACCAACAAGGATCTGACCGAGGAAATCAAGGCGGGAAGATTTCGCCAGGACTTGTATTTTCGGCTGAATGTGATTCCCATTCATGTACCGCCTTTGAGGGAGCGGTTGGAGGACATTCCCTTGTTGGTGGAAGATTTTTTGGAACAGTTTTCTCGAGAAAGTTCCATGGGCCGAAAGGTCCTTGCTCCGGAAGTGTATCCGGTGTTAAGCCGCTATGGATGGCCGGGAAATGTCAGGGAATTGAAAAATTTCGTGGAACGTTTGGTCATCATGACCCCTTCGCGCACCATTACACTCAGGGATTTGCCTGAAGATTTCCTAAGACAACTGGGTCACGATGTGCCGAACAGTAGTGATCCCTTTCAGCATGCCACCCTCAAGGAAGCCCGGTTCTACTTTGAAAGGGAATACCTCTGGCGAAAACTCAAGGAATTCGACTGGAACGTGTCGCTTACCGCCCAAAATATCGGCTTGGAAAGAACCCACCTGCATCGAAAAATGAAGGCCTTAGGGCTGCGGCCGGCTCATGAGGTGGAAGAAGACGGTGAAAACCGTTCGGCACAGGTTTGACCCTCATGACGGGTGCCGGAGATGTTCGGTGAGGTTCCCTTGACATGTTTGGGGTTTTGGTGCTAAGAGTGCGCGACACTGTCGGGGCGTAGCGCAGTCTGGTCAGCGCACTAGCATGGGGAGCTAGGGGTCGGCGGTTCAAATCCGCCCGTCCCGACCAGTGAATCACCATTCTTCTATTTAGTCCCAGTTTTGAGGAACGCTCATTGGGACCTAGGCAATAACAAACCCTGTGTCCATTCCTAAAAATTCCATCTGTAGGGGCGGATCGGTGTGTCCGCCCCGAACACCCGCCGGACCAAACCATTCCGCCATTTTCGAACGGTCTGCCGGGCATGGACAACATGCATCCACGGGACGCCAACCGATTGCCAGGGACGCCTACACCGATCTATCGGGGTGTACACGGCTGTTTTTCGAAATGATCACGTGGTTTTTCGGGGCGGGCACATGGGTCCGCCCCACCGGTTGTTGACCACTCTTCAAGGATAGATCACCAAGGGCTTACCTTTCGAATCCAGACCGGGACATGACCTGAAAGCTTGCACAATGCCTGCCTAGGGCTTCTCAGGGGTGCTATCTTTCATGTCCAGTCCTCGAATCTGAAATCGATGTTCCAGATCTTTGAGTTTCTGCACAATCCCGCCGTATTCCAATTCGGCGTAGGGCAGCATGGCGTTTCCGAAAAAGCCTTGACGACGGATTTCGGTGGCCTTGTCCGAAACTTTTTGCCGGACACGGTCCCAATAGGGATGGTCAAAGGCGTCCACGGCTCCGGACAGACGCCCCTTGTGAACGCAGTAAGCGGCACAGGAAACAATGGGCGGGCCGTCGAAGAAGGATGTTCCCGTGTTTTGCTTTACAGGCATTAAGGGTCCGTTGTGACTGCCGCGCATAAACCCGGCTACGTACGCGCCCAGATTAAACGGCGCCAGGACTTCCCCCGTGGCCGGAAAAGCTCCTTGTACGCGGACCAGCATGATGGGATCGTCTTTTCCCGTGTATTTTCCGGCAATGTTGTGCAGTCGCGTAGTGCTGACCGCTGCAGCTTGTTCCCCGGTCTGCCGAGAATGAATGGATTCGATGACAAACCTTTCGGGATCCCGTAGCAGCGAAGCGATATCGTAGAGTTCTTCCGGAGCGTTTAAAGTGATCACGCGGTCAGCCTCCACATGATTGACGTCCATAATGGTAAAAGAAAAGCCTCGAAACATGCTTGGGGAAAGTATGAGCCCGGAGCAATACATGGGATCGGCAAAGGCCAAATAGAGCGGCAGGTTGTAAGCTCCTGGATCTGTTTTATCGGCTGCGAAAAACAGAAAGGGTTCCGCGGTCCGTTCCTCGAATTCCATTTCGGCTACGGCAGGGCCGAGCCCTCGTACATTGCCCGCAAAAGCATCTTTGAGCAGGTCTTGGCCCGCTCCGTATAGACCTTGATCCTTCGCCACATCCGTTCCGGCCTTAAAGGCATCCCAGGCCAGTCGATGCACTTCCTCATTGCACACCCCGCCCGTGTGGGTGCACAGGATGGCGATGTCGTCTCCTGTGTAGGTAACCCGAAAATCAATGAGCATTCCTCGATGATGCTGTTTCACATGTTCCAGAACCGTTTCCAACAACCTGCGGCTGGGTTGAATGTGACCTCCGACGCTGCCGATGTCCGCCTTAATGGCTGTCAGTGTCGTCTTCATAGCTCACCTCCCTTGGGTTGAAGTTTGCACTCGGCAACGGGGCGCTTTGGTCCCCGCATCCAATGGCGTTAAACCCAATGCATCGCCGGAAAGCCGAACCACACAAGATCAAACCATGACCAAAGGATAGAAGAAGATGCCTGGAGACAGGAGCGGATCAGGGGCAAGACAAGCGCAGGAGAGTGTTGTGGCGTGAATCTATCCGCAAGGCTTTGGATCAGGAACCGCCGCAAGGAATTCCTAAACCTTTGCCGCTTTGAAACCTTTTCCGGAAAACCCTGTCGAAGATCTTGGCTCGAGGTATGCATAACACAAAAACATCTTTGGCACCAGGATGCTTTACGAAAACTTATCATGGCCATACCAGGCCAAGACGTCGGGGCGCGGCGCGCCATGTACCGACATTCCAAAGCCTTTGTTTCGCTAATCTCGGGCCTTGGAGCGGACAGATTGGTACGCCCCTCCAGGTTTGGCGATGTCCATGGCGAGGCCGGCCCGGCTTTAGGGTGGACACATCGATCCGCGGCAGCGCAGGCCTCTGGCCCGCCATTTGTGCGGGCTGAACGCCTACGCTTTCGGGAAGCAATTCGGTTTCAGGCTCGGGACGACCATGGGGCGACGCGCCTTGTCCTTCCAGGCTCCTCACCCAAAGGATTCCGCGACCAAAGACGCCGTCAAGGCTTGCTACATGTCCGGCTGCCAGAGGCGAAACCCGAGACCGGATCGGCGTTCGGTGACACGTTGCAAAGCACTGTGGAGAATGCTTTCTTGAGCCCAAATTTCGACACTTTGCCTAGCGCGGGTCACAGCGGTGTACAGGAGTTCCCTGGTGAGGACTCTGACATCCCGATCGGGAAGGATAACCAACACGCGGGCGAATTCGGATCCCTGAGACTTATGCACCGTCATGGCATAGGCGGTTTCGTGTGCCGGAAGCCGTGAGACTCGAACCCTTTTAAGAGTTCCATCGACCTGGCGGAACCAGGCCTTGAGACGTTGATCGGCGGGGTCAGGCCACAGAAGGCCCACATCGCCGTTAAAGAGGCCCACATCATAGTCGTTTTCAAGAATGAGCACAGGTTTTCCCTGATAATACCGCGTGCCTTGAGGAATATGCCCAAGCTCCGCCAAAACGCCTTCCACTGTCTCGTTTATGGCCATCACGCCAAAGGGACCTTCTCTCACGGCGCACAAGATACGAAAAGATTCCAACCTTTGCGAAGCCTCATCAAGGCTTTTGGCTCTTGGAACCTCTGAAAAATTTTCTTCCACGACCATTCGAACGGCTTGCCGAAGCTCTTGTTCTCGAACCCGTCGGCAACACAGTTCGGAATCTTTCATATCCGTCGTTTTGCCTGAAGCTTTCCATGCAACCACAGAAAGAGGCCAGGATTCCACGGCACCGGATCGAATGCATTGGGCCAGGCGTCCCAGGCCGCTGTCCTTGGAAAACCGATAGTTCTTTTCCAGAAACACCGTGCATTCACCGAGTGGAGACACCCAAAGATTCCGGCAAGGGGATTCTTCGGGAAGTATCATTCCTGTGGCTGCTTCGACTTTTTCTTTCCATACTCGACGTCGCCCAATGGAATTGGAATCGGGAGCTGCTTGGTCTTTCAAGAATCGACCGCACAAATCCGAAAACACATTCCCTGCTTCGACAGATGCCAACTGGTCTTTGTCCCCAAGCAGAATCCAGCGCGCGTGAGGAGGAAGGGCCGCCGCCGTATGGGCCATGAGAGGAAGATCGATCATGGAAGCTTCGTCCACGATAAGGACGTCCAGATGCAGGGGATTTTTCGGATTATGTCGTGGAACAGAGCGACCTTCGCGGACTCCCAAAAGCCGATGCAAGGTCATGGCTTCCCGAGGAAGATGTTCCAGCCACTGACCCCCGTGTGCATAGGATTTCAGCGAATTTCGCAAGGATTCGGTGATACGGGCCGCCGCTTTGCCCGTGGGGGCCGCCAAGGCAATGCGCAAGGGGCGTTCGAACAAAAGTTGCAGGACACCGAGGATGCCGGTCACCGTATGTGTTTTTCCTGTTCCGGGGCCGCCGGAAATAATGCAAAGCCTTTTCATGGCGGCGACGGCTGCGGCGATGCGCTGCCAATCCACGGCGTCTTCTGAAGATGGAGGCGGAAAGACAGCATGAATGGCCGAACGCACCGATTCCGGAGCCATGTCGATCCATCCATGGGCCAGTTCCCTGAGACGACGAGCCACATCCCATTCATAATACCAGTAGCGTGCCAGATACAGCCGTGAGCCGTCCAACACCAGGGGCCGCGAAAAGGGCACAGGCTCGTCGTGAAGCGGTCTGCTGTCTGAAAGCTTGTCCGAAGCCGGACCTTTCCCTGGAAGCGCGGGTGTTCCGCCCGCATGAGCTGCGGGCAGGAGGCCGGCGCCGCCGGGAAAACCATCGCCTTTTGTCATTGTCGGAGAAGCTGCTGGAGGGGTTTTCGCAATAACTTCTAACCCCGAGGGTTTCCAGGCGTCATGGTCGTGATCCCGAAAAGCCTTCGAGACATGGAACACGGCCCGGGATTGGGCCAGGGTCTGGATCCAGGCTGAAGCCGATCTTTTGAGGGGAAGGTTTAAAGCCTCCGTATGAATCGGTCGCATATCGTCAAAAAGACGATTTTCTGCAATATCTTCAAGATGGATGCAGACATCGCCCCGGCTCACTCGAAAACTTACCAGGGCCGCGGCCAAAGCCACCTCGTTTTTGATGTCGTCAGCATCTTGTGCAGAGACCCACAGAGCAAAATGCCGGTCCAGCGGACGCAACATGCCGAGGCGCACCAAAGTATCCAGAGTATCTCTCATGAGTTCTTCCCCTAGGCCGTGCTTTCAGAAAACAGAGCGTCCAGACGGTTCACATCGGCTTTGTTGGGACGATGGTAAAAGACGCCTGTGATCCCTTTATTTTCAGGGCGCATGCCTCGCAGGAACAAATAAAACACACCGCCGAAATGGGTGTCGTAGTCATAGCCAGAAAGCCGTAACCCAAGGAATCGATGGGCAGCCACGGTGTAAAGAAGCATCTGGAGCGGATAGCGATGCTTGTGCATGGCCGATTCCAGCTGTTCCGAGCCATAATCTTCCACACGATGACCCAAGTGGTTGGATTTGTAGTCGGCGATGAAGTAGCGGCCACGGTAGCGAAAAACCAGGTCGATAAAGCCTCGAACCAGCCCACGAAGGGAGTCAAACTGAAGCCCTTTGACGGACTTTTCGTAAAAGTCCACATGATGCAAAGCCCGATACAAACGGTCCGGGTTCAGAGCCCCTGTGGGAAAATGAAATTCCCATTCATGGAACCGATCCTCAAGAGCAATGTCACGAAGGGTCAGGGATTCGGTTCCGTGGACCAAAGGGGTCGCCAGAACGTTGTGCACCATTTCCAGAACAGGATGGTGCCAGCTTTGTTCCAGACCATGTCGAGACAAAGTGTCGGCAATAACGGGCTCCAGATCTTGAGACGTTACCGTGGCAAAATCGATTTTCTCAAAGATTTCGTGAAGGCATTGACCCGCTCGAGTGCCTCGAGGAAAAAGGAAAATGGGTTCGATTTCTGTCAAGGGTTCTTCCGGAGGGCTTTCGTCCACAAGACCGCCGTCGTAGTCGGGAGTGTGCGGTTCGGCGCCCATGGCCAGATGGGAATAACTTGTGACCCGCCACGGTAGTCCCAAAGCCGCCTGAAACCTTTTCACCTCATAGACGGGTTCACTATCCGGGTCGCTGCGAAGGTGTCCTTGCCTTTGCCAATCGGCCACTTCCACAGCGATCACACCTGAAGAAGACTGCGCTATGGCTTCTAGATTTTCTTTGAGGTTTTCGTCTGTGGAAAATTTGTCCATGATGCTTCGGGGTGTTTCTTGACATGGATCCACGTTGGGTTCCGGGAACAAGAGATACGCCATGGCCGACTCGGAAGCCAGGTTCACGCGTCCCCACCAGGTGACACACACATATTTGGCCCGAGTCAGCGCCACGTAGAGAAGGCGCATGGACTCGGCCATTTCTTCTCGTTCGGCTTGGATTCGGTGCTCGTCTATTTCAGGGGATCCAAGGTCCACGCACAGCGAAAGGTCGTTCGCATCATGAAACCTCACCATTCCGGAATCTTTGTTCTGTTTCGTTCTTCTGAGATTCCACGGAAACGGCAGGAAGACCACGGGATATTCCAACCCCTTGCTTTTATGAATGGTGACCACCTGCACCAGGTTTTCGTCACTTTCCAGCCGTAATTGTTCTTCTTCCGGAGCGTTCTCTTCCCGCAGCCGGTCTTTGAACCAGCGGAGCAGCCTGTCGATTCCGGGATAGCTCTGACTCGACTGATGCAAAAGTTCTGCAAGATGGAGCAGATTGGTCAGGCGTCTTTCCCCGGCGGGAAGGGCGCGCACATGCGCCGGCACACCTTCTTCCTTGAGAAGTGTCATGAAAGCGGCGAGAAAACCATGACGATTCCAGAGTTCTCGATACCTGTGGAACCGGGACTGCACATCTTCCATCAGGGTTTCATGACTTTCCAAGGTGCTCAGTCGGCGGGCGTTCCAGCCGAGGGTTTCCGTGGCCAGAGCCCATCGCAGGCGGCGTTCATCGGCGGGATCCGCTATTGCCTCGAAAACGGCCAAAAGATCTGTGGCTTCCGAAGACTCAAAAACACTTTCCCGCTGCAAACTGACGCTGGCCACTCCCCTTTGGCGCAATGCTTCCTGAATCCGGCGGCCTTCTCGATGGGAACGCACCAACACGGCGATGTCTCGAGCCCTGAGCGGTTCCTCTCCGATGGTCGCCTGTCCCCGTTGGGAAAGATTCAGCCATTCCACAATGGTGGCCGCACAGTCGGAAGCGGCCGCCTTGATGGCTTCATCGGCGGTGATCAAGTGATCTCTTGTCAAAGCGAGACCCTGGGAGGGCACAAAACGAATCTGCAAGGCGGCTGGGACCTTTCCCTGCAGCCGTAAAGGAGTCTTGTCGGCTTCGGGGCCGCTTTGGACGGGATAAAAAGGAATGTCCTGATGAAAAATGAAAGGGTAAGGATGCCTGGAAAAGAGATGGTTGACGGCATTGACCAGGTGCGACGACGATCGCCAATTGGTGTCCATGGTGTAGGTGTTGGCGGGGCCGGCGTTCCGTTTGGCACGCATATAGGCGAAAATATCGGCACCTCGAAAGCTGTAGATGGCCTGTTTGGGATCCCCGATGAGGCACAAGGGGAAAGGATCGCCGGATGAAGCATAAATTTTTTCAAAAATACGATACTGAAGAGGGTCTGTGTCCTGAAATTCGTCAATGAGGGCTACCGGATACTTTTGACGAATCTTTTCGGACAAAGCCGCCCCATAAGGGCCTGAAAGAGCTTCATCCAGCCGTTGCAACAAGTCGTCAAAACCCAACACGCGTTCCATGTCTTTGCGGCGGGAAAGCGCTTGCCGCACAAAATCATCGGCAGCCTTGAGTATGAGAATGCGTTGGCCATCAAGGATTTCTCTTGCAATCTGGAGGTAACGGTCCAAGAGATCAAAGATCTGATGGGATGGGGGAGGCTGGCCCGCTTTGACTTTTTTGCTGATAAACGATGAGCTGAGCTTTTCAAGGGGCGAGGGCAACGGGATCGGGATGGCTGTGGAATCGGCCAGAGCGTCCATGCTCGTCAGAAGGGTTTCCACCGTATTTTTGTTGTAAAGTGTGCGATTCAGACCCTTGTGATCTTTAAGAATCTTTGCAATATGGTCCCGCTCCTTTTGCCAGACGTTACGAATCTCCTGAAGAGTCTTCTCGGCATCGGCAAAACTCGGCACAGTTTCCGGGGATAGTTCGGGGATGATCTTTGGAGGCACAACAGTTCGCAGGGCCGAGAGATCTTCCAGAAGCCCGTCCGGACCTTTCCAGGTGTCCAGAAGCCATTGGGCCTTGATTGCATCGGCGTCCTTCATGATACGGCGCCAGAAATCGGCGACAGCTTCCCGCACAAGGAGTTGATCGTCAGGAAGGACATCCCAGTCGAAAGGCACGCCGCAGGCAAAAGCAAATTCCTGAAGAACCCTCTGACAGAAACCATGAATGGTGTAAACAGCCGCTTCATCCATGCGGCAGGCGGCTTCCATGAGAAGCCACGGCAGGTTTTCTTTTTCCGAGTTCTTTTGAGAAGCCCAGGCGGCCAGCACGGGATCGTTCCAACGCCCTGTGGACACTTCCCTCCAAGCCCCATGAAGGCGCTGCCGTAGGCGGGCTCGAAGCTCTTCCGTGGCGGCGTTGGTATACGTCACCACGAGGATCTTACCGATGGGCAGGCCTTTTTCCACAAGCAGGCGCAGCACGAGCGTGATAATGTTATAGGTCTTGCCGGTTCCGGCGCTGGCTTCGATGAGCCGAACCCCGTCCAGAGGAAGCCATAAAGGATCAAGATGCTGTGTCATGGAAATATCCCGAAGTCTTCACCAAAATTGGTTCGGTTTACGGAATGTCAGATCTGTAGGGGCGAGGCGTCGCCTCGCCCCTACCTTGAGGCATTAAAGACAAACGATGGGCCCGAAGACCTTCCATGCCACCTTCGCGAACACCTCGTCCAAAGGCTCAAGCCCTCGAAAAGCCGTTTGAACAGCCACATCATAGGCTTCGCCTCTCTCGAGATATTCATTCTTCCAGGCTGTCCCACACAGGCGCTCCGGGGAATCCGATATCGGGTCCTTGCTGCACTTTTCTGCATAGACCCAACTGGATTCGGGGAAAAAGGGCAAGGGGCGCTCTTGCCCTTGAAACCAAAGATCCACAAGAACCTGCAGATGTTTTTCCGGATCCTCCACGGGATGCAAACGGAGGATGTCCTTGCTTCCCGCACCAATATGGAGACTTTCCAGCTCCACCCCCAAGGGACGGGCGGCACACAAGGCCAGATGCTGAATCCATAGCCTTAAACGGTCCTTGGCCTTGAGGTTGGCCGGCCGGTACACCAAGCGGCCCCGTTCCGTCACATCCCGTAGCCAGCCGCGCACCCTTATGTCTCCGACCGCAATATCCACTTCCACCACTCGAGGCCACGTTCCTCGATGCTCGGAAACCCTTCGGGCCATTTCTTGCATGGCCTCATAGTTTTCTTGAAAACAAAGGTCCCCGGCCACACCATGAGGCAACCAGCCTCGACCTTTCAATCTTTGCCGCAATTTGTCGGGGTCTTCCTCTCGAAGCAAACCCTCGAGAATTTCCACATTCATCCAGTACCCTTCCAAGCCGTCCACGATGAAGGGTTCTTCGTCTTCTAGGGTTTCTTCTTTGCGGGAAACGGCCAGTCGCAATCGTTTCTCTAAGAACCAGGCGGAAGGGTTTTCAAAGAAGCGAATCAGGTCTTCCAAAGCCAGTTCTTTCACGGAAGGCGCGGGCAGGGTGAAGTCTTCATCCACAAAGGGAGGCACAACCGATTGTTCCCGAGCTTGCACTGCGTGAAGCCACAAGGCGTCATAAGAAAAATGCTGAGGGTTGGAACCGTCATAGAGTCGAGGGCTGAAAGGTTGAAGCGAATGAAAGCGCACGATTCGGTCCACAAGGGATCCGTTTTCGGTGCGGTAACTTTGTTCCACATAATCCAGGAGTTCTGAAACCACCACCGACGGCACCTTCAAGGCATTGTCCCGTATATCCCGCCCGATATAGCTGACGTAGAAAACATCCCTCGCCGACATGAGGGCCTCGAGAAAGAGGTACCGGTCTTCAAAGCGACGCCGTCGATCGCCAGGTCTTGGGTTTCTCGCCATCAGGTCGAATTCGGGAAGACGTTCGGTTCGAGGAAAATCGGTGTCGTTCATGCCCAAAACGCAGACCACTCGGAAGGGAATGGAGCGCAAGGGTACCAGGTTGCAAAAAGTGATGCCACCGGTCAGGAATCGGCGAATGTTTGGGGATTCCGTAAGAAGGCTTTCCAAATGGGTTCGAACCACTTCGACGGATAGGGGTTCCGAGCAGCCGGCGGTATGGGCGGCGGAAGCGAAGGTGTCCAGAGCTCGTCGAAAGCGATCGAGGGATTCTTCGGCATCGGGGTGAAAAAAGGCGTCCACGAGAGCGTTGCCGTGAAGCTGCCATTCCTGAGGGGATTTGGGAATTTCAAGATTGCGGCGCCACGATCGGATTGCGTCCAGAAGATCATGAAGAGCTCCAAGCCAAGGGGCGTCTGAGGCTTCCACATCGGGATAGGCGAGAACGTCTTCCAAGAAAAGTTCCTGAGGGGGCAGAGCGTACCCGGCAAGGAGGCGTTCCAGCCCCCTGCGCCATGTGTGGGAGGCATCTTGAGCAAAACCCATCTCCTCGCGCATGGCGGCGTCCAGTCCCCAACGAATTCCGGCCTCAAGGACCCATGTTCGGACCCGCTCCAGCCCTTTTTCATCGAAACCGAACCGGGTGGCGACGGAAGGGATTTCAAGTAGCGAGAGGACATCGGAAGCTGTGCAGCGCCAGTGCGGTAATCGCAGAAGATCCAGGATTCTTTGGAGCACCGGATCTTCTTCCACAGACGTTCGGTCCGACAGGTTCCATGGAAGGCGGGGATTATCGCGCGTGCCGAAAACGGCTTCCACGTACGGCGCATAAGCGTTCATGTCGGGCGCCATGACCACCACATCTTCCGGAGTCAGGCCGGGAAGGGTTTCCAAAAGATGCGCCAGATGATCATGGAGCACCTGAATTTCCCTCATGGGACTATGACAGGCATGGATTTGCAGAGAATCCAGATCGGGCGCCGGGAGCCGTTCTTCGGGGACGGGTGTTCGGCGGTCCCTGAGGCTGTAAATATCGTGTTGCACGGCTTCAAGGAGTGTGGTCGGGTCGAAATCTTCAAAGTAATCCTGGTCATCACCCTGAATATCCTGAATGTGATGAAAAAGGAAACAACCCGACAAAGCCCACGACATCATCAGAGGGTTGATCCCGTTACCGTGACGATATTCGTTTTCCTTGTGCCAGCAGAGATCTTTGCCGAAAGGATCGGCTCTCAAGGCGGGAATGTCACCCCAATATTCGCGACTCGGGTTCATGAAATAGAGCCTCACATCCACTCTGGATGCAAGAATATCAAGGACTTCCAGGTGAACCGGAGCGATCAAGGCCACTCCGAACAGGCTGACACGTGTGGGAAGTCTTTCGGGCCGTCGGGGACCGTATCCGTTGGCAACGGCCTTCATGAACTGAAGATGCCTGTGGGCCTGATGGGGTGCGGGATTTTCGCGGACCAGCACACGCCAAAGATGGGCCTGCCAATCCGTATCTTCCCCGGCCTCCCAGGAACGCACAATATCCTGGCGATAAACCAGATAACGATCAAAAGCCCTGGCGACCTGGGCCGCCAACTGATACCGCTTTAACCCCGATGCATCGGCGTCCATGTAATGCCGAAGTTCCTGAAGGGTTGGGTCGAGGTTATGGGGGCGAAGCAGTTTGAAGAGGCGCCAGGTGAGTTCCAAGCGGTTCCAGGATTCTTCGGGATTTGCTGAGGATTCTTCTTCGCCGAGCCAGGCCCTGTAGACAAGATTCACCAAGGCTGCTGGGACAAGGAACTGGAGATGCGCCGCGATGCCTTGCTGTTGGGCCAAGCGGTGTGTGAGCCATCGTGCCATGCCCATGTCTTGGACCACCACCACTTCAGGGGTCATGGGGTCGTCAAGAGGTTCCTGCAGGTCCCGTAAAAAGGCTTGAAAAAGCTTTTCGGTTTTTTGACTCTGCACAATGCGCCACATGGACGAAGACCTTTCCACCCGAGGTGTCCACATTCCACCGAGGTGAGGTTGAAGCGCCGTAAAAAGCGGATGTGCCGTATCGGTCACCATAAATTCAACATCTGCCGATGACCGACGCGTTCATGATACCTACACGATTCTGTTCGCGAATCCAAGCGGTCGTCTTTACGTAAGGGTCTGTAGGTGCTTATCAGCCCAAACATGCGCCCAACGATCCGCTCCTGGCACATAATCTGCGATGCATAAAATGCGGCGCATAAACTACGGCGCATAAACTGTGGCGCATAAACTACGGCGCATAAACTGTAGGGGC
>FWWL01005668.1_pt1 | contig 17551 bp, 21 predicted proteins | sample 2228331 | NCBI WGS metagenome assembly FWWL01 (sample SAMEA103939775, study PRJEB20133) | metagenome
TATTAATGGTAAGGATGGAATTTATTTCATAGAACTAACAAATGGCAATAATAGAAGTGTATTTAAGGTTGTTAAGTCAGATTAGGGATGGATACTAGGACCCCTCTTGTATAAAAAATTATACTTTAAAATTTTCAAACTTAGCGAGCGTAGCTCAGTGGTAGAGCACCTGCTTGCCATGCAGGGGGTCGCGGGTTCAAATCCCGTCGCTCGCTCTTATGAACAAACAAGCGATCATATCAAAAGTTGAAAACATCTATTTTAAAGAAGTCCCTGAACTTAAACCAGGTTATATTGTAAGGGTTTATGTAAGGGTAACTGAAACACGATTTAATCAAAAAACGAGAAAATGGGAAGAGAAGACAAGGATCCAACCATATGAAGGTATGATAATTAGGATGAGAGGCAAAGGTATAACTAAAACGATCACAGTAAGGAAAGTAAGTCAAGGGATTGGTGTTGAACGGATATTTCCAATTTACTCACCATCTATTGAAAAAATTGAAATAATAAAGAAACACAAACCTAAAAGGGCAGTTCTAACATTTGTAAGAGAAATGTCAGATAAGGATATTAGAAAAAAATTTAAAGAAGAAAAATAGTGAAAAAACTTTTTTTATTAATTTTTTTAATTGCCTGTAAAACTTTACCAGTTGTTGGTGAAATAAAAGGTAGTTATAAACTATTCAATCAGGATTCAATAATCATCAATTTTCCCAATGACTTCAAAGGTAAAAGAATGTTAATAGGTTTTATTTATACAAATTGTCCAGATATTTGTCCACTAATTGCAGAAAATATGAAAAAAGTTCAAGAAAATGTCAAAGATAAAGATATTCTTTTTGTCTTGATTTCATTTGATCCTCAAAGGGATAAACCTTCTGTTTTGAAAAAATATGGAGAAATTAGAGATTTAGATTTTAGTAGATGGATTTTATTAACAGGCAACGAATATGAAAACCTGATTAAGGAATTTGGTGTAATAGCTATTAAGGAGCCATCAAAAGGAGATATCTATTTCATAACTCATACTGATAGGATTAGTCTTGTAGATAGTAAAGGAAGAATTAGAAAACATTATAAAGGTAGCAAATTAATTGAAAATGAAGTCTTAAATGATTTAAGAAAAATAAGGTGATATTCTGGCTTGGGACTTTATCTATAATTTTTTCATTATTCCTATCATTTTCCAAATTATTTGCAGGACTTTTACTATCACTTCTTGCTACAATCGTATTTAAAATTGAAAAAAGAAAGGAACTTTTTATATTCTCGCTCCTTATAACAACTGCAATTTTAATAAAAATGCTTTCAAATGGAATCATACCAATTATTTTATCAATTGTAATAGCTCTAATTTTTCTACCCATTGTAAATTACTTAGAATATAAATACAAAATTCCAAGAATTCTAAGCTCAATTTTTTTTGTTTTAATCAGCTTTGGAATAATATTACTTTCTATATACTACATTAGCAACATATTAATTTCTGAATTCCCAAAAATTTATCAAAATCTAGTAAATTTATACAACTCTCTACCCGAGAATATAAAAAGTGAAGTAGAAAACTATTTTAAAAACTTTCACTACGATGTATCAAAATTTATAAACATAATAGGCTCTACAATTTCCATTGGCTTTTATTTAGTAGTTGGTATTGTGCTATCACTTTATCTACTTTCAGACTATGGAAGTATCCTAAAATTATTATCAAAAAAATTTGATATTTCAGGTCTTGAATATGTTATAGAAATTTTGAGTAAATACACAAGAGCACAAATCACTATGGCAGTAATAGTTGGTTTTATGATATTTTTGCTATGCACAATTTTTTCAATTAAATATGCCCACATAATTGGTATCATTGCAGGCTTATTTAACTTAATTCCAAATGTTGGCTTTATTATTACCATTACTATAACAGGACTTATAACCTTAGCAGTTTCAGATAACATTCTAATTGACTTTATTAAACTTTCAGTAATTTTTACTATTGACCAAATTATGGAAACAACAATTCTAACACCAAGAATAATGGGCCAAACATTTAAAATTGAACCAACTATCATAATAATTGCCCTGATAGCTTCAACTACTCTATTCGGTATTTGGGGATTTTTCATAGCAATACCATCTGCTGTTCTAATAAGGAATTTCTTTTTTAATACGAGAGATTAATGAACTTGGTATATTGTATATTTTTGAAATAAGCTCAATATCATTTTTTAATGTTTGTAGAAATGAATTTTTTTCGTAATTTCCAGATTTTATATTTGTTTCGTAAGCTTTCTTATAATAATAAATTGCAGAATCAATTTGAGATTTTGATAGATAAATAGAACCTATGTTCATAATCAAAAATGAATTATTTGGGCGCATTTGAAGTGCCTTTAATGTATAGTAATAACTAGTATCAACATTACCTATAATTAGTTCAAACCATCCCCTATTCCAATAATATGCATAATTCCTATTTGAATTCTCTAAATTGGAAAGTAAGTTTTTTATAATTTCAATAGCGGAATCTCTTTTTGATAGCAGGAAATATGCATATGCCCTTTCAGGAGAACTCTCGGAACAATTCTTAAAAATAGATTTGAAATCCCTTTTATTATATAATAATTCGCAACTCTTTGAAGTATCTATAAAATTTAAAATAGAACTATCTTTTATTCCAAACTTCCCAACAAGTTTTCTTGCTAATTTGTAATCAAGATGTTCAATAGCAACAGTTACATAAAACCTTTTTTGAGGCTCGTCTAAACTATCCATTAAGGAATTTAAAATTTCAAGAGCTTCTCCATACCTATCTAAACCCCTTAGCCCAAACGCCCTAAGAAGTTTTACTTTGCTACTAAGTTTATCCAAGCAATAGACAGCAACAGTATCTACAAGTTCCAAAAATTTGTTATACTCATCATAACTTTCATCTTGAAAATAAATAGCAGAAAATATTGTAAGGAGCTTTCCATAGTCATTACAATCATTATCTATCAAATACCTTGTAAATTTAGCTAAATTCTTATAGCTACTCTCAAAATTATCTGCACTATAAATCAATCTAAAAAAGCCATAGTAAATTATTAAATTGAACACTTTCTCTCTTGTCTTACTATCCTCAGTCATTGAGGATTGTCTAATGCATTCTTCCATATAAAAGTTTGAGCAAGCCAAATCAATGTAATCACTTTGAAAGGTTTTAAGCAGTGAATTTATAGGGTCAAGAGAATCAGTTTCAACGTGAAGGAAAATAGTTAATAATTTCTGAGATAACAATAAATTCAAAATTTCATCACCAATTTTCACAGCGGACGAATACTTTCTTTCACCAACAAGTTTATAAAAGTTCACTATCTTGCCAACCATTGTCGTTTCTGGATAAAATTCTAAAAATTTTGCGATTTCGTTATAATTCCTTTCTTCAATAAGGAGATTTAAGGCGATTAAAGAAATTTTAAGTGACTTTTTATTGATTTTGATAAATTCCTTTGCTATCCTTTCAGCAACTCTCTTATCCTCGGTATATTTCAGATAAATTATATTCTCAACCTCATTTGGATATTTAGTATAAGCTATATTTAAATAATAAGCTACAGAATCTAACTTATTCTCATTCAGCAGAATATTAGCTCTATTAAAGGCTTCTTCAGGTGTAATTGCAAAAAGGTATAAGAACATAAGCTGAAAATTTTAATGGATAAGAATTATTACTTAAAGTTTGTCCAGTAATTCATGTGATTAGAGGATGTGAAATGAAAGTTCTTGAGTTTAAAACTAAGAGTAAGAAAAGTGCGGTAATTGTAGTTGACATACAAAACGATTTTTGCAATCCAAAGGGTTTATTATTTGTTCCTGATAGTAGAAATACAATAGAACTTATCGAAAATCTTCCTGAAAAAGCAATGTTTACAATAGAAATAAGAAAGTTATAGATAATAAATTTGTTAAACAATAGGGGCTTTTAGCCCCTTCTATTTAAAACTTTTTAGGAATTATTGGACAAACTTAAACTAAATTCCTATTAACTTTAAAATTTTCGCACTATGAAAAAATCATCAATTCTAGATATCCCAAGAGAAATTTTTGAAAATAAAAGGGTATTTGTAAGGGTTGATTTTAACGTTCCTATTGAAAATAATAAAGTTGTGGATGATTATAGAATTAAAAAATCACTACCAACTATTAACTACCTAAGGGAAGCAAAGGCAATTATAGTGCTTGCTTCACACCTATCCAGACCAAAAGGTATAGATTTAAAGCATTCACTAAAGCCTGTTTCAGAATACCTAAAAAATCTATTAAAATCCAATGTCTATTTCTTTGATATTACTGAGAGCAATTATATTGATTATTTAAGAAGAATTCAAGCTGAAATTTTGAAATTGAAAGGAGGCGATATTTTACTACTTGAAAATGTAAGGTTTAGTGAAGGTGAAGAGAAGAATGATGAAGTTTTAATAAATGAGCTCTATAAGATTGCTGAAATTTATGTAAATGATGCGTTTGGAACAAGTCATAGGAAGCATGCCTCTGTTTATGGACTTGCCAAAAAATATGATTTAAGACTTGCAGGGATTTTAATGAAAAATGAAATTGAATATCTTTATAGAGTTAAAGAAAATCCAATTCAACCATTTTATAGTATAATTGGAGGTGTTAAAATTTCTGATAAAATTAAAGTTCTTGAAAATCTCACTAAAGCTTCAAAGAAAATTCTCATAGGAGGAGCAATGGCTTATACATTTCTAAAAGTTAAAGGTATTGATGTTGGTGATTCTATAATTGATAACGATAGTTTAGAATTTGCGAAAAATTTTATTGAAAGATACGATGATAGAGTTGTGCTTCCAGTGGACCATAGGATGAAGGATAATAAGGGAATGGATATAGGTGAAAAAACAATTGAACTATTTAAAAATGAGTTAAAGGATGCTAAAATGATATTCTGGAATGGACCATTGGGAAAATTTGAAGAGGATGAGTTTAGTATAGGGACATTTGAAATTGCAAAATTCTTAAAGAAACTTACCAAAGATGGTGTTATAACTGTCCTTGGTGGTGGTGATACTGTATCTGCAATACATAAAGCAAATTTAAAGGATGAGGATTTTACACATGTTTCAACAGGTGGTGGTGCAACATTAGAGCTTATTGCAGGTGAAAAAATGCCTGGAATAGAGGTGTTAAGCGATGTTTAAGAAAGGTGAGAAAAATTATAATAATGTAGATACAATAATTGGAAATAAGGGGGTTTTCACAGGAAATATAGAGGTTGAAGGAGGGGTTTTGATAGATGGTAAGGTTGAGGGGGATGTTAAGGCAAAGGGTATTTTGATAGTAGGCAAGGAAGGCTATATCATAGGGAATGTTTGGGCAAATGAGCTTGTAAATAGTGGTAGGATTGAAGGGAAAGTATTTATTAAGAATAGAGTTGAAATTCAAAGCACAGGAAGGATTGAAGGTGAATTACATTGTAAAGTATTAGTAGTTAATGAAGGTGGATATGTAAATGGATTAACTGATATGAAATACGAGGAGAAGGAGTAATTATTTATTCAAGCCAGTTTATCAAAGTCTCCACAATTTTCTCCTCATCTAAATTTTCAAGGCATATTGGAACCTTAAATTTACATTCATTTTTCAAACATGGAGAGCAATCTAATATTAGCCTTATAACCCTTAGATGTTCTTTATTATAAGGAGCAGTATTCTTCTCATCTCCCGCTCCAAATAGAACTATTGTTTTAACACCCAATGCATTTGAAAGATGTGCAGGTCCCGAGTCAGATGATAGCATTATATTGCAAGCTTTTAGAACTTTTGATAGTTTTTCCAAATTTGTTCTTCCTACTAAATTCAAAATCCTACTTCTATCCTCTAATGTTTCAACTAGCCAATTTACTCTATTTATATCCTTTTTGGAACCAGTTAAAATAATATAGCAATCTAATTCCTTTAGTAATTTTTCCAATATATTTGCCCATTTTGGGATTGACATTCTTCTACTTGATGCTTCTGAATTTATATTAACTGCAATTTTATATTTTGAATGAAGTTCAATAATATCTTTTTCTGGCTCAACATCTAGTTTCACTTTTATATTTTCAATAGGATTTTTAATAAAGTCTTTTAGCAAATAGCAATATTCCTCAACTCTATGTAAGTTTTTTGGTTTTTTGTAGTTTTTTGTAAGTAGGAAGCTTCTAAATTCGTTTTGATAACCTATCCTTTCTTTTGAGCCTGAAAGAAAGCCCATTAAAGCACTTGAAAGTGAATTTGGAAGTGAAAAGTAAATATCATAATTGTCTTCGATTTCTCTTGAAAATTTATAAATTCCATAAAAACCCTTATATTCATTTTTTGAAAACTTATAAACCTTTTCAAAATTCCCAAATAGATCCAAAAGTCCACTTATTTCAGACCTTGAGATTGCATACATTTTCTCATTTAAAAAAAATTCTTTTAGTTTATTATAAAACCCTATTGACATTACTAAATCACCAAGCCAATTTGGGAATCTAACCAAAATTTTCAATTTAGAACTCCCCAATTTTAATTTTCCTCTCACTTTCAGATATTATTTCAAAGTAAATGTTTATTTCATTTTCAAATTCCAGATTTGCATTACTAGGCCATTCAACTATTAAAATAGCCTTCCTTGTAAGGAGTTCATCAATTCCTAATTTTTCAATTTCATTAGCACTTAGTCTATAAAAGTCAATATGGTAAATTACTAAATCTTCAACCTTGTATTCATTTATAATTGTGAAACTTGGACTTCTTACATCATATATATTAAAAAATTTTAAAAATCCTCTAACAAATGTTGTTTTACCACTTCCAAGATCACCAAATAATTTTATAACAATTGGTAGTCCTTTAAACTTTAATGTTCTTGCAAATTCATATCCTAAGTTTTCAGTTTCTTCATAACTTCTTGTAATGTAAGTCATGGGTAAATTTTTGGTTTAATGTATTTCTTAATGTCTATTTTCTTATCCTGTTTGATAGAATTGTTATATGAGCCTTGAAATTGTAGAGCAATAAATTCTAATATCTCATTTGGAAGCTTTCTATCAATGTTCCTAAATGATAATAAAATTTCTTCTGTTGTATGAGTATAAGTTTCACCACTTTTGAATGCTTCACTTTCTAGTAAGTATATGAGGAATTCCAAATTATTTACAGGTCCAAGGTATTTTATTTCCTTTAAAGCATTTATTAGTTTTTTTCGTGCAATTTCTCTACTTTCACCATATGCTATGATTTTTGCGATCAGTGGATCATAAAATGGTGTAATCTCATTCGAGCTTTCATATCCATAGTCTATTCTGACATTTGGTATAATTGGATATTCAATGTATTCAATTCTCCCCGTTTGTGGGAAGAAATCGTTTAGTGGATCTTCTGCATATAGTCTTGCCTCAATTGCATGTCCCCTAAACCTAATATCATCATCCCTAATTGCAATTTTTTTGCCCTCTGCAACCTCTATTTGGAGCCTAATTAGATCAAATCCTGTTATCATCTCACTTATAGGATGTTCAACTTGTATTCTTGAATTTACTTCAAGAAAATAGAATTTACCATCCGAATATAAAAATTCTACTGTTCCAGCATTCGTATAGTTTGCATACTTTATAATTTCTCTTGCATAATTGTATAATTCATTTCTTTTTTCATTATTTAATGCAGGACTTAATGCTTCTTCTATAATTTTTTGATGTCTTCTTTGAAGTGAACATTCACGCTCACCAAAAATAATAACATTTTCAAATTCATCTGCAATTACTTGAACCTCAATATGTCTTGCAGGATAAATATACTTTTCTACAATTAACTTATCATCCTTAAAGTTATTTAGGGCTTCTCTTTTGGCAGAAAGGATAATCTCATCTAAATTTTCAAAACTTTCAATTTTTTTCATTCCCTTTCCACCACCGCCAGAGGATGCTTTAAGTAGAACGGGAAGCCCAACTTTCTTAATGCAATTTTTAATCTCTTCAATATCAGTTAATTCTGATGAACTTTCAGCAGTTGGAATACCTATTTCTCTTGCAATTTTTTTAGCATTTGCTTTATCACCAAGTAATTCCATTGATTTGTAGTTTGGTCCTATGAACTTAATTTTATTTTCCTCTACAACTCTCGCAAATTTACTATTCTCTGCCAAGAAACCATAGCCTGGATGGATTGCATCAACCTTATATTTCTTCGCAATGTCCAAAATAAGTTCTATATTCAAATAGTTCAATGGCTCACCTATATTTTCTGAATAATCTGCATATTTTACAAATGGTAAACTTTTATCTACATCTGAATAGATAACAACACTTTCAATACCAAGAACACTTAATGTTCTAATTATTCTTAATGCAATCTCACCTCTATTTGCAACTAAAATTCTTTTAAACACTACTCTATATTAACTCTTGGTCTTGGCTTTGGAGGTGCCTCTATTTTTTGTTGTTGAGTCGTTTGGGGTTTATGAACTTTCAAAGGTTCTAACCTATCAGCCTTAGTAAGTTTATAAATAACTTCATCCAATAACAAATAGAAATCATCACCATATTTATAAACTGGATAATCACCAATCCACTCACCATCTCTTTTTAGTCTTATCATATCAGTTTCTTCTACTTTAAATCCCCTTTGTCTAGCAAGCACCTCTACTGCAATGATAGATAGAATATCAGGATTTTGTGCTACATATTCTCCAAGTTCAGGTGGAATACGAAGATTATGTGCATCAATCTCACCTGCTGCCAATAGGGCAATTTCCTTTCTTGACAAACTGGAAATCATCTCATATAATTTTTCCCTCATAGCTAAAATTTTAAAGCAGACTTAATGATTATCTCCTGAATAGGATACAATTTAATAGGTAAAAGATCAGCAAATGCAAATATTAAGAGGCACATATTATATTCTTTACAAATAGTCTCATATCCAACAGAATATTATCTATTCAAAACATGTTTCATTTAAAAATTGTCAGCGGTTGTTAAAAGTGCTTTAAAATTTTGGACTATGAAAAAATACAAACTTTTGATTGATGGGATGAGTTGTGATGGATGCGTTAGGACAATAAAGAAGACCATTGAAAGCCTTGGTGCTAAGAATGTAAATGTTTCTCTTGAAGATAAAATTGCAGAATTTGAGATAGAAAATGGTAATGTAAATGAAATAGTATCTGAAATAAATAAAAAGGGATATATAGTAAAGGAAGTTATTTGTGACTGAAACAAAAAGAATTATCAAACTACCCGTTAGGGGAATGACATGTTCGAATTGTGCAAGAACAATTAAAAATGTAATTTTAAGCTATGAAAATGTTGAGAATGTAAATGTAGATTTATCAACAGAAATTTTAACGGTTGAATTTAAGAATAGTTTTAATTTTAAGAGTGCTAAAAGAGAATTATCTGAATATGGATATGAAGTTATAACGCAAAGCTATGAAATTTATATTGACGAGCTATCAAATGAGCTTGAAGGTTATCTAAAAGATAAAGAAACAATTTTGTCATACTTTTATGATTATGAAACCAAGACTTTAAAGCTTGAAATTTCACCATTTGATGATATAAATGCGATTTTAAAAGAGATCAAAAAACTTTCAAATGATAAAGTTTATTTAATAGGTGAGGGAAAGAGTGCATTTGATATTGAATATGAAGAAAGAAAGAAGGAGCTTAATGATATTAGAAATAGGGCTATATTTTCATCAATTCTAGCATTTCCTTTACTTTTACATGAATTCTCACTTCCACTGCATCCTATAATCCAACTAATTCTAACAACACCAATTCAATTTTATTTTGGTTTATACTTTATCAAAAATGCTATAAAATCAATAAGAGCTAAGAATTTAGATATGAATGTTCTTATTTCGCTTGGAACATTATCTGCATATTTTGGTTCATTCTTATATTTCATAAATCCTTCTATTTTCCATCATGTATATTTTTCTGCAAGTGGGGTCATAATTGCGGTTATTTTAATTGGTAAGTATTTTGAAAATAGAGCTAAGTTTAAAGTCTTTGAAAACTTAAGGAATTTATATACAAGAAAACCTAAAAAAGTTATTGTTTTAGAAGGTAATAAAGAAATTGCCATTGATATTAGTGAGCTTAAAGAAGGTGATATATTTATTATAAAAGAAGGCTTTATAGTGCCAGCTGATGGTATTGTTGTTGAGGGTAAGGGGTATGTAAATGAGAGTATTTTAACAGGTGAATTTAAACCTGTTAAAAAAATTAAGAATGATGAAGTTTATGAAGGGACAATTTTGGAAAGTGGATATTTAAAGGTAAAAGCGTTAAGAATTGGCAAGGATACATTATTTAACGAGATATTAAGGATTTCAAGATATAGTCAGAGAGAAAAGTCAAGTCTTGAAAACCTTGCAGATAAAATATCTTCTATTTTCATACCTCTTGTTGTTTCATTTGCTATATTTGTTTTTGTATTTCATCTATTTAGATCAAATTTTGAAATAGCACTCATTAGGCTAATTTCTGTGCTTGTTATAGCATGTCCTTGTGCTATTGGTATTGCAATTCCATTAGTTCTAGCAGTTTCAATAAATAGGGCATTAAAGAACGGGATCATTATCAAAAATAGTAAGGCACTTGAAAGAGCAAATAAAATAAATGTTATTGTATTTGATAAGACTGGAACTCTTACAAAAGGCAATCTATTATTAAAAACCAAAATCCCAAATGAGCATCTTATTTATTTATCATCTCTTGAAAAACTATCCGAGCATCCAATGGCTAGAGCAATTTTAAGAGATTATAAGGGTGATTTTTTAAATGTTGATAGCTTTGAATATATTAGAGGGGAAGGTATTAGGGGTATTGTTAATGGCAAGGAAGTGATTATTGGAAATAGAAAAATTTTTGAAAGAAAAAATATGGTTTCTCATTGTGAGCTTGCTTATTATATTGAGGGATTTGGTATTTTTGAGATTAGATTTGAAGATGAGATTAAGGAAGGGGTAAAGGAAGCTATAATGGAATTGAAGAAAAGAAATAGAATAATTGTCTTAAGTGGGGATAGTTTTGAGAATGTTAAGAGGGTTTGTGATGAACTTTCCGTAGATGAATTTTATTCTGATTTAAGTCCATTTGATAAAGAGAGGTTTGTAGAGAAATTGAAAAAAGAAGGTTTTAGTGTGCTATATGTTGGAGATGGTATAAATGATGCAATTGTTCTATCAAAAGCAGACTTATCCATTGCGGTTTCAAATGCAATTGATATTGCAAAGGAGAGTGGTGATATAATTTTACTAAGGAATGATATTGAAAGTATTATTAAGGCATTTAAAATATCAAAGGTTTCAAGTTCAAAGATGCGTTGGAATTTGTTCTGGACATTTATTTATAATATTGTCTTAATCCCTATTGCAGGTTTTTATCATCATTTTGATCCCATCTATAGTGCATTTGCAATGGCATTATCTGATATTCTTGTCGTTTCAAATTCCATTTACAATTGGAGAGATTAGATTATTTCTTCTAAAAAATTCGTGTGAACTTCACCTTTTTTGAAACTCTCATTTTCTAAAATTTTAAGATGCAATGGAATAATCGCCTTAATCCCTTCACCTCTAATTACAAACTCTTCAAGTGCCCTCTTTAATCTATTTATAGCTTTCATCCTATCTTCATCCCAGGCAATTACCTTTGCAATTAAAGAATCGTAATACGGTGGTATTATATAACCTGAATAAATATGACTATCAACCCTTATTCCAGGCCCTCCTGGTTTATGAACAAAGTCAATTTTTCCTGCTGTTGGTGTAAAGTTTCTTTCAGGGTCTTCCGCATTTATCCTTGCCTCAATGGCATGTCCTCTAAACTTAATATCCTCTTGTCTATATCTTAGCTTTTCACCCATAGCAATTAAAACCATCTCCTTTACAATATCAACACCTGTAATCATTTCCGTCACAGGATGTTCTACCTGAATCCTTGTGTTCATCTCAATAAAATATATATTTCCATCTTTATCCATTAAAAATTCCATAGTTCCAGCAGAATAATAACCAATTGCTTTTGCTCCTTTTACAGCAGTCTCTCCAAGCCATTTTCTTTTCTCTTTACTTAGTGCAGGACTTAATGCTTCTTCTATAATTTTCTGATGCCTTCTTTGAATGGAACATTCTCTTTCACCAAGATATATTATGTTTCCTTCTTTATCACCCAATAATTGTATTTCAATGTGTCTTGGCTTTTCTAAATACTTTTCAATATAAACCCTTCCATCACCAAATGCATTTAGTGCTTCATTACTTGCAGAGAGGAATGCATTTACGAACTCCTTCTCATCTCTAACAAGTCGCATACCCCTTCCGCCCCCACCTGCTGCTGCCTTTATTATTACAGGAAATCCTATATCCTTTGCAATCTCTAAACCTTCATTTACATCTGAAATTGGTTCATCACTTCCAGGCACAACTGGAACACCTGCCTTTTTCATAATCCTTTTTGCTTCTATTTTATCACCCATTGCCCTAATTGCAGAACTTGGAGGTCCAATAAATATAATGCCATGGTCCTCACACATTTCTGCAAATTCTGGATTTTCAGCCAAAAAACCATATCCAGGATGGATCGCATCCGCTCCTGATATTTCACATGCTGCGATAATACTTCTCATATTCAAATAACTTTGTTTAGATTGTGGAGGTCCTATTCTAATTGCATAATCTGCAAGCATAACATGAAGTGAATTTTCATCCGCTTCTGAATAAATTGCTACACTTTCAATTCCAAGCTCCTTTAATGCATATATAATCCTTACTGCAATTTCCCCCCTATTAGCTATCAGAACTCTCCTTATCATCTTCTAATATACCCTCCTTTTTTAACTCATTTATAACACTTTCTATATCTTCTTTTGCTTTCTCTTTACTAATATTGTATATTTGAATATATCGTTCTATCATTTCACTTTCACTGAGATTATTCAAAATCCATTCAAATATAAGTGAAGCACTTAGGTTAAGGCTAACAAGCTTATCATCATTAGGATCATATATTGTAAAGCTATCATCTATAAGTTGAATAATTAATCCTTGCTTCACTTTCATTTTGGTGTAATAACTCCAAGAAGTATAAGAAGCGTTATCGTACTAGTAAGAAAACCAATAAATGATAAGAGATCTTGCCATTTGAACTCTTCCTTAATATAAATTTTTAGAATATCATTTGGTAAAACCTCTTTATCATAATCGCTTTCCCTAACAACAGTTGCTTTTTTATTTCTAATTAGCAAAATCCTATCAATTTTATCTTCTGGAAATTTAACACTCGAAAGCAGTAAAAATCTAATAGTCATGCCCTTTTGATAATCCAAAACTGCTGAAAAATTTTTATTCGTTATAATATAAACCTTAGGAAGCAATTTATTTAGAATAACTATTGATACCCTTGCAAGTGGATAAACATCTTTTATTTTCTGAAATATACTATCTTGTGCAGATATTAAATCTAAATTTGCTAACTTAAAGTATCCAAATGGCTGAACAAGTGCATATCCATTGTTATCTATTATAGTCTTTACTTCATATTCATAACCAATGAAGCTTACTTGAAGAACATCCCCTACTTTCAATGTATCAATTTGAGCAGTAAGAAAGAACAAGTTTGAAATTTTAAAGGAAGCTTTAAAATTTTCACATGGCAGAAATTAGGAAGGGTATAGCTATAAAATATAGAAATGAACCTTATTTAGTCCTTGAATTCAAGCATGTTCATAAAGCAAATGATATTACAACTTATTCCATAAAGGTAAAGCATCTTAAAAGTGGTAATGTTTATAATTTAAGTGTTAAAAGAGATGAACCTATTGAAGAGATTGCACTTGAGAAGCACACAGGTGTTTTCTCATACAAACTAAACGAAGATACCTATGTATTCTTTGATAATCAAACATATGAAGAAATACACTTTAATAAGCAGGATATAGAAGATAATCTCGGTTATCTTAAAGAAGGGCTTGAACTATTTATACTATATATCGATGGTATACCTATTGGTATTGAACTACCTTACTTTGTAGAGCTTGAAGTTATTGAAACTGAGCCAAATTTCAAAGGTGATACAGTTGCTGGTGGTGGTAAGCCTGCAAAACTTGAAACAGGTAAGGTTATAAAAGTTCCATACTTTATTGAGATTGGAGATATAATAAAAGTAGATACACGAGAGGATAAGTATATTGAAAGGGTAGGTAGAAAATGAAATATAAGGATATTCTTAAAATTATAGAGATATTTGAGAAAAGTGAACTTACAGAACTTGAGATTGAAACTGATAAACCAAGGTTCAGAATTAAGCTTTCAAAGAATAATCAAATTCAATCATTTCAAATTCCAATTGTTTCACAACCTACACCTATTGTTCAAGAACAAAAGTTAGAGAAGAAAGTCGAATTTAAAGAAGAAAAGAGAGAAGACAAACAAAATATTCATGTTATTAAGTCTCCACTTGTTGGAACATTTTATAGAGCTCCCTCACCTAATGCAGAACCATTTGTTAAGGAGGGAGATTTTGTTAAAAAGGGACAAGTGCTTTGCATAGTTGAAGCTATGAAGGTTATGAATGAAATTGAAAGTGATGCAGATGGTATTGTTGAGCGTGTGCTTATTGAAAATGGCAAACCTGTTGAATATGGACAAGAATTGTTTTGGATTAGATTAAGTTCTTGAAAATTATTATACTCATCCTTCTTTTAGTTATCGTTATTGCCTTTACAAAACCTTTTTTTTCAAAAATTATAAGAGGAATTGCAATCATAATTTTATCTTTAATGATATTGAATCCAAAAATTACAACTTATGAAAGTAGAGATAAAAAAATTGCAATTGTTTTTGACCTAACTAAGAGTTCAAGACCGTTAATAGATTTTTATAAAACGATAAATGCTAATAATTTTGATAAATTTGGACTTGGTGATAGTATTTATGAATTCAAGGGATTTGACTTTAAGTATAACATTACTAATTTAAACGCTCTTAAATATCTTAAAAATTACGATAAAATTGTATATATTGGTGATGGTTGGCATAACTATCCTTCTGAAATTGATTACAATAGTTTTAATGCTCCTATTTATGTTCTATATCCAAGCTTGAAAATTGAAGAAGCTGTTAAAATTAAAAGTATTTTCTATCCTAAAAATGTTTTGCCAGGTGAACTATTTCAAGTTTATGTTGAATTTTTCTCAAATAAGGATACTACGATAGATTTTCAAATTTCACTTGATACAACAATAATTTCTAGAAGCTTGACTATTAGAAAGGGTGTTAATTCAAATACATTTGTCCTGAAAGCTCCAAGCGAAGAAGGCATTTATAAGATAACCATGAAAATTTCTAACAAGCAAAGAGCATATGCAATTAATGTAAAGAACTACTCAAAAATTGCTCTGATAAATGCATATAAAATTACACCTGAGATAGGACTTTTGAATAGATTATTAAGGGAGATGGGTTATGAAGTTATAGTAAATTTGAGAAACGAAAAAATAAATAAAAGTTTTGTTTTGACGATAGGTTATGGAAAGGATGGAGGGGAAGACATTGTATTTTTAGATGGTAAGAAGCAGCTTGCATCCTTTAAGGTAAATGATGAACTAGAAGCAATTGATAGTGTTGTAGCTTTTGATTTAGATGATTATATAATTAAGCCAATTAGTGGTATTTATAATGATAGAGTTTTTGTTCTAACAGATAAACTTTGGAAGATAGGAAGGGTTGATTTTAATGCATACAAAGATATTATGACACCCATTTTAAATAGTGCAATCGAATTAAAGCCCAAGATTAACATTGATTATCGTGTTATTTTAAATAAAGCTTATATTAAAATATCTTCAAACAATCCTAATATCAAATTCTTTGCAAACAACAAGGAAATTTCAAATTACAATGTCTTTGAGGTTAAAAAGCCTGAAACAATTACTATATCTGGCCTTTTAAATAATAAAAGAGTTTATGAAAATAAAATTATCTTGAAGCCTGATACAATAGGATTTGAAACAGAAGAAGGAACTGATAGTATTACACTTGCAAATCTTGTAAATAGAACAGGTGGAAAGTTTATAAAAAGTCTAAATGAGATTAAAAGTGAAAGGATTAAGGTTAAGAAAGAAGTTTTCAATAATTTGTTTTTTGCAATTTTAATAGTTGCTTTGTTTCTTTTAGATTTTACTCTTAGGAGGGTTTTTGGATATAGATAATTCCATTACATAGGGTAAATATCTATATTTTTCTGCGAAATCAAGACCATATCCAACTAAAAATTTATCGGGGACTTTAAATCCTAAGTAATCTGCCTCAATATCAACTTTCCTTCTTTCATATTTATCTAATAAAACTGCAATTTTTAATGATCTTGGATTTCTTGATAGAAACAATTCTTTAATATACTTTAAAGTAAGCCCTGTATCCAATATATCTTCAACAATTATAACATCCCTATCACTAATATCAATTTTAGTATCAAGCTCTATTCTTACTATGCCAGAACTTTCAGTAGATTTACCATATGATGAGACTTTTATAAAATCTATTTCACATGGAACTTTAAGTTCTCTTACTAAATCCGCAAGAAAGATAAATGCACCTTTTAGGACACCAACTAAAACTAAATTTTCACTATCTTTATAGTCATCACTTATCTTTTGAGCTATTTCTTTAACTTTTTGTTTTATATCCTTTTCATCTATAAAGAACATAGTGAAAATTTTAAAGATTATTTCAGATCTTTTAAGAATTTCTTTGCATTCTCTATATTTTCAATTGTCCCAAGAAGAACTAATATATCATTTTCCAGGATTTTTTCAGAAGGATCTGGCATTACAATTGTTTTACTATCCCTTATAATGGCTATAATGTAAGTTTGTGTAATTGTTCTAAACTTAAGCTCTTGAATTGTTTTATTTATGCACTTGAACTTCTCATCAATTTTAATGGTCTCAATTCCCAAATTTTTAAATATAACATCTATGCGTTTTTCAAGAAAATCCTTTAAAAATACACCTGATAATACAATTGCAAATTGATCTGATTCGTCCTCATTTAATTTAATTGGACCAACTGCCTGGTTATCTTTTAAAATATAAATCTCCTTATCGCCTGAGAAGTAATCAATAAGAACAAATTCTGAACCACTCTCAGTAGTAAAATCATATCGCCTTCCTATTGATGGTAAATCCATAGTCTTAATTCTCATAACGTTAAAATTTTAAAGTCTTTTAACTAATTTTTTGATTCAATTTTTCACTTATTTCAGTTATCAGATTTAGCTTCTGTTTTAATCTATAATTTTCGGCTTTCAACATTACATTGTTCCTTGATGAACTTAAACCAACTATATAGAAATGCTTCAAGTAAAGCAAACACAATTTCTCTCATATTCTCTATTTGATTTTCAATTGAAATGGACTTTAATGCCAATACCATCAAGACCCATCAAAACCGCTCCAAATAAACTTTCAAGTTCAATCCTTTAATACATAAATTTTAAAGTTTATCTACCCA
>FWWL01006209.1_pt1 | contig 17545 bp, 14 predicted proteins | sample 2228331 | NCBI WGS metagenome assembly FWWL01 (sample SAMEA103939775, study PRJEB20133) | metagenome
CAACCTGTATGACCGCTTACGCGCTTCGCTCCGCCGCCCGTTTCGGACTGCCAATGAGAATCTCGCACAAGCGAATGCGCACCCACGGTTGATCGTTCGGCTCTGGATGGCCTCGCCCGAGCATCGCGCAAACATGCTTGCGCCAACGACGCGATCGATCGGCACGGCTGTCGCACAAAGCGCTAGCGGGCGGCTTTATTGGGCGATGGTGAGCGTAGGATGGCGCTGAGGCCGCGCTGTTTTCACGGAGCGGCCAAAAACTTTGCGCAGCACCCCGTCTTGCGTTCAACAAAAAGGTCTCCCGCAACCGTGTTCGTAAAAGAGCCGCTCTGCGGGGCCCCAACGAACGGGTGCAGGCCCTAGCCAGCGTGCGAACGCTCGACACGCCGCGCAAGGCGGACGCTCCCTTCGATAACCGCAGCGGACAGAGGGATGCGGGCTCCCCCGAAGCAAACGGAATTTCTCGGCGATGAGGGCTTTGCCGCTCTGGGGACAAGCCCAAAGGCCTTCTCTGGCGGCGTTTTCGCGACCCAGGTGTCAGCGAGCGCTCGAGCGCATAGCCCTGGGGGCAAGCCCAAAGGCCTTCTCTGGCGGCGTTTTCGCGACCCAGGTGTCAGCGAGCGCTCGAGCGCATAGCCCTGGGGGCAAGCCCAAAGGCCTTCTCTGGCGGCGTTTTCGCCCCTTGGCGACCCTCTCGGCAGGGCAACGGGCGCGCCCGCGGCCAGCTTCTGCGTGAGGAAAGGGGCATCTGCCAACGAGAGTTTGGCTTGTGGCCGGAGGGCTCTTTGAAAAACCTGAGGGCACACGAAAAGAGCGACAAATGCATGAGTCCGCCTCGGGATTGCCGCGATTTATGCCTGAGTTTTGCCCAAGGGCACGGTATCGGTCGTTGTAAAGGGTAACCGCGATGACAAGACTATGCCTGCAGTTGATTTGGTCGACGATGCACGCAACAGGGCTAAGCGCTCTAACGCTTCTCGGGCCGAGGGCGCGCCTGCGGCTCGTGCGGGCCTTTTCGGCCCTCACCGTGATGCTTGCCGTGTTTATGTCGGCGAGCATCAGTTTGGCTGGGGATGATTCCTATGACGACACCCGCCAAGCCCGCCGTGCCCGCCCGGGCGACGTGGTCGTTTACCCCTGTCCGCGGCCTGCCAATGGCGATGCACTGCAAGCGCAGATGCTCGAGGCAGTCAACGCACGCCGCCGGGCAGCGGGGCTTGCACCCTTGCGCCCGAACACCGCACTGACGCAGGCAGCGGCGTGGGTTGCCTGTGATAATTCCAGACGCGGGCGTATGGATCACGATACGCCGCCGGAGGGTGGCTTGCGCGCCCGCATTCGTGCCACAGGTTACCGCTTCAGCGAAGCCTTTGAGGCGCTTGCCTTCGGTTACGCTGTTCCCGAACGGCTGGCAACGGCATGGTATGGCTCAGCCTATCATTATCCAACACTGATGACCGCCTCGGTCCGCGAGGCCGGCATTGCGGTTGTTCAAGCCGCAGACGGCAAGCTCTGGTGGGCAATGATCTCGGCACGCCCCCGCTGAGCGAGCCCTCTGCCGCCGGCGCAGTGCAAAATACGCCGCACCAGTGCGTAAGGGGCATCGCTGAGCGCTGTGTGAGCGTGCCTGAGGGCTTGCGCAAAGCCTTTGAGCGCGGAGCGGATCGCGAGACGGAAGTGGCTGACGCGCCGACTGGCTTAAGCACACCGAGAGGCTTTGCCGACGCCTCAGCGCGCGGAGTGCGCGCTGAGTTCGCGCGATTAGCGCGGCGTTTCCGCGCCTAACCAGCCCCATTTGGCGCAAGGCGCATCTGCATGGCGTCTTCGGTGTGTGCTCGGAGTGTTTGACCCGCCCGCTCGCGCCCGGCCGCCAAGGCAGCCAAGACGCTTTCAGCGGTCAAAAGCCCAAGCGGCCTTTGCCCATCGGTCACCAAAAGTGGGCCAGCCCCGTCGGCAAAAAGCGGCAAAGCATCCCTGAGCGGTGCGTCGGCTGGCAGGCTTCGCCCTGCGGGCGCTGGGCGCGTGGCCGGCACCATCGCATCGCGCACCCGAAGCACCGTAAGCGGGTTCATATGGGCGACGAAATCGGCAACATAAGCATTCGCGGGCTTTGTGAAGATTTCGAGCGGCGTGCCAACCTGCACGATCCGCCCGCCTTCCATGATCGCAATTCGATTGCCGAGCTTGAAAGCCTCGTCAAGATCGTGACTGACAAAAATAATCGTTCGCTTGAGGCGCTTTTGCAGGTCTAGAAGCTCGTCCTGAAGGCGGGTGCGAATCAAGGGATCAAGTGCTGAAAACGGCTCATCCATGAGAAGAATTGGAGCCTCGGTTGCAAAGGCGCGTGCAAGCCCCACGCGCTGCTGCATACCCCCCGAAAGCTCGCTCACCCGCCGATCCGCCCAATGTGTGAGCCCGACGAGCTCAAGCTGTTCGTCGACCCGCTGCCGGATCAAACGCTGCGGCACTCCGGCAAGTTCGAGCCCAAGCGCGACATTTTGCCGAACCGTTCGCCACGGCAAAAGCGCAAATTGCTGAAAAACCATCGATACGCGACGCTGGCGCAGGGCGCGCAGTGTGCCTGGGCTTGCCTTGGGTACGCTGACAAGCCTGGTGCCATCGTGGACAAGCACATCGCCCTGAACAACCGGATTGAGCCCATTGACGGCCCGCAACAGCGTCGATTTGCCCGACCCCGAAAGGCCCATCAGCACCACGATTTCGCCTTCGGCGACGTCAAGCGTGCAATCGAAGACGCCCAAAACCTGCCCCGTGGACCTCTGGATTTCGCTGCGGCTTTGCCCAGCCTCTGCTAAGGCGACGGCAGGCCAGGGATTGTCGCCAAAGATGATGGTCACGTGGCGAAAACTGACCACGGTGCCAACGGGTGAATTATGCTCAAAATTCATGCGCGCTGCTCCACTCTGAGCATGCGGTCAAGCATCACCGCCACCGCCACAATGACGGCTCCCGCTTCGAAGCCTAAAGCAGGGTTGACCTGGTTCAGCGCCCGCACAACCGGAACCCCAAGGCCAGGCGCCCCGACCAACGCTGCAATCACCACCATGCTGAGCGAAAGCATGATGGTTTGGTTGAGCCCGGTCATGATTTGCGGAAAAGCCCAGGGTAATTCGACCTTATAAATCCGCTGCCAGCGTGTGGCACCGAAGGCTGTTGCGGCCTCCAGAAGCGGCTTCGGCGTTGTACGAACGCCAAGTTCCGTCAACCGTATCGAGGCGGGCAGAGCGAAAATAATCGTCGCGATTAGCCCCGGCACCATCCCAAGCCCAAACAGCACCAAAACTGGAATGAGATAAACAAAGGTAGGCAGCGTCTGCATAAGATCCAAAAGCGGGGTCAGGACCTGGTAAAAGCGCGGATGATGCGCCGCAAAAATTCCAAGCGGCACCCCAATCGCCATGCAAACCACGCAAGAGCCAAGCACAAGCGTGAGCGTTTGCATGGTGAGATGCCAATAACCCTGGTTCAGTGCGAAAAGCGCACAGCCAACGACCACGACAACCGGAACAAGTCGGCGCTGCAAAAGCCAGGTGATGGCGCCGAAGATTGCAATGAGAAGAAGCGGGGACGGGGTGGTGAGCCCCAAGGAGAGTGTTGCCACGCCTTGGCGTAGCCCAGCCTCGATGACGTCAAAAAAAACTTCAAGAGTGTCGATTGCCCACGCGAACCCCTGGGCAATGCTATGCCCGACAGGGATTTTCGCAGCGGTGATCGTTCGCTCAATCATCTGCCACATGGCTCAGGCACACCCCGTCCAAGTTCAGCTTGCCGCGTTACCGGCTTTGCCTTTCGATCTTAAAGCCCAAGCGCCGCCCGAACAGCTTCAACAGCGTTGCCGCCGGTGCGGGTTGTGACGCCGTCGAGCCAGGACTCGAGCGTCTCGGGATGTTGGATAAGCCAAGCGCGCGCCGCGTCCCTTGGCTCAACACCGTCGTTCAAAATCGCTCCCATGATCTCGTTTTCCATCTGCAAGCTGAAAACGAGGTTTTGGAGCAAACGGCCAGCATTGGGGCATTCGGCAGAGTAGCCCGTACGGGTGACCGTAAACACCTCAGCCCCGCCGTAATCGGGCCCAAACCAGTCATCACCCCCCGAGAGGTAGGTAATGTCGAAGGCCTCGTTCATCGGATGTGGCTCCCAGGCAAGGAAGATTACCGGCTCGCCGCGCCGATCGGCACGCGCCACCTGCGCCAGCATCCCTTGTTCGGAGCTTTCGACAAGCTCAAAACCCGACAGCCCAAAGGCATCTTGCGCAATCATCTCGAGAATGAGGCGGTTGCCGTCGTTGCCTGGCTCGATGCCGTAGATCTTATTGCCAAGTGCCTCGCGATGCTTGGCGATATCGGCAAAATCGGCAATCCCAAGCGCTGCAGCGTGAGAATTGGCGGCAAGGGTATATTTGGCACCGGTCAAATTGCGGGTGACGATCTCAACCCGGCCCGTGTCTCGATACGGGGCGACATCGGCCTCCATCGTGGGCATCCACAGGCCCAGGAACACATCAATGTCGCCGTTGGCAAGCGAGGTAAAGGTCACCGGCACCGACAACACCAAGACTTCGGTCTCATAGCCAAGCGCTTCCAGAAGCGTCGTGGCCACAGCGGTTGTGGCGGTGATGTCCGTCCACCCGACATCAGAAAAGCGCACTTTGTCACAGCTCGCTGCCAATGCCCCTGTGGGCATCGCGAGCGCCAGCGTGGTGGCAAGTGCGAGATGACTTTGCTTGATCATGGGCATCCTCCCTTTGGTGAAGTTGATTGACGAGTCAATAAAGATGCTGTTACCTCGAACGCAAGAGCTAAATTGCAACGTTGACGCTTATGCCGAAGCTTGGAGTCGAACCTATCCGACGCGCCTCATTGATCAAGGCAGCAATTGCCGAAATTGGCGAGCAAGGTTCGCTTGACGTGACCGTTGCCCGGATTGCCCGGCGCGCGGGCATGTCGGCTGCGCTCGCCCATCATTACTTTGGCTCGAAAGAGGCCATTTTCCTCGCCGCGATGCGCCATCTGTTGGCGCTTTATGGGGCCTCGGTCCGTGGCGCGCTGACCGCCGCCGAGGGCCCTGAGGGACGCGCGCGCGCCATCATTCGCGCTTCCTTTGCGCCCGAAAACTTCCGCACCGAGGTCGTGGCCGCCTGGCTCAACTTCTACGTCCTTGCGCAAACAAACAGCGAGGCAAAGCGGCTTCTTGCGGTTTACCACCGTCGCCTCAATGCCAACCTGCGGCATGCGCTCAGGCCTCTGCTTGGGGCACGGGCCGTGCTTGCTGCCCAACAAATTGCCGCGCTGATCGATGGGGCCTATTTGCACGCCGCCCTTTCCCCTGAGCGACCAAATGCGGCGCGAACGATTGCTCTCATCGAAGACGCGCTTTTGCGCTTTCTTGCAGGAGAGAACCCATGACCTTGCAGCCCAAAGCCAGCCATTACATCGATGGCACCTTCGTCGAAGATACCAGCGGAACCCTGATTCCGGTGCTTTTTCCGGGCACGGGCGAGGTGATCGCCACCGTGCACGAGGCAACACCCGCAGTCATCGACCAAGCCATCAGCGCCGCCGTGCGCGCTCAGCGCGACTGGGCCAAAATGCGCCCGCTTGAGCGCGGCCGCATCCTGACCCGGGCTGCACAACTCATCCAGGAGCGCGCCGAAGAGCTTGCCCGCCTTGAGACGTGGGACACCGGCAAACCGCTCATGGAAACCCGCGTGGCCGATTGGCCGAGCGTTGCCGAATCACTTGAATGGTTTGCGGGGCTTGCCCCTTCGGTTGGCGGCGAGACGGTCTCGCTCGGGCGGGATTTTGGCTATACGGTGCGCGAGCCTGTCGGCATTTGCGTCGGCATTGGGGCGTGGAATTACCCCACCCAAAGTGCGGGCTGGAAATCGGCGCCAGCCTTGGCTTTCGGCAACGCGATGATTTTCAAGCCCTCTGAGCTCACCCCGCTTGGCGCGCTGAAGCTTGCTGAAATTTACACCGAAGCGGGGCTTCCCCCGGGGCTTTTCAACGTGGTGCAAGGAACAGGCCGCGTTGGCCAAGCGCTCATGTCTGACCCCCGGGTCAATAAGGTGAGCCTTACAGGCTCGGTCCCAACCGGGCAAAAGGTCTATGCCGCGGCGGCGCCCGATCTCAAATTGGTCACGCTTGAGCTTGGCGGCAAATCACCGCTCATCATCTTTGACGACGCCGATCTTGAACTCGCGGTTGGCGCCGCTTTGTTGGGGAATTTCTACTCAACGGGGCAGGTTTGCTCAAACGGCACGCGCGTTTTCGTCGCGCGCACGATCCATGACGCTTTCCTTGAACGCGCCGTAGCCCGCACCCGCGCCATTCGCATCGGCGATCCGTTTGATGAGACAACCCAAATGGGTCCGCTCATCTCGGAAAAACACCGTGAGCGCGTCATGTCCTACATCGCAAAGGGCGAAGCGGAAGGGGCCGAGTGCGTCACCGGCGGGCGCGCGCTCAACCGACCGGGGTTTTTCATCGAACCTACAATTTTTGCGCGGGTGGAGGACACCATGACCATCGCGCGTGAGGAAATCTTTGGCCCGGTGATGTGCGTCTTGCCCTTTGACGACGAGGAGGAAGTGATCGCGCGCGCCAATGCAAGCGAGTATGGCCTCTCTGCGGGGGTGATCACCCAAGATCTCACGCGCGCGCATCGGGTTGTGGCGCAGCTTGAGGCGGGAACCTGTTGGATCAACACCTACAACTTCGCTCCGGCTGAGCTGCCCTTTGGGGGCGTCAAACGCTCGGGCTTTGGGCGTGAAAACGGTCATGCCGCCGTGGCTTACTACACGCGGATCAAGTCGGTTTACGTGGGGATGGGGCCGCTCGATGCACCCTATTGAGGCTGATTTCATTGTGATTGGCGCGGGCTCGGCCGGCTCGGCCGTCACCTACCGGCTCGCCGAAGCTGGCCACAGCGTTGTTGTGGTGGAGGCTGGCGGAACGGATCTTGGGCCCTTGATCCGCATGCCGGGGGCGCTCAGTTACCCGATGAACCTGCCGCTTTATGACTGGGGCTTTCGCACCGAGCCAGAGCCGCATTTGGGCGGGCGGGTTTTGGCCTGTCCGCGCGGGCGGGTGCTTGGCGGGTCCTCAAGCATCAACGGCATGGTCTGGGTCCGCGGCCATGCCATGGATTTCGACCATTGGGCCGAACAAGGCGCAACGGGGTGGTCCTTTGCCGATGTGCTGCCCTATTTTAAACGCCTCGAGGCGTGGCACGGGGCCGAGGATGCGGCAGAAGCGGAAAGCACCGCAGGAATCCCCCCGAACGGCGCCGATGGTGGAGGTTGGCGCGGAACGACAGGGCCTGTGCATGTGACCCGCGGGTCGCGCACAAACCCCCTGTTCGATGCCTTCATCCAAGCCGGTCGGCAGGCGGGCTATCATCTGACACGCGATTACAACGGCGCCCAGCAAGAGGGTTTCGGCGCGTTTGAAGCCTCGATCTGGAGGGGCGAGCGCTGGTCAACCGCGCGGGCCTACCTACGGCCGGCCTTGAAGACGGGGCGCGTACGGCTTGTGCGCGGGCAAGCCGCACGGATTTTGTTTGAAGGCAAGCTCGCCGTCGGGGTGGAGCTTGTGGGTGGCGCCAAGCTTAAAGCGCGGCGTGAGGTTGTGCTTTCTGCGAGCGCCATCAACACGCCCAAGCTCTTGCTCTTGTCTGGGATCGGGCCTGCGGCCGAACTTGCACGCCTTGGCATCCCCGTGATCGCCGACCGGCCCGGGGTTGGCGGCAACTTGCAAGACCATCTCGAGGTTTATGTGCAATATGCCTGTCCAAAGCCGATCACACTTTACAAATATTGGAATCTTTTGGGCAAAGCCTGGGTGGGGCTTTTGTGGCTCTTATTCCGCCGTGGCCCTGGTGCGTCGAATCAATTCGAGGCGGGGGCATTTATTCGCTCGGCCGCGGGCGTGCCTTATCCTGACCTCCAGATCCACTTTCTGCCAATCGCGGTTCGCTACGACGGACGCGCAGCCGCACAGGGCCATGGGTTTCAAATGCACGTGGGCCCGATGCGGTCGAAAAGCCGCGGGCGGGTGTGGCTTGCCTCGCCAAGGCCCGAAGACCCGCCGAAGATCCTGTTCAACTACATGAGCCACCCCGACGATTGGCGCGATTTTCGTATCGCCATTCGGCTGGTGCGGGAAATTGCGGCTCAGCCCGCGCTTGCCCCTTATGTTGCAGGCGAAATCCAACCGGGTGCGGCCGTACAAGATGACGAAAGCCTCGATGCCTTTGTCAAAGAGCATGTTGAAAGCGCGTATCATCCCTGCGGGACGGCTCGGATGGGGCGGCCGGACGACCCCTTGGCCGTTGTCGACCCGGAGGGCCGGGTGCTTGGCGTGAACGGGCTGCGCGTGGCTGATTCCTCGATTTTCCCGCGCATCACAAACGGCAATCTCAATGCCCCCTCAATTCTGGTGGGCGAGAAGATTGCTGACCACATCCTGGGCCGGCCGCCGCTTCCAAGGCTTAATCTCGAACCGTGGATCCACCCCCATTGGCACACGGCCCAGCGCTGAAGGCGCCGCCTGCCGGGGCTGGGCAAGGGCCCGAGCCCCGGCGCAGGGCGCAACAGAGGCATCATCGCGCGCAGGCTGCAGGGGATTTCTCGCCTTAAAGCCCGCCGGCTGTGTCGATCCGGTAGGGCAAGATGTCGCGCTTGTGTAGCTCGACCCTGAGCTGTGCGGCAAGCGGCGGAACCGAGCGCTGGTGACACTTGGGACGCTCGCAGATGCGACAAGAGATGCCAATCGGCTCGTAGGCTTTGGGATTGTCAAGATCGAGCCCGTCGGCGTAAACCAGCGCGCGTGCATGTTCGATTTCGCAACCAAGGCCGATGGCAAAGCGCCGGACCGGTGCATGAAAGGCGCCGCCGGGCTTTGAGACATCCCGTGCCAGGCAGAAATAGCGCACGCCGTCCGGCGTCTCGGCCAATTGGCGCAAAAAGCGGCCGGGCATCTCAAAGGCTTGATGGACATTCCATAAAGGGCAGGCGCCCCCATAGCGGGCAAATTGCAGCCGCGTTGCGGAATGGCGCTTGGTGATCGTCCCGGCTTGATCGACGCGGACAAAGAAAAAGGGCACGCCTTTCAAGCCTGGCCGCTGCAGGGTGGACAAGCGATGCGCTACCTGCTCGAGACTGGCGCGAAACCGTTGTGCGAGGATCTCAAGGTCATGCCGTTCCGCTTGGGCCGCGTTCAAAAAGGCCCGGTAGGGCATCATGGCGGCTCCGGCAAAATAATTCGCAAGCCCGATTTTTGCGATCTCGCGCGCCCCAGGGCTACGAAAGCGGGCGAGATCGAGCGTTGCCTCAAGGAGCGGTTCTTGGGTGAGAAGGGCGAATTGGTGCAACAACTGAAAGCGCCGCGTCGGCTCAGGCGCCGTGCTTTGGATGGTCAGGCGCCTTTCTTCCGGTGAAAAGCGCCGGAGCGGTTCTTGCGGAACAAAGGCAACCTCGATCCCAAGCCGGCTGAGATGCTGAGCAGCCTTTGCAGCAACATCGTCGCTTCCCTCCGCAAAGGTTTCTGCGGCCCGGTCGATGGCATCAATATAATTGTCGCAATAATGGAAAAAGTCGCGCACTTCGTCCCAGGCCGACGGTAACGTTTCTGCGGCTGTTCGCCCGAGCGCCTCGTCAAGCGAGGCGAGCCGCTCGTTCACTTGCCGATATGCCTGGTGCAGAGCGATAAGCGCGCGCGCGACACTTGGCGCATTGGCAGCAACAAGCCGCAGATCGGCCAATGAGGGGCCCGGGCGCGGGAAGACCGGGTCGGCCAACACCTCGCGCAGGTCAGACAAAAGCCGCTCGCCATCAGCGCTTGAAAGCTCGGTGATGTCGATGCCGAATTCGGAGGCAAGCGCAAGAAGCACGCCTGTGCTAACGGGGCGCGTGTTTGATTCCATCTGGTTGAGATAGGGCAGCGAGACCCCAAGCCTTTGCGCAAAATCCTTCTGCAGCAGGCCAAGCCGCAGGCGGATTTCGCGCAATTTTGGCCCTGCGTAAAGTTTTTGCCCGGGCATTTTGAAGCCTAAACTTTGCAAGTTTCCTGATTCTATTTTGCAAAACGTTGCGAAAGTGCAAAGGGGGGCTTGCGAACACCCGCCCTCGGTAAATGCCGCGCTCGGGACCTTAGGAAATGCCAAGCGCGCGGGCGCGACGAATGACGAAGACAATCGCGACGAAGGAGCCGAAGCTCGACGCAAGGGTCACCGCCAAAAGAGGCCAGGCGCCCGTTTCAGTGGACAAGAGCGCTCCTGCAAGGGCCGCTAAGACCGCCCCGCCCCCGATCATCGTGGTGCTGCCGATGCCTGCGGCTGAACCCGCAAGGTGCGGGCGCACTGACATCGAGCCTGCCATTGCCCCGGGCAGGACGAGGCCGTTGCCGATCCCAACGAAAGCGAACATGGCAAAAAAGACGGGGGCAGGGGCGAGCCCAAGAGCCAGCAAGAAAGCCAGCGCCAAAAGGCCGGCACTTGTCAAAAGCGTTCCAGCGAGAATCAGCCGATTGGCCCCAAACCGCCGGCTGTAGCGGCCCGATAAAAAATTGCCGAACGCGTAGCCCAAAGCAGTGGGGGCAAAATAAGCGCCCATTGCACTTGGGCCCAATCCATAAATCTGAGAGGCGACAAAGGGCGCGCCGCCCAAAAAGGCGAAAAAAACCCCCGACGCAAAGGCTGCCGACAGAACATAACCCCAAAACCGGGGCGAGCGCAAAAGCTCGGGCAAAGCGCGGAATTGTACCATGACGCTGGTCATCATTTGGCGATTGGTCTCTCCACAATCGAGCCAGACCAAGAGCCAAACCGCAAGGCCTGCGCTAAGAAGCAACGCAAAATTCGCTTGCCAGCCGAATAATTCGTCTAAAATGCCACCCAAAACCGGCCCTACCATCGGCACAAGCGCCATGAACATTGTGATATAACCAAGAAGCGACGCGGCCTCGGCTTCATCAGCGACATCGCGCACGATGGCCCGGCTGATAACCAAACCCACGGCAACCACCGCTTGGGCCATCCGCGCGAGAAGAAACATCTCCGCCGTTGGCGCCAGAATGGCTGCGAGCGACGCAAGGCAGAATAACCCCAAACCCCACAAAGCCACTTTGCGCCGGCCGAATCGATCGGAAAGCGGGCCGATGAGAAGATGCAGCGCGGCGCTCGCAAACAGATAGAGCGAAACCGAAAGCTGCATCACCGCATAATCGACCCCGTAGTGCTTGGCCATCCCCGGCAAGGAAGGCAAAAATGCGTTCATCGAGAGGGCTGCAACCGCAGCCATCGCCACCAGCGTGACAAGATGCGGAGGGCTCGCTCGGTCAAGGAGACGGGTTTGCGGAAGAGACATTTCGCTTGTGTATGAATTTTTCGCGTCAGCGTCCAGAGGCGATGGGCGCGCTTGCCCGACACGGTTCTGGACGTGGCTTTGGGGGCTGTCTGCTGGCGAAGGTTTTGGCTTGCGGTGCTTTCCTTGCGGCTGTTGTTTGAGTTCCGGCACAAGCAGCGTTTTGCGCACTGGGTGGGTATCGCGCCGTGCGGGAACAGGTCGTGTGAGGACGGATTAGGCACAATGCGCAAAGGGTGCAGGCCGAGCCACCGTGTGCGGCTTTTTTGCCCGCCAAACCTTAGGTCCAACGAGAAAACACGAAATAGGCGCCGAGCGCAATCAAGGCAAAGCCGAGGATGTGATTCCACGCCAGCGGCTCTTTGAGATAAAAAACCGAGAAAATTGCAAAAACCGAAAGCGTGATCACCTCTTGGATCGTTTTGAGCTCAGCGCCGCTGAAATAGCCATAGCCGATTCTGTTGGCTGGAACCTGCAGTAAATATTCGAAAAAGGCTATTCCCCAACTTATCAGAATCACTGCCAAGAGCGGTGCTGATTTGTATTTGAGATGCCCATACCAAGCAAAGGTCATGAAGACATTTGATGCAAGAAGCAACCCAATTGTAACAAACGGAACAGGCAGCGAGAAAGGAAGAGCAGTCATCGTATCCTCGATCGAATTGGCGGATGAAATAAGCAAAGCGCATAGGGTCGCATTTGGCAAACTGGCCTCGAAACGTTGCCGTGAGAGGAGGCTCAGGGTTTTACCTGCGCGCGGATATAGCGCGGGATTTCAAAAACAAAAGAGGGATGCGCGCCAGGGGCGCTTCGTTCCCCGCGAGCAAAGGCCTCTGCCGCGCTCAGCCGCAGCGGCCGTAAATCTTCGTCAACGCGCAAGCAGCATCGGACCGCGGTGCTGCTCGAACGGACCAAACGCTCTGGACCTTGGGCCACCTCGGCCGTGCATTTCGGGCGCGTGCGGGTAGAGCGCTGCCGGGATCAGGGAAAGCCACGAATGGAAAAGGCGCGACGCGCCGCCCTGAGCGTGAAGTTGTTCGGATGGGTTTGCTCTGGAGAGTGGACGTGCGCGTAATGAGCGAGGGGCTGCGGGCTTGCGCCCATTCATGAAAATTTTGCGAATTTGCAGAGAAGGCTCTCCAGTAATTTGCAAATACACCGGATTTTTCTTTTCGTCCTGGCGACGATTGTCTAAGAAACGCGCGTCTTGGCGGCTTTTCGCGCCTCTCCCGAGCGGTCGGCGAGGGTGCGGGCGGGCCACGGACGGCGGTTGCGGAAAGTGGCAGAGGCAAAAGACGGACGGGAGCGCGACGCATGCAAGACGTTTTGGCCGAGCTCGAAGCCCGCCGCGCGGTGGCGCGCGCGGGAGGCGGCGAACGACGGATCGCCGCCCAGCACAGCAAAGGCAAGCTCACCGCGCGCGAGCGCCTAGAAATCTTACTCGATGAGGGCAGTTTCGAAGAATACGACATGTTTGTTACCCACCGCTGCACCGATTTTGGGATGGAGCGGGATCGGCCCGCTGGTGACGGCGTCGTCACCGGCTGGGGCACCATCAATGGCCGCCAGGTCTATGTGTTTAGCCAGGATTTCACGGTGATGGGGGGCTCGGTCAGCGAAACCCATGCTGCGAAGATCTGCAAAATCATGGACATGGCGCTGCAAAACGGCGCACCGGTCATTGGGCTCAACGATTCGGGCGGCGCGCGCATCCAAGAAGGGGTGGCAAGCCTTGCCGGCTATGGCGAAGTTTTTCAGCGCAACATTCTGGCGTCAGGGGTAATTCCGCAAATCAGCGTCATTATGGGGCCCTGTGCGGGGGGGGCGGTTTACTCCCCGGCCATGACCGATTTTCTCTTCATGGTCCGGGATACGTCATACATGTTTGTCACCGGGCCTGACGTTGTCAAAACAGTAACCGGAGAGATTGTCACCGCAGAAGAACTCGGAGGAGCGACAACACATATTCGTAAGTCCTCTGTTGCTGATGGCGCCTTTGAAAATGATGTCGACGCGCTCCTCGAAATTCGGCGACTGTTCGATTTTCTCCCGCTCAACAACCGCTCGGGTGTCCCGGTGCGGCCGTTTTATGATGACCCCAATCGCATCGAGGAAAGTCTCGACACCCTTGTCCCGGCCAATCCGAATCAGCCCTATGACATGAAGGAGCTGATCCTCAAGGTGGCCGATGAGGGCGATTTCTTTGAAATTCAGGCGGAATTTGCCAAAAATATCATCACCGGCTTCATCCGGCTTGAGGGGCGCACCGTGGGGGTGGTGGCCAACCAACCCATGGTTTTGGCAGGCTGCCTTGACATTGACAGCGCCCGTAAGGCGGCGCGATTTGTCCGTTTTTGCGACGCCTTTGACATTCCGATCCTGACTTTCGTCGATGTTCCGGGCTTTTTGCCGGGCACGGCGCAAGAATATGGCGGGATCATCAAACACGGCTCGAAACTTCTGTTCGCCTATGGTGAGGCCACCGTGCCCAAGGTGACGGTGATCACCCGCAAAGCTTATGGCGGAGCTTATGTCGTCATGGCCTCGAAGCATTTGCGCGGCGACGTCAACTATGCTTGGCCGACAGCCGAAATCGCGGTCATGGGGGCTAAGGGTGCGGCGGAAATCCTTTATCGAGCCGAGCTTAACGATACGGAGAAAATCTCCGCCCGCGTGCGCGAGTACGAGGCGCGTTTTGCCAACCCCTTTGTGGCCGCCGAACGCGGCTTTATCGATGAAGTGATTATGCCGCATTCAACGCGCAAGCGCATCTGCCGCGCCTTTGCCGCCTTGCGCAACAAAAAGCTCAGCATCCCGTGGAAGAAGCACGACAATATTCCGCTTTGAGGACGCCTGTTTGGATCGCCGCTGTGGTCTTTGGCGCGACCCTGCCCGGGCCGGCGTTGGCCACCGAGGCCGCACCTCTGACGCTGCCCTCAGGGCTTGCGGTTGCACTTATGGAGATCCTCGAAGACGAGGCTTTAGGCGTGCTTCGCTTTCGCTTTCTTGCCCGGGGCTTGGGCGAGGGCGCTTTCGATCTGCGCGCGCTCAAAGCGGATGTTGATTTCCTGTGCCAAACTTACGCCTTGCCTCATACGCAAGCGCACCCCACAGGGTTGACGGAAGTTGTGATTTCGCTGTCATCAGAGCCGATCCCATTTGGCGAGATCGCGCCCGACGTGGTGCAGATCTTTCACGCGTATCGGATCGATGGAGGACGGTGCCGATGGCTGCCGCTTTGATTGAAAAGACTAAAGCCTTGCCCCCGCCCGTGGGGGGGCTGGCCAAGTGGCTTTTCGGGCGGCACGCGCCTTGCGCGCGATCCGCGCAAGAGCGTGGTGATGACTGGTGGAAGTGGGCGCGGAAATTCGCTAGCATCTTTTTGCGTGCAGGCTTTCGGTGTACAAGGGCTTGCGCGCTGGGCGGTGTTGATTGGCGCCGCGCGGAAACCGTGTCGAGCAGGAGAAAACAATGCGGAAACTTGTTGTCATTGCCGTTGTCGTTGGCCTGTCGAGCCTTGGAATGGCCGGGTGCAGCCATTTCCACCAACGCGCCGACGCTTACACCCCTGTCGTTGAAACGCCGCCGCCTGCGCAGCAACCTGTCTACTCGGGCAAGTGGCGCTAACGAATGCATTAGACCTGCGTCTAAAGCGAAAGCGCAGGCTGAACATCGCGTAGCGCACGCCGGTTTTGTTCTTCAAGGCCTAGATTGCGCCGAGCGAACGGCGTGCTGGGCCAGGTCGGCTCGGGCGTGGCGTGGCCTGCCGGCTAGGCCTGAGCGCGCGGCTTATTTTGCCCCGCCCGTGCGGGCGAGGCCGGGACGCATTGGTCAATCATCCAACGCTTCGGTCTCTGCTTTTCAACACGAACAGGGAAAAGGAGCGCCGCGCGGCGGCGTAATTTTGTCCCTTCGCGCGTCGAAAAGCCGCGATCGGCGCAAAACAAATTCTTACAGCGGGAAGCGTCCTTGGATGCCCCGCATCGCTAAGCCTCATACGCCGTGCCCGGTTTGCTTGTCGCACGGCGTTTTTTTGTCACTCTGACGCCGAGGTCCGGAAGACGCCGATGTTCGAGAAAATTCTGATCGCCAATCGCGGTGAAATCGCCTGTCGGATCATTAAGACGGCGCGGCGCATGGGCATCAAGACAGTCGCGGTTTACTCCGATGCCGATGCGCGCGCACTGCATGTGCGAATGGCCGATGAGGCTGTGCATCTTGGGCCGCCACCCGCGGCGCGGTCTTATCTTGTCATTGAGCGGATCCTCGAGGCCGTCCGTAAGACCGGTGCAGAGGCGGTGCATCCAGGCTATGGCTTTTTGTCCGAACGGGCCGAATTTGCCCGCGCGCTCGAAAAGGAAGGGATTGTCTTCATAGGCCCGCCGTCTTCGGCGATTGAGGCGATGGGTGACAAAATCACCTCCAAGCGCATTGCGGCCGAGGCAGGAGTGAACACGGTTCCGGGCTACCTCGGCATTATCGAGGATGTTAACGAAGCGGTCCGGATTGCGCGGGACATTGGCTATCCGGTGATGATCAAGGCCTCAGCCGGCGGCGGGGGCAAAGGGATGCGGATTGCCCGCAACGACACCGAGGTGCGTGAGGGGTTCCAATCAAGCCGCAACGAAGCTGCGGCGAGCTTTGGCGATAATCGGATTTTTATTGAAAAATTCGTTGAAAAGCCGCGGCATATTGAAATTCAGGTGCTCGCTGACCACCATGGGAATTACGTCTATTTGTTCGAGCGTGAATGTTCGATCCAGCGACGCAACCAGAAGGTCATCGAAGAAGCGCCCTCGCCATTTCTTAAGCCAAAAACGCGTGCAGCAATGGGTGCGCAAGCCCTCGCTCTGGCGCGCGCGGTTGGCTACGCTTCAGCCGGAACGGTTGAATTCATCGTTGACCCGGCGCAGAATTTCTACTTTCTCGAGATGAACACCCGCCTGCAGGTCGAGCATCCGGTCACAGAGCTCATCACCGGCATCGATCTTGTCGAACAGATGATCCGAATTGCCGCCGGCGAGAAGCTGCCTTTCCGGCAAGAGGATCTCACCATCAACGGCTGGGCTCTTGAGGCGCGGCTTTATGCGGAAGATCCCTACCGCAATTTCCTGCCCTCGACGGGAAGGCTGATACGCTACCGTCCGCCGCAAGAAGGGCCAACGGCAACCGGCGGTGTTGTGCGCAACGACACCGGCGTGACGGAAGGCGGCGAAATCAGCATCTATTACGACCCGATGATCGCCAAGCTGTGCACCTGGGCTCAGAGCCGTCTGGCTGCGATCGAGGAGATGCGGCTTGCGCTCGACACGTTCGAGGTTGAAGGGATTGGACACAATCTGCCGTTCTGCGCCGCGGTGATGGACAATCCGCGCTTCATTGCGGGTGATCTGTCAACCGCCTTTATCGCCGAGGAATTTCCGAGCGGCTTTCAGGGAGTCACGCTTCCGCGAGACACCGTTGAGCGCATTGCTGCGGCCGCTGCGGCCATGCACCGCGTCGTTGAGATCCGCAGCACGCGCATTTCCGGCCGGATGGACAATCATGAGCGCAAGGTTGGCGATGATTGGGTGGTGCTGATCCAGGGTGAGGCGATCCGGGTTCACACCCGCGCCGATCGAGCAGGCACAACGGTTGATTTTGCCGAGGGGGTCTCTTTGCGCGTGGAAAGCGATTGGACGCCGGGGCAGAGCCTGGCAAAGCTTTGGATTGATGGCTTGCCGCTTGTGCTTAAGGTTGATCCGGTCACCGGCGGCTTCCGCATCAGGCATCGCGGCGCTGACCTCAAGGTGCGGGTGTTGACGCCGCGCCAGGCTGAACTGGCCGCGCTGATGCCCGAAAAGCGGCCCCCGGATACCTCGAAGCTTTTGCTCTGTCCGATGCCGGGCGTGCTTGTGGCCCTTCACGTTGACGAGGGCGACGAGGTCTTCGAAGGCCAGCCTTTGGCAACTGTTGAGGCCATGAAGATGGAAAACATCCTGCGTGCTGAGCGTCGCGGCCAGGTCAAAAAGATTGCCGCAAAACCTGGCGAGTCGCTCGCGGTGGATCAAGTGATCATAGAATTTGCCTAAACACCTACCGCCGCGCAGGAAGCCTTTCCAGAATCTCCTGCCGGCGAAGGGGAAAGCGGTCAATGATGGCGCTAATTTCGCGCACATCCCG
>FWWL01006216.1_pt1 | contig 17532 bp, 14 predicted proteins | sample 2228331 | NCBI WGS metagenome assembly FWWL01 (sample SAMEA103939775, study PRJEB20133) | metagenome
AGAGCCTTGGTGAGAGCCTCATCCATCTTTCTTCCAAAAAGCCCAAAAAACCACTGAAAAGGCTTCACCAAAACATTCATGAAAAACTCCACAAAGTTAAACGGAAGGTTACTCTCCGCCAGCTTGACCAGATCCTCATACGAAATCCGGAGAATCTCATCCAGCGAGCGACGTACCGGCGAGGTAACATTGTCCATGTCCTCAAAAAAACGCAATGCCTCTGATTTTATGGCAGAATTTTTCTGACAATGATAGTAGAGAAACTGGAAAAGCAGTGGGGTATTGTTGAGGAGATCGGCCAGCATATCGTTTTTCTCTTCGACCAGCTCCTGAAGATAGATAACAAATAAATCCTTCGTTTTCATAAAGGGCATGCGCAAAAAATCTGACGGTCTATCCTCTGCCTGACGCTCAAGATTTTGCTTGATATCAAGCGCGATACTATCCACAAGGTCAAGAAAGATCCTGAGAAAATGATTGCGATGAATATAACGCACCTCTCCATTCAATCGAAAAACAAAGATGGCTGGAGGAAGCCCTTCTTTCTCAGAGACAGTATAGGTATCCAGAAAAGCTTTGACGAGATCAATATAATCGTTTTCCTTGAGTGCCCGAAGAAGTGAGCTTTTCTCTCGAAATCCCAGCACCTGCCTGTGAGAGAAGGGCACCGCATACCGCTCAAAAATCTGGAGAATAGCCTTCATCGCCTGGTTACGGTAATCTTCCTTTTTCTCGGCCTGCCTATCCACAAAGGTGAAGGCCTGCAAAATCCACCCTATCTGAAAGAGAAGATTCTCCTTCTTCGGATCCACACTATTGAGCACTTGATGACAGAATGCTTGAAGAAGAGCTACATCTTTCTGAAGCCAGGTAAAAAATTGCTCTGCGTTTTCAATCGTAGGCATCGTCGCCTTGTGAACCTGACGCATTTTATTCACAAAGAGGGCAAAAATATTTGGCTGAGTTTGAAAAATCCTATCCAGTCTCTCCCACGCAATCCGGGGAAGGGAGACAAAATCCTGTGCCGGCACCGCTATATCACTTTCATTGGGAAATTTCACGACAACAATAAGATCCTGCTGGTCTTTGAATTCTTGGAGAAGGGGCGCAGAAAGAGCCTGAATGTCCACCTCCCGCACAAACTCCGACGTACCTACATCTGGAGGCAGACTCTCCTTCGTGGGAAACGGCTTGGCATTCGAGACCGGTGGGAGATACAACGCATTACGGAGGTTCACGATGATGGGGATAATCTTGTTGGCGGGATCGCGGGGATCCTGAAGGGTAAAGCCTATGACCTTGCCATTTTCCTGAATGGGTGAGAGATAGAGATTCTTATACAGAGCCTGATATACACTTTGCAAGGTAGAAAGCATTTGCTGTTCATTCTGAAGATTACGGTTATTGATCTGCACCGCATAAGAGAACAATTCTTTATAAAAAGGCTTTAATAAAATCTGGGAAGTAGTGTACTTCTCCGCATACCGACATATCCCCATAAAAAGATCCACTTCGTCTTTATTGGATATGCCCATGCTATGAGCTAACTCAATCTGCCTCGCCTCATCAGCATGAATCCACTCTGGAAACCTCATCCTCTCCACCTTTTTTCTTCTGTATAATATTACAACAAAAAAAATATTCTGTCAAACATTATTCCCCGGCGGAGAAGAAGAACTTTTCAAAAAGCCCTGGCATATTTTTAACGAAGAGTAAGCAATTTCGACCTGAGAGCTTTTCGCGAAACTGCTATTTCTTTTTTTAGTTCTAAGCAGATAGGAACCCAGGAAAAAAGTCCAAAAACTAAAAAAGTCACACTTCCCCATGAAAACTTCTCGGTAATTTGAGACCTTTGGGTAAAATGGCTATCCCTTTTTTACAGTCCTCAAAAGGCGGAAAAACTAAAAAAAGACTCCAAAGACTGAAAAAAAGTTATAGCCACTCGTCAAGGCTTCCTGGCAAGTTACTCTGGAATAAATAGAGACTTGATAATCGCTTGGGCTATTTCCTTGTTACAGCTTTCCCTTCCCTTCAAAAAACTGTGAAATCGCAATAGCCTCTTCTTTTTTCAAGTTTCAGGAAGCTCTGTCTCCTGCTATGATTCCAGTAAAGACCTCAGTAAATAAAATCCTAAAAAACTCCACCAAAAGTTGACACAAAAAGAAAAAGGCTTACAATAAAGCAAGAAAAAAACCATCTCATAAGGAGGCAGATATGGAAAAAAACACCAAAACCCTTCTCTCGGTAGGGAGTCTTTTGATCCTGCTTGCTCTTGTCCCCGGTATATCGTGGGTAAGTATCGTTGGTATTGTACTTTTTCTCATTGGTATCCACCAGCTTTCCCAGGCGGTCAAAGACAATGACCTCTTCTCTGAGACATTGTGGGCTTTTCTTATCCCTGTGATTGGTGGAGCAATTCTTGCACTTGTCATAGGGATCTTTACGGTTATTTTTGCGGGTTCTGTGGTAGGCCTGGCAGGAACGATGGAAATGAGCAATTTTGATGTTGATAAATTCTCGCCCTTTGCTCTCTTTTCGGTAGGTGGTGGAGTTGTGATCCTTTTAGTAGCCGTTGCAGCTATTCTGGGCTGGGTTCTTGCCATCATCTACGGTACAAAGATGCAAAAGGTTTCTATTTCTCTGGAAAACCATCTCCAGAATGCCAACTTTAAAACGGCGGGGTCTCTTTTCTTCTGGGGAGGATGGCTCTCTATCATCCTCGTCGGTGCTATCCTGATATGGGTCGGATGGCTCCTCTACACGATCGGGTTCTTCTCCGTATCTGAGAAGAGCGCATAACCCTCGTTACCATGTCTCAAAAAGGGAGAAAGGCTTTTTGGCTTTTCTCCCTTAATTATTTTCTGTTTTAACCGAAAATAAATAAAAGGGAGGAACTATGCCTATCAAAACCTTTGAAGAATACCGGGATGTTACCTATGAGGCGGTAGAGCTCTTTCACAAGAAAAAATACAAACAGGCTCTCAAGAAGTTTCTCGCTCTGGAAGAGACGAACTACACCAACCTCAAGGTACATGAGATGCTAGTGTATATCTATCTCCAGCTCGGAGAGTTTGAGAAGGCTGATGAACAGTACCGTATTTATCTCGAGCTTCTCTCAGAGCAGTATCCCGAGATACGTAAACCCCGCAGTTTTGAAGAGATTGTTGAGGAGGCAGGGGATTATAACGAAGCCAAAAATTCGTACGACAACTTTCTGAAAGAACCTGAAAAATATGATGTTTTTGAGGGCATGGCTATAGCGAGTCGGCTGGCCATTCACTATATGAGTCAGGGGGAATATGAAAAAGCAGAGGAGGTTCTCCGTGCCTACCAGAGCATCTTCTATCCCGAAACACTGGAAGCCCCAGTGGGTGCTTATTACAGGGAGTAGTCAGGGGCTGGGAAAGTCACTGGCTTTTGCCTGTGCGAGGGAGGGGTTTTCTCTCATTCTCGCCGCTAGAAGAAAAGAAGTCCTCGACTCTATCGCTCAGGACATTACCACTCAGTATCAGGTGAGTGTTCATACCATTGCCGCTGATCTCTCCACCCCCGAGGGCGTGGATACCCTCTGGCAGTGGTGTAAGCGTGAGCAGATATGGCCAGACATCCTCGTCAACAACGCGGGACGAGGGCTTTTTGGTCGTTTTGAAGACCAAGCGGAACGAGATCTCCATCATCTCCTCTATCTCAACATGGAATCTCTCACCCTTCTCTGCCACCGATTTGGCCCCAGGATGATGGAAAACCATGGCATCATTGTGAATGTGAGTTCGCTTGTGGGGCTGATTCCCACACCATATTTTTCTGTCTACAGTGCTACCAAAAGCTATGTCCTCCACCTGAGTCGTGCCCTCGCAAGAGAATGGAAACACAAAGGGATAAGTATATGCTGTCTCGTACCTGGCTATATGCGTACAGGATTTGACACCAATGCCACCATCCAGGATCCATCGTATCTCAAACTTTCGGCCTCCCTCGGTATCAACCCCGAGAAGGTAGCAAGCTATGCCCTCCCTCGCATCCTCAAACGCAAAACCCTCATCTATGCCAGCACCAGTAACAGGTGGCTGGCCATGCTTCTGGGACTTGTGCCGGTTTCTCTACGAGCCCTTGTAGCCAAGATCCTCTTGAAGCGTTTTGCTGAAAAAGCCTCATGAGCCTGTTTGGGTGGTTTTTCCTCGGCTGGCTTTTAGAGATTGCCGTCCTGGTTGTTTTTCTTTTTGGAAGACAGGTTTCCCCTGGAGCAGAGGTGGGAATTTTGAGTGTGGTCTCCCTCGTAACGTGGGGGCTATTCTTTCTCCTCAAGACCGACATCCGCCACGCCGAACAGGGCACTCCTTTCCCCTCACTGATACAAGAAATCATCAATCTCACTGATACCTGGCATAGACAACTCAAAGACAATAAAGAAGCTCTTGAGCTTCTCGAAAAGGAACTCGATCGCTGGCACGAGGTACTCGAGGGTATTCCTTTTCCCACAACGATTATCAACACTCATGGGGAAATTCTCTTTGCCAATCAGGGGTTTCAGAAGACTTTCCCGGTGAAGCGGTTTTGCTGGGAGATTCCCTCCCACCATTTTACCCTCGTGCTTGAAGACCTTCTCCAGAAGGGACAGGGGACAAGCCCACCTTTTGCTGTCAGAGACCGTTACTATAGTATTTTCCTCGCCCCTCTGTTAGAAGGGCGTTTTCTCCTCCTCTTTGTCGACCAGACAGAGGAGATTCTGCGAGAACAGCGGGAAAAAAACTTCATCGCTCAGGCGGCCCATGAACTCAAAACCCCTCTCACAGCCCTTCAGGGTTACCTGGAGATCCTAGAACCCACCATTACCCCTCAGCAAGAGAAAAGTTTTTCTATCATCCAGCAACACCTTTTTCGCCTCATACGGCTATCGCAGGATCTTCTTTCCCTTCAACGGGGAGAGTTTGCTCCCCTTCAGAAAGAAGCCTGTGACCTACGGGAGATTATACTACGAATCGCTGAGATGTTTGCCCCCCGTTTTGCCCAGAAGGGCTTGTGTTTTACAAAAGAGATAGCCGATAGTCCCCTCATCATTGAGGCAGATCCCCTGGCCATCGAAGAGATCCTGGTCAATCTCCTCGATAATGCGCTTCGTTATACCGACACAGGCGAAGTAAAACTCACCCTCACCTCATCCGAAAACAAAGCCATCATCACCTGTGAAGACACGGGAATAGGGATAAGTGAAAAAGACCTCCCCAACCTTTTTCAGCGATTCTATGTGGCTGACAGGGCACGTTCCCGTCAGACGGGTGGCACAGGGTTGGGGCTTGCCCTTGTAAAGACACTGGTACAAAGACATCATGGAGAGCTCTCAGTAAAAAGCGAAAAGAACAAAGGAAGTTGTTTTACCGTGATCCTGCCCCTCGAACAGCCTCAAGAAAAACCTTCCTGAAATACGCCATATCCTGACTTCCCCCAACGGTGATCCTCACAAAACGGGGCTCATACCCAAAAGACCCAAGTGACCTCACCGTAATACCATGATCCTCAAGATGTTGAAGGATTCTCTTGTACTCTGGACCAAAGTCGCAAAACACAAAATTTCCCCCGGCAGGAAGTGGCTGACACCCCTCAGCCTCGAGAAAATTCCTCAAAGCCTCTCGTTGCTCACGGATGATCTGGACACTCTTCCAGATGGGACGAGGATGCGAGAGTCTATACCATGCCCCCTCCTGAGCGAGAAGCCCGAGATTAAAGGGGAGTCGAATCTTTTCCATCTGCTCGGCAAGGGCAGGATGCGACACCGTAAACCCTACACGGAGTGCCGCCAGACCAAATGCCTTGGAGAGGGTGTGCATCACGATAAGGTTGGGATAACGACTACAGAGTCCCAGACCACTCTCTCGCCAATCAGCAAAGTGGATATACGCCTCGTCGAGTAAAACCACCACATCCTGAGGAAGCCCTTGAAGAAATTCCTCCAGTGCCTCAAGCCCATGGGTGGTTGAGGTTGGGTTGTCCGGATTGGAAAACACGACGAGTTTGGCTCTCGTCTGAATTGCGGTTTCTCTCAGGGCATCCAGATCCACCCAGAAGTTTTTTCGTTTTACCTCGACGATTCGAGCGCCGGCTAAAACCGCTCGTGTTCGATAGAGGCTAAAGCTCTGTTCAGGGATAACCACGGTATCACCAGGGTTTATCAGTGTCATCATCACCATCTGGAGCGACTCCCCAGAACCATCCCCAAAGACGATCTGATCCGAAGAAATACAAAACCCCTCCCCCTCGAGAAAGTTCACCACCGCCTCTCGAAGTCGGGACTGGTGGCTATCGGGATAATACACAAGGGAAATCGATGACAACACCTTTTTGAGGTATCGCTGAACATCGGTATTATCTATGACGAGATTTTCGTTCGACGCCAGCTTTATCCGTCGTTTATGACTACCCGCGGGAGACTTCCCCGCCACATACCCAGCGAGCGACCGTACCTCAGGGCGAATGAGAGAGATTAAACGCTCTGTATCCACTGGATAATCCCCTCAAAAATCCGCTTTCCATCGGTTGAACCCATCTCGATTTCACTACTTCGTTCAGGATGGGGCATCATACCCAGCACATTGCGCTGACGGTTGAGAATACCTGCTATACTATCCGTGGAACCATTGGGGTTGGTATCATCAGAGACCACGCCCCCAGCATCACAGTACCGGAAAGCCACAAGATCATACGCCAGTGCCTCCTCGAGATCCTCAGGGGGGAGAAAATAGTTCCCCTCACCGTGAGCGATGGGCACCTGGATAACCTCACCGGGTTGGTAGAGACTGGTAAACGGGGAGTTGGTTGCTACTACCTTGAGGAACTGCTTCTGGCAGAGGAAATGCTGGGTCTTGTTGTGGAGAAAAGCCCCTTTCACAAGATGGGTCTCCGCCAGAATCTGAAAACCATTACAAATACCAAGGACAAGCTTGCCCTTCTCGGCGTGTGCCTTCACCGCCCGCATCACCGGAGAATAGTGAGCGATGGCACCACTACGGAGATAATCTCCATACGAAAAACCACCAGCAAGCACCACCACATCAATATCATCAATATCTGCCTCGGTATGCCAGACATAGCGAACCTTGCTCTTGCATACCTCGCTAAGCACCCAGAAGGTGTCACGGTCACAGTTTGTTCCCGGGAAAACCACTACCCCAAAGCTTACTTGCCTCATGGTTTTTCTCCTTGTTGTTTGGTCGGTTTCAAGCCATTGTAGATCATCCACACTACCAAAAGTCCTGCCAGAATCACAACCGCATAGGTAATCAGGTGATAGTAACGTTCAAAAAACGCCTTTTGGTGGTAAAAGAGATACCCCAGAATGAAAAGCACCAGATTCCACAGACCTGCCCCAAGAGTCGTATAAAAGAGAAAAGGTACCAGTGACATCCTGGCAAGCCCTGCTGGCACAGATATCAGCTGGCGGATAGCAGGGACAAACCTCCCGATAAAGGTAGAGAGATTCCCATACTTGACAAAAAACTTTTCGGCTTTTTCGACATTCTCTCTGGTAATGAGGAGAAAATGAAGCCACCGTGTATCTGCCAGGGCATAGAGAACAGGCCTTCCTATGATTACCGCCAGGACATAGTTTATGAGTGCTCCCCCAAGGGCTCCCAGAGTACCTGCCACCATGACTCCAATACCGTCTAGCTTGCCCTGGGCTACAAGATACGCAGCCGGGGGGATAACCACCTCAGAGGGAAAAGGGATAAACGAGCTCTCCACAAGCATCAAGAGAAACACCGAACCATAGTTGATATGGTCCATGTACCACGTGAGAATCTCACCAATCCAGGGCATCTCTTACCTCAGCAAAGCCTTACTGACAGTCGCAGGAGTCATCATCGCAACTACAGCCACCGCAACCCTCATCTCCCATCAGGGTATCAAAGTCCTCCTGGGTGGCATCACGAACCTGGAGCACCTTGATCTCATAGACGAGGTCCATACCAGCGAGAGGATGGTTCCCATCAAGGGTGATCGTATCCGGACTAATAGCCACCACACGGAAGATGTGGTAGTGTTCGCCATCCTGACCGTAGACAAACATTCCCTCTTCAAAGCGATCAGCGCCTTCTATCTGGGACTTCTCTACCTCAAAACGAAGCTCAGGGTTGTACTGACCATACGCCTCAGCCGCAGGGATGGTAACGGTAATTTCATCCCCTTCTTTCTTGCCATCGAGTTTTTTCTCGAGGCCGGGGATGATAAGCCCCTGCCCATGGATGTAGGCATAATTCGGAGAAGAATCTATCACAACACCATTGGTATCCTTCAGCGTGTAGGACATCTCCACATACTTGTTTTCCTGGATCATAATCTTACCTCTTCTTTTAGGATAAAGTATTGTAAAGCTAATTCAAGAAACTTTCAACAAAACAGATTACTTTCGCCTGAATGGGGCTAAATTGGGAGAAAATACGAGGTGATACACGGTGGGACAGATTGTTATCCCCCATACCCAACTTGCCAGATTTTATCGATTGCAGGTGTTTTGGGGTTGTTTTGTTTTTGGGACGGGGTGTTTGAGGACTGGTTACCAATGATACCGTTGTGGGGCTTCCCGCTCTGATTTATCAGGTGAGCCCCTTGCACGGATGCTAAAAAGGGGGAAATCTCTCCCAAGCCTCTGTGGAAAAGAATGCTATGGCGTTTTTGCAGTTTTCGGGAGTGATAAGGAAGGCTGTGGAAAGGAAACAGCATAGGTAGCTGTCAATACCAACTTTCTCCAGAGATAAACAAGTGGGAGGTTTCGGAAATAGGCTATTACTCTGTTTCAGTTTTTTGTTGTCCCTTCTGCTGATTGTTGGGTTTTTGGCTGAAACAAGGAAACAGCCAGCCGTGCAAAGATCTCTATTTGCTGATTTTCGGCTGAGACAGGGAAATAGCCATTCGTGCCAAGGTCTCCAGGTGTTAAATTCCAGTTGTCGACACCTCTGGGATCGGCACCCTCTTCCAGTCTCTCTCACTATGTTTAAGGGATAAGGGCTATACCCCTACCCCATTTGTGTTATTTATGAGTATGTGATACACATTATATTCACCTTGTAGTCCTTTAAATATTCTTTTTTCCTTCTTAACTTTTTGCGTATATCGTCTTATCGCCTTCTTACTCTCCGGGTTTTCAAAGATATTTTCCGAAATCACCACCTCATTCGGGTCCGCTATAGCTTGAATTCTTGCTGCCATATTGACAGTACTCCCAAAATAATCCAACCGCCCATTTAAAGTTACAATAATAGTAGTGCCCGAATGAAGCCCTATCTTCACTTCGATTTTTTCACGATCTGGTCGAGAGCTATAATAATCAATCAATATTCTCTGGGCCTCGAGAGAAGCTATTAACCCATCTGTCTGATTGGTAAAAACCCCCATGACAGCATCACCAATAGTTTTCACAGGCACACCGTTGTATTTTTTTATCACATCAAACAGTATCCTGAAATGTTCTCTCACCAATTGAAATGCTTTCGAATCCCCCAGATCAGTATACATTTGAGTCGAACCCTTGATATCCGTAAAGAGAATTGTTGCCCTCCTTAATTCGAGACTTTGATCCGGCAACAAAACCTCATCACCAAATAATTCTCTATACACCGAATTTTGTATGATATCAACCCCTTTTATGGAAGATGGATTATTCCATTTAAACATTTTATGAGTCATAACTTCATTCATGACCAATTGTTCATATCTTTCCTTAAATTTCTCTGAAATTCTCTTAATTCCGGGATGTATTGAAAAAAACACCTCAATATTCTCATCTACTGTATTAGTAAAATTGACCTTACACGCTGAACAATAGTCGGTGGTCGTCGCTTGATGAATTGACACGGTTTCGCGAGCAAGTCCACCACAGTTGGGACAATGATACACCCATTCCATGGTAAAAATGCCCCCATGCAAACCTCGAATAAACAATTCCAGCAAATCCTTTTTATTGACCTTCCATTGTTCTGCTAGAGAATATACATCGATATGAAATAAGCCAGCATCATCGCTTGTTTCAAGATAAGACACCAACTTCTCCACCATACTCTGATCACCATCAAACCCAAACTGTTTCCTCAAATCACCCATACAATCACTCCTTCACATATATGTTGCTGTCCCCCCGGACGTTAATAACCGGATTTTAACCCGACTTTGAGCAAAATCTTCGCGTAAAGGGTTATTATCATCCCGCCATTTTCGGACGAAAGAGCACTCTCAGCCCCCTACCTTTCTGCAACCACCAACATTTCATAATCCTCTGTTGTCAACGTATCCTCCCGGGAAAAAGCACCAAGCTTTGCCCCAAATATCTCAATTTTGGTAAATCCAAGTGTTTTTAACAACCAGGTTATCTCACAGGGCACATAATATCTTTCATTACATTCCAATTCTTTTTCTACTTCGTTATCATCAACAACCTTTGTAATATTATAATCCCGAAAGGTCATAAGGTCAAAATTTTTGCTATCGTATGTGGCATTACCTTCAAGCTTTCCTTCTGCGTGAAAATCGTTGATGGAATGAAACAAAGGGAATAACCCGTTTAATGTTGTGAATATAAATTTTGCCTTATCTTTTAATGCTTTTGAAACATTTTTAAGAATTTCATAATTCATTTCGTCTGTTTCCATAAGAGGGAATCCTCCTTCGCAAAGCATTATCGCAACATCAAATTGCCTTTCAAATGGCAGATTACGAGCATCATGCCTGAAAAAATCAACCTGTACACCTGCTTTTTGAGCCTTTTCTCTTGCTTTTTGAAGGAGTGATTCTGAGAGATCGATTCCAGTTACTTGATAACCTCTTTTTGCCAATTCAATTGCATGACGTCCTGTTCCACATCCCACATCAATAATCTTAAGCAATTTATTGAAGTTTATTTCTTTCTCAATAAAATCACACTCACCAATAGTTCCCTGGGCAAAACATTCCTTGTCATATTTCTCACCATAATTCTCAAAAAGTGTTTCGTACCATTGTTTCATGATCTTTCCTTTAACGTAATAGGTCTTTTCCCGTTACCATTATAAACCATTCTCTTGAAAAGTCAAGTCCCACGAGACAATTTTTCACCCCCACCCCTTCTCATCATCACATGCACCAGGTTGCACCACCGTTTCCTCCCCACCACATGAAACCCCCACCGCTCATACAGCCCGACATTGGCGGGATTCTGGGTCTCGAGATAGACAGGTCGTCCGTGTTCATCGGCTTCGGCGAGAAGGTCTGAGAGCATTCTTTTGCCCACGCCCTTACCCTGACAGGGAGGGTCTACCGCTATCACCATCAGGCAAAAATCCTCCTCCCCCGTTACCTTCCGCCCCCAGAAAAAACTCACCAGGGCAAACCCAACAACCCTCACCAGTCCCACAACCCCAAGGGTCATGAGTAAACACCATGCCTCTTTCACTGCCCAGAGCCCCAGATCGATACCATGGTCATAGGGTTTCTCCCAGATCGCCACCCCCTCGAGAACCTCAGAGCTCGCCCATGCATGGCGGAGATGAGCCCGGAGGATAAAACGATACAACGCACGGATCTCTGCCAGTCTCGTACGCTCACGGGGAAAGAAAAACCCATACAACGGATCATGAAAAAACGCCCGAGCCATCAGCCCGGCTGCTTCATCCACGAGAGTCAAAGGAAGGGGTACCATACACCCTCCTTTTGATTTTTTATTCCATCTCCAGGTAGTCGTCTACCTCTTCAGGTGAAATCAACACCGCCCTTGGTTTGCTTGTCCCGGTGCTTGGACCGAGAATATGCATTGAATCCATCATATCCACAATACGAGAAGCCCGATTGTACCCTATGCGCAGCTTTCGCTGGAGAAAAGAAGCCGAAACCTCCCCTGTTTCAGCCGCAAGACGCAACGCCTCCTCAAAAAGGGGGTCACGAGGTCCCCTATCACCGCTCGTCGAGGTTGGGTTTTCCACCTCTTCCATGAGCTCCTCGACATCGAGAAGATACTCTACCCTTTTCTGACGCTTGATCTCATAGACGAGGGTTTCGATTTCCTTTCCTGAGACATAGGGCGCCTGGAGTCTGAGAAGGTCGGTGTTCTTCGGACACATGAAAAGCATATCCCCCTTCCCCAGGAGTTTTTCCGCTCCTCCCCTGTCGAGAATCGTCCTCGAGTCCGTCTGCGAACTCACCCGAAACGCCACACGGGAGGGGAAGTTTGCCTTGATGATTCCGGTCACTACATCCACACTGGGTCGCTGGGTTGCTACCACGAGATGGATACCGACCGCTCGAGCCATGGCTGCCAGTCGAGAAATCACCCGTTCTGTCTCCTTGGGGATACGGAGCATCAGGTCGGCAAACTCATCAATCACCACCACAAGATAATACAACTGCTCAAACCCCTTTTCAGGGGGACAGATCTCGTGGTATTCCTTGAGGTTTCGGACACCAAGCTCACTGAAGAGTTTGTAACGCCGTTCCATCTCTTTGACCACCCACTCGAGTACCACGATCGCCACCTCAGGCTGGGTGATCACCGGTGCCAGAAGATGCGGGAGACCATTGTACAGCTCGAGTTCTACCATCTTCGGATCAATGAGGAGAAACTTGAGCTCATCATAGCTTTTCTTAAACAATAGACTGGCGAGAAAGGCATTGACATAGACACTTTTTCCGCTGCCAGTGGTCCCAGCAATCAGGAGATGAGGCATTTCAACCAGATCTTCGACCAGGATGTTGCCTGTGATATCCTTGCCCAGAATAAGGGGAAGCGTTGCCTCGCTTTTCTCAAACTCCTCACTCTCCACCACCTCCCGGAGCAATACATGCCGTCTCTTGCGATTGGGTACCTCGATACCCACCAGCCCCTTTTCTCCAATCGGTGCCACAATCCGTATATCGGCAAACCCCAGATTAAGCCCCAGATCCTCGACGAGGCTGGTGATAGATCGGAGTTTGAGCCCCGAGGGAATCTGCACCTCATAGCGTGTAATCGCCGGTCCACGGCTATACCCCACAACCCGCACATCTATCTTGAAACTCTTGAATGTCATCTCAATAAGATTGGCAACAGACTTGACCTCCTTCTCATCCTCTGAACCAAACCGCTCTCGAAGATCAATTTCAAGAAGCGATGGAGCGGGTGGCTTGTAGTGAGAGGTCTTTTTGAGTGTCTGATCATCCCGAAGAGAGAGGTACTCCTTGGTGGCTGGTTTGACCGGTTCAGAGGTAGACTCCTCCTCAGGGAAAAGCCCATCAAAACTCGTGTTGGCCTGGGATGTCCTGGGCTCCTCTGAGGGAACCTCCTGCTGAATCGTTATCTCGTCAGCAAGTTCTCCACCCTCGTCATAATCACCCACGGCAACCTCAGAAGCCTCCTCCTGAGACAGCTGCGAAATCTTTGGTTCAAGATCACTAGTCTCCTCCATCAAAGAATGAGAAAGAGATTCTGCCATATCCTGAAGACCACACGCCTGAGCTAGCTCTTTTTTCAAAGAAAGGGAGGCTCGACTATCCACAAGCCAGAAGGGAACATCGATATTGGCATCGCTAGTATTTAAACTCTCCTCTCCATCAACCGTCGCACGACGGAGAAACGATGGCTCCTCCCGCACTGGCACACGCTCTTCTGTTGGCAAGCCATCAACAGCTCCCTGTACCTCAACCTCAGGGAAAAAACTCTCTCCCATATCCCTGGAGATCGCCTCTTCAAGCTGGGCCCGTTTCTTAGGCTCAGAGAATACACTAGCAATACCCTTGATAATCCACAAGAAAAACAGCTGCAAAAAACGAAGAGAGGCAACCAGCGCCCAGACAAAACTCACCAGAAAAATCCCCACACCAACAGGCCTGGGGACAACCTCAGCCATCGTCTTTGCGATAGCTATTCCCACGAGTCCACCCCATCGATAGTCAGGCTGTACCACCACCAGGGCACAAAAGGCCGAAAGCGATATCGCCGTAATAAAAAAGAGTAGAACCTTCAGCCATATTTTCCCTAGCTTGTTTTTTGCCAGGATGTGGAGTCCCACCACAAAAAGCCCAACAGAGAGCAGTATCGCTGAGGGATAGCCGTAGATAACCACCAAATACGAAGATGCCCATGCCCCAGCCCTTCCTGCGATATTTTCCACCACGGGGTTGGGTGAAGAGACCAGAAGGAGAGTATCCCCCGGATGAAAACTCACGACAGCGAGAAGCAAAAACGCACTTAACCCGAGGCAGAGATACCCTATCACTACCCTCACGTCTACCGCATCCCCAACAATACCAGTACCACGAGTCCCAGAACAATCCTATAGTATCCAAAAATCTTAAAATCATGCTTCTGAATATACGCCATGAGAAACCGTATAGCCAGCCACGCCACCACAAAAGAAACCACAAACCCCACCCCCAGGACAACCATCTCCTGAGGCACAAAACCACGGGCATGCTTCACGAGCTTCAAACCCGATGCCCCCACCATCACAGGAATAGCCAGAAAAAACGAAAACCTCGCCGCACTCTCCCTCGACAACCCAAGAAGAAGCCCACCCAGAATCGTTGCAAGCGACCGTGATGTCCCCGGTACCAAGGCAAGACACTGGAAAACCCCCACCCCCAACGCCTCCTGCCAGGAAAGATTTTCAAGGGATTTTCCCCTAAAGAAGCAATTCTTACCCCATGTTTCCACAATAAGTAGCACCACACCATACCCTACCAGGGCAATACTCACCACCAACGGCGAAAAAAGATGTACATCGATCCAGTCATCAAGCAAAAAGCCCAAAACAAAGGCTGGCACCGCACCAATCAACACAAGCCCCCAGGTGCGCCAGACATGCTTCTGGATAGCTTCTCTACCAAAAGGCCACAACTCCCAGAAATACAGAACCACCACAGCCAGAATAGCCCCAAGCTGGATCACCACCTCAAACGACGAAACAAACTCCCGGGAACCAGCGAGCTTCACCACCTGATTCACCAAGATGAGATGTCCCGTGCTACTGATAGGGAGAAACTCGGTAACTCCTTCGACAATGCCCAGGAGTATGGCCTTGAGAATCTCTATCATCACCACTCCTTATTTATCAAACTTCACATTCTTGAAAAAGTCTCCCAGCGTAGGATTCGCTGGTGCGGGTCTTTTCTCTCGAGGGGCTTGCGCTCTCTCTCGTTTTTGGGGAGCTCTCGCTTCACGAGGTTTGTCCTCCCTGTTCTGCTTGGGCTTCTGAGAACCAAAGGGATCGCTTTTGAGAGAGAGCCCGATACGTTTCCGCAACGGATCAATCTCAACAATCGTAAACTCACGGACATCGCCCACTTTGACAATCTCTGATGGATGATGAACAAACTGATCGCTAAGTTGTGAGAGGTGAACGAGAGCGGTCTCCTTGATCCCGATATCCACAAACGCCCCAAAATCCACCACATTTTTCACCTTGCCCTTGACCTTCATCCCGACCTTGAGATCCTCAAACTGAACCACCCCCTTTTGCAAGATGGGCTGGGGATAATCCTCACGAGGGTCTCGGTTGGGTTTGCGAAGCTCCTGGATGATATCCTGGATCGTGGTATCTCCCACATTGTATTTTTTCTTCAGTTCTGCTATAACCTCTTTGGAGATCTCTTTGCCAGATTTCATATAGGTGAGAATCTCCCTGGCAAGAGGGTAGTTCTCCGGATGAACCCAGGTATTGTCTAGGTATTCATCAGATTCGGGAACTTTGAGAAACCCTGCAGCCTGCTCAAATGTCTTGGGACCAAAACCAGGAACGCGCTTGAGTTCCTCCCGGCTCTTGAAAGCCCCTCTTGCATTCCGGTACTCCACGATATTCCTGGCTAGAATAGAGGTCACACCAGATACATAACGCAACAGAGCCGCCGAAGCCGTGTTAATATTGACCCCTACCTGGTTAACCACAGATTCCACTGTTTCGTCAAGCTTGTTGGAGAGTTCCTTCTGATCGACATCGTGCTGGTAGAGTCCCACTCCAAGGGCTTTGGGTTCGATTTTGACGAGCTCTGCGAGAGGATCCTGCAACCGTCTCCCAATAGAGATAGCCCCCCTCACGGTGAGATCAAGATCAGGAAATTCTTCAATAGCGATTTCCGAGGCAGAATACACGGAAGCCCCATCCTCATCCACCACAGTAAACTGGATGGGAAGATTGTATTCACTGATCATCTCCGATACCAGAAACTGCACCTCATGGGACCCTGTCCCGTTTCCAATGGCGATAAGTTCTACATTATACTGTCTGATAGCATCGATCAGCTGGGCTTTGGCTCTATCTGGTTGATGCTGATAGATCACAAAATGCCCGAGGTATTTACCATTCTCATCAAGGGCAACACACTTACTTCCGGTACGAATACCGGTATCAATAGCCAGCACCCTCGTTCGTTTGATGGGAGGCTGCATCAGGAGATGCTTGAGGTTCTCAGCAAACACACTGATCCCATGTTGTTCGGACTGCTGGGTGAGCTGGGTACGAATCTCCCGGAGAACTGAGGGAACCATAAGACGTTTGTAGCCGTCCTCGATAGCTGCCTTGTGATAAGTGTTAGCTATCGTGTAGGTGGCATAGAGCTTCTCAAGCCCCGTATCCACATCAAAAACAATCGAGGCCTCCAGTTCGCCTTCCCTTTCTCCACGGTTAATGGCAAGAACATGGTGGGGTTTCAGGTCAGAAAGCGACCTGGTATAGTCGTAGTACATCTTGTAAACACTGACATCAGCCTCTTTTAAGCCCTTGACCTCAAATTTGCCTGTTCTCTGGACGTATTCTCGTACCACGCCTCGTCTATCCATATCCTGGGCTACACGCTCAGCAATAATATCCATAGCCCCCTGAATGGCCTCTTCAACGGTATGAACGCCGAGATCGGGATTGATGTATTTCTCAGCCTCTTTTTCGACACTTGCATTCTGTTCCATGTAGTCAGCCAGGGGTGTCAATCCCTTCTCCATGGCGATCATGGCTCGGGTTTTCTTTTTCTTCTTGTAGGGTGCGTAGAGATCCTCGAGTTCGGTGAGGGTCTGACATTTATGGATGTTGACAAAGAGGTCTTCGGTGAGTTTGCCCTGGGAAAAGATGCTTCTCACTACCTCTAGCTTGCGTTCTTCGAGATTTTCGAGATAACTGAGCTGATGGGAGATATCTCTCACCTGAACCTCGTTCAGAGAGCCTGTTACCTCCTTTCGATAACGAGAAATAAAGGGGATAGTATTTCCCTCCTTGAGAAGGGAAACGGTTGCCTGTACCTGATGCACAGGGATGTCGAGTAGCTCTGAGATGCGACGCACAATGGCGCTGGCATCCACTGTCAGAGAATCAATCCATTCTTTTGTGAACTCCATACCTTACCTCATGTGAGATTTTTCTCTGTTTATTTTAGGCAAAAGAAGCGTTTTTGTAAAGTAAATGAGGGGGTAGGGAGGACAAAAAAGGTACGCTGCCGCTTGGGCTGCAGGGGGCTTCAAGCGCCAGCCCCCTGCAAGACCCCCGCTGCCGACGCCCCGATGGTTTCCACCCCTTTCTCTGATCTATTACAATGTGGGCTGGTGGGGTTTGG
>FWWL01002238.1_pt1 | contig 17526 bp, 17 predicted proteins | sample 2228331 | NCBI WGS metagenome assembly FWWL01 (sample SAMEA103939775, study PRJEB20133) | metagenome
TGGGCATTGCCCACCAAGAGGAAAGTTTAAATAAACGTAGGGTGGGCATTGCCCACCAAGAGGAAAGTTTAAATAAACGTAGGGTGGGCATTGCCCACCACCCATCAAATTCTGGCAAATCTGATAAATTCAAAGGAAAAAGTTAAATGTTTCAAACCATCACTGAATCTCTCGCGGTTGGCAATCTGATATCCCAGGAAGCTCTCACCGAACTTCACCAAAAAGGCTACCGAACAGTCATCGATTTATGTACTCCTACGGAACCTAACCAACTTAATGCAGAAGAGGTGAAAAAAATCGGGTTTGATTATATTAGAGTGCCCGTCGATCGCCAACATATTCCCCTAGATAAACTAGCAGAATTTATTCAGGTTGTTGATGCCACCAATCAGCCAGTTTATACTCGTTGTGCGTCTGGTTTAAGAGCCGGAGTGATGACCCTATTAACTTTAGCCCAGCGTGAAGGATGGACGGAACAAGAATACTTAGCCCAACGGCAAAAGTTAGGGATTGATTACAATCATAATAGCCCAGTAGAAGCATTGGCTCGTGAGTATTTTATTGAATCGCAAAATCAGTTTTTATCTTAACAAAAATTACCCGAAACCGCTATCTGTAGGGTGTCGATCCGAGCAATAACGCACCAATAAAATCTAGAGTCTTTGCGTAAGTCATACTTAAATAAATTGACAAATTATCTCCCAAAAATTCTGGAGATTATCCCCATTTTTTAGAGGTTTTTATTTCAATGGCATCTATTTCTTCAGTCCAACCAAGAGTGGTTAATCTATCGCCTCTGGAGTTCACCAAGCTATCTCAGCCACCTTTGTTAATTGATGTTCGCAGTCAGTTAGAGTATGCCACAGGTCATGCTCCTGGGGCGTTAAATCTGAGTTTACCTAGAATTTTGATGGGGAGATTTTCTGGGCTGCGTAAATTTCTTTTACCCCAATGGTTTAAAGATTTGCCCAAAGATCGACCCATTGCGGTGATTTGTTTGACCTCTCACCGCAGTCCGATCGCCGCTGATTTTCTGATTAAATCAGGATTTCAATCGGTTTTTAATATTACCGGCGGCATGGTAGAATGGCGGCAATTAAAATTAGCCATAGCCACGGGTAAATCTTGATAGTTAAATTAAGTAGGTGGCCGGTCAGTAATCTTTAACCCGAAATTTAATAACCCGCCACCAACTCATTGTCAAAAAATTGGGTAATGGGGTAAAATAATCGCGATCGCCCCTTTAACCCATCTCTCCGGCGATCGGTTGTTCATCATACTTAGGGAACTCATTATAGCATTATGTGGGCAAGTTCAATTACAGCTTATTTCCATTACTTAGGTTTCATGTTAGCTTTTGGGGCTTTAACCGTAGAAGTATTTAACTTCAAAAAAGAAATGACCCTAGATGAAGCCAAAAGAGTGGCTTTTGCGGATGCCGCTTATGGGATAGCAGCTACGGCAATTCTGATCACCGGAATATTAAGAGTGATCTACTTCGGCAAAGGCAGCGATTACTATCTTAGCAATCCATTTTTCTACGCTAAAATGGGGGTATTTATCCTAGTCAGTTTGTTGTCTCTGTATCCCACCTTTACTTTTATTACCTGGACTAAAAGCCTGCAAAGGGGTCAACCGCCTCAATTAGAAATCGGCAAAGTAAACCTGATTTCTTGGCTAATTAAAGGGGAGTTAATCTGTTTTACGGTATTGCCGCTATTCGCCGCAATGATGGCCAGAATGAGTGGCTGGAGTTAATGGGGAAAAAGTGATGCAAATTTCCAATTTATCGCAAATTCAAAAGCGTCTATTTGCCTGGGGAATGGCCAAAGCGAACGGGGCAGATCATAGCAAAATTACCCTGATAAATTCACCGAATTTTTCCACCCTGGCGGAACTGAAACAAGGGCTTTTAGGAGGATTAAAAGGCAGAGTATTAGAAATTGGCCCGGGCGCTGGAGCGAATCTTTCCTATTATCCAAAAGATATTGATTGGATCGGGGTTGAACCGAATCCGTTTATGCACCAGTATCTCGAACAAGAAGCGGACGATCGCGGAATTAAACATATCGAGTTGTATCGAGGAACTGCGGAACAATTGCCCGTTAAAGATAATAGCATTGACAGCGTAGTTAGCACTCATGTTCTCTGTTCCGTCAACAATCTCGATCGCAGTTTACAAGAAATTCAACGGACTCTTAAACCCGGTGGCAGTTTTATCTTTTTAGAGCACGTTGCAGCCGATTGTTGTACTTGGACTCGCCGAATTCAAGATAGCATTGAACCTGTCTGGAAAGTCATGTTTGATAACTGCCACCCTAACCGGACTACCTGGACCGCGTTAGAAACTGCCGGATTTGATTCAGTCAATTATCAACAATTTAGTCTTTCATTTCCCGTGGTCAGTCCTCACATTGCTGGAGTAGCCAAGAAAAAGCTAACTGTTCGTTAGTTGCCCAACCATCAAAAGGATGAGCGAAAATTATGCAGCTTACCAAAAACAATCTTCAAGAGAAACAAAACGAAATTTACGATGCGATCGTGATTGGTGGCGGGGCTGGCGGACTTTCCGCTGGCATTTACTTGCAGAGGTATCTCCTGAATAGCCTGATTATTGATAAAGGCAAAGCCCGGTCTTTTTGGATGCAGGAATTGCACAATTATTTGGGTTTACCTGCGGATACTCCGGGGCGAGTTTTGCTGCAACAAGGAAAGAAACATTACGATAGTTTGAATGGAGACTTTCTCAATGGTTTTGTTGAGGAAGTCATCGATGAAGGCGAAACTTTTGCGGTGCGGGTGAAAGTGGGCAGGCAAAATAGTATTGAGGCAGTTTTCCGCTCTAAATACTTAATTGCAGCCAGCGGCATTATCGATTATTTACCGCCTTTGGATGATCTGCGAAATGTTTATGAGTATGCCGGTTATAATTTGCACGTTTGTATGGTCTGCGATGGGTACGAGATGACCAATAAAAAATGCGGTTTTTTTGCGGGAAGTGAAGCCGCGATCGCCGAAATGGTGTTTAATTTAAGCTGGTTTACTCCTTATATTACGGTTTTTACTCATGGCGCGTTTACTGTCAGCGACTCCCTGAAAGCGAAACTCAGAGAACATGGTTATCCCCTGATAGAAACGCCGATTAAACAATTTCTCGGTGAACATCACCGGATGACCGGAGTTGAGTTAACAGATGGGTCAATTGTTGAGTTGGAAACAGGCTTGATTTCTATGGGTTCTCGCTACCACAATACCTATCTCAAGGGCATTGGTTTGGAGATGAAAGGGGGAAATTTAGTCACGGATAATATGTGTCGGACTTCTCACCCCAGAATTTTTGCGATCGGAGATTTAAAAGTCGGGTTAAATCAAGTTATCATAGCAGCAGGAGATGGCGCTTTAGCTGCTACGGCCATTTGGCGAGAAATTCGGCGGGCAGTCGGATCAAAACCTTGGGTAGAAAATCTCCCTGCTGTCACTAATGGATAAGGTTATGGCTGAAGATATTGGCGATCGCCCCCTCAGAGAAATTCCCGCAATTCCCTTGGCGGAAACCTCCGAGAAACTCCAACGAGAAATTCAGCAACGGGAAAAAGCTGAAGCCCAGTTGAAACAACAAGAGCAAAAGTTATCTCTTTTGTTGAATCAAAGTGCTTTAGCGGCCATTGAATGGAATGCCAATTTAGAAATTGTCGCTTGGAATTCTGCGGCGGAAAAGGTTTTTGGTTGGACTGCCCCTGAAGCGATCGCGCTTCATGCCACTGATTTAATCTTATCCCTAAACGTAAAACGGAGAGAAATTCCGCTTACCCAAGATCCGCTGACATCAATTGGCGGTAAGCACCACATCAGCGAAAATGTCACCAAAGATGGCAAGTTGATTATTTGTGAGTGGCACAATACACCGTTGGTTGATGACCAAGGCAAAATTATCACTATTTTTTCCTTGGTCAATGATATTACAGAACGGTGGCAAATTCGAGAAGCGTTGCTGGAAAAAGAGGAGTTTTTACGCAGTATCTATGAAGGAGTAGATTATCCCATTTTCGTCATTGATGTAGATACTGATGGAACTTATCGTTGTGTGGATTTGAATCCCGTTGCTCAACAACTTTTTGGCATAAATTTAAATGAAAATTCAGCAGTCTTAGCTCCAGAATTATTTCTTCCTGAACTAGCGAAAGGCTGTCTAAAGTCTTCAGATAAGTGCGTTCATCGCGGCCAGACAATTCAATATGAAAAAGTATTGGACATAGATGGAAAACCGACTTGGTGGCTAACAGTGATTACCCCACTCAAGGATAGCGATGGGCGAATTTATCGGTTAGTCGGAACTTGTACTAATATTACCCAACGGAAACAATTTGAGGCCGCTTTGCAAGAGTCAGAAGCGAAATATAGACAACTGGCACAGAGAGAATCTTTAATTAATCGGATTGCCAGTCAAATTCGCGCTTCCCTTGATTTTAATACGGTTGTGGAAACAGCGGTACAAGAACTTTACCAAGTTTTGCAGTTGGAAAGATGTGCTTTTCGACTATATTTACCCGCCGAAATTCCCCCGGTAGCTGAACTAATTGCAGAAGCAAAAGCACCGGAGTTACCCTCTTTAAAAGGCAATCGAGTTCCCGCTGCTGAAATTGCTCCGTTAATTGCCAAGATGACACGCAAAGAAGTTACCCGCATTGAGGATACTTTAACTTTAGCCGATCCGGTAGAAAGACAATTTTTTCTGGATAATTTAGACTATCGTGCTGTGCTGCTTGTCCCGGTTCATACTCAGTCAGGAAAAATGGGTGCTATTAGTTGCAGTCATAGTCAGAAAAGTCGATATTGGAGCGATAGTGAAGTAGAATTACTAGAAAAGGTTGCCGAGCGGTTGGAGATCGCTTTAACTCAAGCAGAATTATACCAACAAAGTAGGGCGATCGCTGCTTCTGAATCCAGGAAAGCCCTGGAATTACAAGAGGCTTTGCAGCAATTGCAACAGACCCAAGCTCAACTGATTCAACAAGAAAAAATGTCCAGTTTGGGTCAACTGGTAGCGGGAGTTGCCCATGAAATTAATAACCCAGTTAGTTTTATTTACGGCAATATTAACCCAGCCAAAACTTATATAGAAGATTTGCTCAGTACGATCGAAACTTATCAAACAGCCTATCCCAATCCTCAGCCAGAAATTGAAGAAAAATTGGCAGAGGTTGATTGGGAGTTTATCCAGACAGATTTTCCCAGTTTGCTAGATTCCATGAAAACTGGAGCCGAGCGGATTCGGCAAATTGTCCAAGCTTTGCGAAACTTTTCTCGACTGGATGAAGCGGAGATCAAAGCTGTTGATTTGCATGAAAGTATTGACTCCATTTTATTAATTCTGGAAAATCGGTTACAAGCAACTCCAGACCGTCCGGCGATTCAAGTAGTTAAAGCTTATGGCAATCTGCCTTTAGTTGAGTGTTATGCTCTGGAAATCAACCAAGTTTTTATGAATCTGCTGCTAAATGCAATTGATGCTTTAGAAGAAGCTCCGGTGAAGCAGCCCAGAATTCGGATTGTGACCCAAGTATTAGACGAAGAGTTAAGGATTAGAATTATTGATAACGGCCCTGGAATTAACCCAGAGATTAAGCCGCGAATATTTGAACCATTTTACACCACTAAATCTGTGGGCAAAGGCACGGGTTTAGGTTTGTCTATTGTGTACAAGACGATCGAACAACATGGGGGGACTATAGAATGTATTTCCGAGGGGGGAAAAGGAACAGAATTTGCGATCGCCCTGCCCCGGTTTCTGAAAAAATTACCCTAAACGAGATCATTAAACTATGAAAAATTCATTGTCTCTGACTGTTTTAGTAGAAAATACCGCCGCCGGTAGAGGATTATTAGGAGAACATGGCCTATCTTATCTGATAGAAACCGACGATTCCCGGATTTTATTCGATACGGGACAGGGATTTGTCTTAAAACATAATGCTCAACATTTGGGCATTTCTTTACAAGAATTAGATGCCGTTGTCCTCAGTCACGGTCATTACGATCATGCGGGGGGATTAATGACGGTTTTAGAGGAATGTAATCCGACTAAATTATTCTTGCATCCAGCGGCTATAAAACCAAAGTTTAGCCAACGAGGTGAAATTGGTTCTCCGATCCAAGATATGGCTATTTTAGAACAAAAATTTAGCCAGTTAATTTGGACGGAACAACCCACAGAAATTATCCCCGGAGTTTCCGTCACTGGGACAATTCCCAGAACGCATCCTTTGGAAGATACCGGGGGTGTTTTTTGGCAAGATGCCGAACACGAGCAAGTTGATTTAATCCCTGATGACCAATCTTTATTTATGGATACCCCAGAAGGTCTAGTGGTGGTTTTAGGGTGCGCTCATTCCGGGGTGATTAATACGCTCAATTATATCGCGAAAATCACGGGAAAAGACAAATTTTATGCGGTGATTGGGGGAATGCACTTGTTGAATGCGCGAGAAGATCGCCTCCAAGCTACTGCCGAAATTTTGCGGCAATATCAGGTAGAAATTATCGGTGCCAACCACTGCACGGGGATGAATGCGATCGCCTTTTTCTGGCATGAACTGGCCGGAAAATGTATCAGTTGCCCGGTAGGAACTCGGTTAAAATTTGGTCATTAAAAGGTTTTTCTATTGGGTAAACCAAAAATATCCGTATGGGCGAAGGATTCCGGCAGTAAAGTTATGGGTTTAAAGCAGAAATTTATAACCGGAATGCTTCGCCCAAAGAGCAGATTAGTAAACCACAAATATCCGTAAGGGCGAAGCATTCCGGCAGATACGTTATTGCTTAAAATCATAAATTCATTGCCGGAATGCTTCGCCCCTACAGTATTGTATTTATCTAAAAATTTCTATAAATTAAGTTAGCGTCTTGATTAAGCTGGGAGCAAAAAACAATGGTCAAAAAATTGATAGCAGTCGGACTGGCAACTTTATTATTTATTTCCCTAGAAATGGGGATATCCGCGATCGCACCCTTGCCCGTGATGGCGGAAAGTTCCCTGCCCCAAGCAGAATTATCCGCAGAACTCACCCAGTTTTTAACCTCCCTACCGGGGGATTATTACACCATTGGCAATACCGCCGCCCTCAAAAATATCATCAAGAGCGATCGCGCCCGATTAATTGATGTCAGAACACCGGCCGAATATGCCGCTGGACATATTCCCAATGCCATCAATATTCCCTTAACTAATTTAACGAAAAATCTCGATAAAATTCCCTCAGACCGCCCGGTAATTCTCTATTGCACCACCGGCTATCGCACCGCAATGGGAGTGATGAGTTTGCAAATGTTAGGATACAGCAACGTCCGAGGATTTCCTCCTAGCTTTCAAGGGTGGAAATTAGCCGGAGAACCTCTGGAAAAGTAAATAATTCAACAGCTATGCGTAGTCCGTAGGTTGGGTTGAGGCACGAAACCCAACAAAAATAGACCTCTTGCAAAATTCCTAAAAGCCGATTGGCGCTTGATCCGCCATCGGTTGAGGGGAGCGAAATATTTATTTTGCAAGAGGTCTAATTATGCTACTTATAAGTTGGGTTTCGCTTCGCTCTACCCAACCTACGAATACTACGAATACTACTACGAATACTAAAGGGGGAAGCCAGGGGAACGAGAACAAACAAGCCCCCCTTTTTAAGGGGGGTTGGGGGGGATCTTTCCCGATCTACTAACCGGCAACTAACTCATGCATCAACTCGGCAACGAGCATAATGCGATCGCTGCGTCCGGCATTGCTACCGGAAAACACCAGCCCATTTTCCACATCACCTCGCGCAGCCTTGTCCAAAGCCTGAACAATACAGTAAAATTCTCCAGCTTCTCGAAACCGACAAACCTGTAAGCAGTTCACCAAACAGCCTTTTTGTACTAGGGCAGAACCAGACATCACCTTTTCCACAAAAGGATTTCGCAGGGCGCGTCCGGGCAGTCCCACGGGGCTAGAAACGATCGTCACATCTTCCGGTCGGGCGTGCAGATGAAATTCCTTGTAACGGATATCCGCATCACATTCATCGGTAGTGATAAACCGAGTGCCGATTTGCACCCCACGGGCGCCCAACTCCAACATCTTGACAATATCGGCTCGATCCCAAACCCCACCCGCAGCAATCACCGGAATGGGCTGACCGAGTTCATTATCTAAATAATTGACCAATTCTGGAATCACCTGTTTTGCTTCCAAGGCCGGATCGTCGAGTTCCTCGTATTTGGCACCCAAATGTCCCCCAGCACTATTGGGATTTTCCACCACAAAGGCATCGGGCAGGCGTTTATACTGGCGTTCCCACTTGCGGCAGATAATTTTCGCGGCGCGAGTGGTAGAAACGATCGGCACTAAGGCCACTTCGGGATAATCGGCGGTATATTCCGGTAGCTGAAGGGGCAAACCGGCGCCGGAAATAATCAGATTTACCCCCTGTTCCGCCGAAGTGCGAACTAGAGTTTCATAATCTCTAGCCACCACCATCACGTTGACGCCGATAATCCCATCGAGACTCAGTTGGCGGGCGGTTTGGAGTTCGTCAATCAATGCCAATCGATTGGCCTCAAAAAACTGTTCTCGTCTGATCCGAGGGTTGCTTTCGTTGGGGTCAAAGTAGGGCGAATTTAACCCTAATCCCACCCCGGAGACGATTCCGACTCCTCCGGCATTGGCAACGGCAGCGGCCAGATGCGATCCCGAAATGCGGATCCCCATTCCCCCCTGGATGATGGGATAACGGGCGATATGTTGACCAATTTTTAGTGAAGGCAATGTTTTCATAGGTTTTTGTATTCTGGTTTAGGAATATCTTGTGGGTGGCCGATGAAGCCGTGACTTTAGCCGTTCCTAGTTCAGTATAAATATTTTTGGAGACTTTTACAACTATATAGTGGAATAGTTATAAAAAAATCAGGGGAGGCCGAGAGAGGGTGAACACCCCTATTTTTTAGGGGCGAAGCATTCCGGTCACGGCGGCCATGCTTCGCCCCTATGACCCTATGAGTATATTTGCTTCCAGCGCCATGAACCGATCGAGAAACCGGGTTTCTGGGGTTTCTGGGTTAAGCTTCATCTTTCTTAACAATGGTTTACTCAAGCTACATAAAACTTAATTTATATTCATCACCATTTAGGCATATAATGAGTTAGTATAGCAGAGTGGGTAATTCATCCTGCGGAAGTTAAGCATTGTTTAGGCATTGTTTAAGCATTATTTACTATCACTGGTAAAATGCTTCGCTCTTCTCTGCGCGTTAGGGAAGCTATCGCGACGAGGGCGAATCGCCTTCATCACCCCAGGGTTGCTTTGAATTAAGTTGTTTTTATGGTTGGCAATTATATAGGAGGAGCAACACTCATGTTGAAGGCTTGATGGGATTACCCCGCGATTACCTAAGATAGGCTACGCGATCGACCGCACAAAAAAGCGGTTAATTCAGCTTCAACAACGAAATATCTTTTTCTAACATTTCTTTTTCCTAAAATTAGGAGATTTGTCATTATGAGTACCGTTTTACAACCCAAACGCGAACTCGATATCGGTGACTTGTGGCCGATGTTTGTAGACTGGATCGTTAGCACGGAAAACCGCATTTATATTGGGTGGTTTGGTGTTTTGATGATTCCTACATTCCTGGTCGCAGCGACGACATTTGCGATCGCCTTTATTGCCGCCCCTGCGGTGGATATGGAAGGGATCCGCGAACCAATTTTTGGCTCAATTTTAGGTAATCAAAATATGATTACCGCCGCCGTCGTCCCCACCTCAGCAGCGATCGGTTTACATTTCTATCCCATTTGGTCAGCCAGTTCCATTGAAGAATGGCTTTACAATGGTGGCCCTTATCAACTAATAATTCTGCATTTTGCGATCGCCATTTGGTCTTACATGGGCCGCTTATGGGAGTTAAGCTATCGCCTGGGAATGCGCCCTTGGATTGCGGTTGCTTTTTCCGCCCCCGCATCCGCCGCGACTGCCGTATTGCTAATTTATCCCATCGGACAAGGCAGCTTTTCTGAAGGAATGCCCTTGGGAATTTCCGGGACTTTCTATTTTATGATGTCCCTCCAAGCGCAGCACAATGTATTGATGCACCCGCTACACATGATCGGAGTTGCTGGAGTTTTTGGCGGGGCTTTGTTCAGTGCCTTACATGGGTCATTAGTCACCAGCAGTTTAATTCGTGAAACCAGCGAGTTAGAATCTACCAATGTGGGCTACAAATTTGGCCAACAAGAAGGAACTTACAATCTTTTAGCGGGACATTCGGGCTTTTTAGGCCGGTTATTAATTCCCGGAGTAGGCATCCGCAACAGCCGTTCTGTCCATTTTCTCATGGGCGCTTTTCCCACCATTGGCATTTGGTTTGCCACCCTGGGAATTGGGGTAATGGCATTTAATTTAAATGGCTTTAACTTCAACCATTCGATTCTCGATGCCAGCGGAAAAGTCATTTCCACCGATGCAGATTTGCTCAATCGGGCTACCCTGGGAATTCAGGCAATGCACGCGCCGAATACCCATCATTTCCCGAACTTGATTGCTGGCGGTGAAGGCATTCCCGTTAGCCTCAATCAGGCTCCGTCTATTAGCTAATTCTAGTTCGTTTCCGCTTAAATAATCGATTCAATAAAGCAGCAATTTAATATAACTTAAATCGCTGCTTTATTTATCGGCTGAAATTTGGGCGATATTTGCTGCTAATTTAGCCATCAAAATAGCTAATTTGTCTGTTTAAACATGAGCTTCTAAACAATCATCAAACAATGCTAATTCTCTATATGATTACGGGATTAATTCTGGGTTTTTCCCTATTAGCCAGTCCTGGCAAAACTAAATCTGCGCTGAAAATAGCTCTACGCCGATTCTTAAAGATCGCTCCCGAATTCATCGGGATGCTGATGTTACTTTCGATCGCCCTCTATATGATTCCAGAACAACTCCTGGTACAGGTATTAACGGGTGATAACAAATGGAGCGCCACCATCGGGGCGATTGGCTTAGGTTCCGTGACCATCATGCCCGGATTCGTTGCTTTTCCCCTGTGCGGCATTTTATTGCAAATCGGGGCGCTGTACATGGTTCTTTCGGCATTTTCCACAACGTTAATGATGGTCGGGTTGGCCACTTTTCCTCTGGAAAAAAGATATCTTGGCACCCAATTAACTCTCTGGCGAAATGCCGTTAGTTTTATCATCGCCATCGTAGTAGCGATCGCCACTGGGCTCTTTTTTGGAGAATTGCCATGAAAATCTTCAAAGCATTGCAGCAGCATCCCTGGGTTGCGGGAATTGGGACATTATTCGCCATTGTCGTCATCAGCGGCTTTTTGACCGGATTTGCTCCCGGAAAGGCGATCGGACAAAACTTCCTGTCATTTTTTTGGCAAATGTTGAAAGTGCTCCCCTGCGTGTTTATCCTCACCGGAATATTCGATGTCTGGATTAAAACGAATACCATTGAAAAGCATCTGGGTCGAGGGTCAAGTTTTTTATCATATTTTTGGGCAATTCTACTAGCCGGAACCACCGTTGGCGGTCTTCATGTCGCCCTTCCAGTAGCCCATGCCCTACATTTGAAACGAGCCAAATTGAGTATTGTCCTCACTTTTTTATCTGCAGCGGGAATTTGCCGAGTGCCGATGATGCTTTTCGAGGCTTCATTTCTGGGATGGCGCTTTACTTGCATTCGTTTTGCCGTTTCATTGCCCTTGGTCGTGATTTCCTGTGCGGCGCTCGGTTGGTGGTTTGAACGGCGGGGATATCACCTGCCCGATCTCAATTAAACATGGCATATTTATGGAAACGGCATAAGTTTACCCACAACGTCAAAGTCAATGTCAAAGTTAACGTCAAAGTCAGCATAATAATCATCATAATAATCATGCGATCGCCATGATATTATTGATGGGAAAAATTTGCCCTTGCCTTCCCGATTGTTAGCCGAAATAAAAGCGATCGCCGGGTAAACTGCCATCAAACAGCTTGGGATTCTGTTCTGCCAAACACTGATACCAAAACTCTAATTCAACTTTAGCTTCTGCTGCCGTTTTGAATTCAAAAGGGGTAAATTTTAGCGCCTCTCGAATAATATTTGGTTGCAGTTCTAGATATTTTGCACCTAACTCCGCAGCGGCATCTGGATTTTGCTTAATCCAGTCAACTGATTGACGAAGTTCTGTTTGTACTAATTGAATCACCTGTGGAGAATCATTCACTAAAGACTGCAATGCAGTTGTCCCCGCTTGGGGAATTTTCAGTGTTTTCCCCGTTACATTTGCCCATTCTTCCTGAACATTAAGTACCCGGTAAAGCGGCATACCTTGTTGTTCGCCTTTCTGTTGTGCCGAAGTGCCGATCGGTTCGGAAAGCAAAGCAGCATCGCCACGCTGGGCTAAAAGTAGCTGTACCGTCTGCGGGAAGTCTTGAGTTGATTGGATCGCCACATCTCGATCCGGTGACAAACCCGCCTGAACAGACAAATAGCGAAAAATATTTTCTAATGTACTATTTTTAAACGGAATTAGCACCGTTTTCCCCCGCAAATCTTGCCAATTGCGAATATTTTGCTGCGGTGAAAATACATAAACAACGCCCCAAACCATCACATTTAGAAGTTGTACGGGAATTTCTCGCTGATAAAGACTGGCGGCCAGTTCGGTGGGAGTTCCTGATATTTGCACTTCTTGGGAAGTCATTAACCCCTTCAGTTGATCGTGATTTTTGAACGTGGATAAAGAAATCTCTGTAACCGCCTCTCGTAACTGACTTTTCTCTAGTAAGTAGGCGATTGGTAACATCATCATAATCATCGAACCGCCTAGTCCCAAGGAATTAAGTTTAAGCCTAGAATTGGCAAAGTTATTCTTAGGTGAAATTCCCGATTGTTGGCGACAGCTAGTGAGATAATTGGTTAAAGTTACCCCGGTACTAGCTGCCATGAGAGCCAAAAAATGCCGACGCGATCGCAGATTCATCATTACCATTATTCCTCGTAAAACCTATATTATGGAACTCGCAATTTATCAACTAAAAACAGGCAAATTCAAGCTCACAGCCACTTCGGTAATTTCCTGCAACTGGCCAACAGTTTTGTAAATAAAAGCTTCATCCCGTTGGCTTTTTGAACGCGAAATCTGCCAATTATAGATAATGCGAGCCGGACTGGGAGACAACACCAAAAGGCGATCGCTCATTAATACCGCTTCTGCTAAATCGTGAGACACTAAAATTACCCCCAGATGCTTAGTGGCAATTAAATCCAGCACCAATCTTTGTAATTGTCTGCGTAGCCCCACATCTAAAGCGCTAAACGGTTCATCTAATAATAATAAATCGGGTTCGATCGCCAAAGCCCTTCCTAGGGCAACTCTTTGCTGCATCCCGCCACTTAATTGATGGGGATAGAGATGTAACGCCTGTTCCAATCCCAATTGTGCCGCCAGTTGTCGTGCTACAAATGACTTTTGTTGAGCGGAAATTCCTCTGGCTTTTAACCCAATTGTGAGATTTTCTAACGTGGTACGCCAAGGAAGTAAACGGGGTTCTTGAAAAACATAAGCTGTTTCATTGCTAAATTTTTCTACTTTTCCCGAAGTGGGAATTATCAAACCTGCGGCAATTTGAAGTAGGGTGGTTTTGCCACAACCTGAAGGACCAACTAAGCAAAGTACCTGTCCTGGTGCCAAATCAAAACTGATGCCATCAATGACACAATTAGCCCCAAACTGTTGATAAATATTGCGTATTTTTAACATTCCCTAATAACATTCCCTAAATTAACCCCGAACCTGCACGATTATTTGGCTCCGCCAAGGCATTAAATAATTTCTTAACCGCCGCAACAATAAGTAATCGCCACTGAGAATTAGCACTACTGTTATGATAATCCATGCCATGACTGTAGCTGTGTCTAAATTACCTCTTGCCCGGTTGAGTTCGGCGCCAATTCCCGTAGGAGCAGACAGCACTTCCGACATAATTCCCACTCGCCAAGCTAATCCTAACCCAGAGGCGATCGCCGGAAACAAAATCGAAATTAACTGGGGGAAATAAACCTCCTGCACTAACATCCATCCCTTGATTTTGTAAGTTTGTGCCATTTCCAATAATTTTGGATCTATGGTCTGCAATGCTTCAATAGTGGCAATAAATACTAACGGAAATATGGCCACAGCAACCGTAAAGATCGAGTTAGCATTGCCCATGCCAAACCACAAAACGGAAAGGACAATCCAGGCGATCGGGGGAATTCCCTGCAAAGCAGTGGCGATCGGCATCAACATCCGCTTGACAAACTGCTGCATTTCTGCTAGTAAACCAACGCTAATCCCCGCCACAGCAGCAACAGTAAAACCGCCCAAACTATGCAGCATCGTAGCCCCGATCGCTTCTAGCAAAGAACGATTGAACAGAAGTTGTATCAATGCAATCAGGGTTTCTCCAGGAGAGGGCAAAATCGCTTTGGGATACTGACTTGCACCAAACTGCCAAAGACACAAAATACACAGAATACTGAGAACTTCTGGCAGAAAAGCTCTTTTCGATCCCATGACCTTGGTCAAAGCAAACCTCTTATTTTCTACTGATTTGAGCATCTGATTTGAGCATAAAAAGTGAGCATGATTATTCATCAAGTATTCCCATGATAATTGTGTTCGCTCTCGTTGTCTATGCCTGGTAGGGGCATTGTCGAAAAAAACAAAATACTTTATGATTTTTTCCTAGTGAATCAAAGGATTCGGAGACCGAAAGGCTAACAATTTGTCATCTTCCCTACTAAAAAGATAAATTGTCACCTTTTCTAGACCTTGGCGCGGTGCTAAAACACAGGGTGCCTGAATTTAACGACTCGTTTGGAGCCTAGTTAATTCGGTTACTTCACCACTTTAACCATTGAATTAGGAGGATTGTTATGAAGCATTTTTTTGCCCATTTTTGGGCGAGCATTGCATCTACTATTGTGGCTTTTTTACAGTTAAAAAGTTTTAAGGCTTTAGCCGAATCCAAAAGTATCTTCAAAGAGCAAAAAACAATTCAATTAAATTGGGAAGAGTCAATTGCCTATCCTAAAATTGTCGCCGCAGAACTAGCTGAATCCGAGCTAAATCAGTGGCAAAATGAGCCAATGGATCGAGTAACTTCTGTTTCCCAACTTGCTGATGTAAATCCCTCAGATTGGGCATTTCAAGCGCTACAATCTTTAAAAGAGCGTTATGGCTGCATTGCTGGATCCCCGGACAGAACTTACCGGGGAAATCGTGCCTTAACTCGCGATGAGTTTGCATCATCTTTAAATGTTTGTCTCGATCGCATTTTAGCTAATGCTAACTCTCACACCACCAATCAGCTTCCCAGAGAAGATTTAGCAACATTGGGGAGATTGCAGGCAGAATTTGCCCATGAACTAGCAGATTTACCAAAGCGAGTTGATTCATTATCAACCAGAATTAGCACCTTAGAAGGGCAGCAGTTTTCTCCAACTGTCAAATTTTCCGGCGACGCAGTGTTGGCGATTTCGGATACTTTTGGCGATCGAGTCGGTGGCGATTCTGACGCAACTGAAACGGTTTTGTCTAACGTTGTGCGGCTCAATTTCAGTACCAGTTTTAGCGGCAAAGACCTGCTAAGAATGCGATTAGGATTATTCAACGGAACGCCATTAAATGTTGGGGTGACAGGAACCAACATGACTCGCTTGGGATTTGATGGCAACAACAACAATCAGTTACAGATCCAACGACTCCACTATCGTTTTCCGATTGGCAAAGCAGCCAACGTAATTGTAGAAGCTGGAGGCTTGGAAGCCCCGGAACATATTCCTAGTTTTAATCCTTTATTACTGCCTAACTTTACGGGTTCAATTTCCCGTTTTGGTCGTTACAGTCCGATCTATCGCCAGGGGGAAGGAGCAAAGGGTATTGTCACCAATATCCGATTAGCAAATCCCTTAACTTTAACTTTGGGCTATTTGGCCAGAAATGCTGAAAATACAGACATAAAAAAGGGATTTTTTAATGGAAATTATGCAGCGATCGCCCAATTTGCCTACCAACCCGATCCCAACTTGGGGGTGGGATTAACCTATACTCATTCTTATTATCCATCCGGACAGATAATGCTATCGGGGGCAACGGGAACCGTACTGGCAAATCAACCTTTTGGCAATCAAGTTGCCACATCTGGCGATCATTTTGGGGTGGAAGCAACCTACCGATTAGTTCCTAAGTTAAACCTCTCTGGTTGGTTCGGCTATACTATTGCTAATGCGGAAACCTCTAATTTAGCGTCGGACATTCCTGCGGGTAGTAATGCTGAGATTATTTATTGGGCATTGAGTTTAGGTTTTCCCGATCTGGGGGGCAAAGGAAACCTCGCATCTTTATTGATTGGCAACCCTCCCAGAGTTATCCGTAGTGATGCCGGAAGTGATTCCTCTACAGATGATATTAGCTGGCATATTGAGGCCATGTATCGGATTCAGTTGACCGATCGTATTTTCTTGACTCCGGGGATGTTTCTGATTTTGCATCCCGAACCTAATGGCGATCGAAATGAAATTATGGTGGGAACAATTCGGACAACATTTACGTTTTAAAGAATGATTAAGTGCGGATTATTTCTGGCTCTTGCGGAATTGCTCCGCCTCATCCCATTTTAATTTAAGTCCGCATCGATAGATCCCCCTTCCCTTGCGGAAAGAGGGGTGGGAAAATCGCCGATCGTTGATGTGCAGCAATTATTTTTCAAAATGGTATAAGTAGGGGTCAACCGCTGCTGACCCCTACATGATAGAAATAGGACAAGTTAAACCGGATGAGGTATATACAGCAATAAGATTTGAGTTGTAAATTTTATGCTATCTTAATAATAGGACATTATAATAATGGTGGTATTACCCAATGACAGTAGAGCCAAAGCCGGACTTTAACCTGACTGATTCAGAGAACTTATTGGAGGAACTTAGTGCATTTATAGAGAGTAACCCAGAGCCAAGAGAACTGAAACGTGCTGTAGCAGTTAGAATGGTACTGTCAGGTATCGAACCGATTAAAATCGGATTAATATTAGGGGTTTCAAAAGCATTTATTAGCAAGTGGAAAAATCGCTTTATTTTTGAAGGGGTTGAGGGACTTAAGCTGGGTTATCAAGGGGCAAAACCTTTTCTGAAACCTCAAGAAAGAGAAAATGTAATTGAGTGGCTAAAGTTAAAAGATTATTGGCTATTAGAAGAATTACATGATGAGATTCTCGAAAAATATGATGTTCGGTTTAATTCTCTCAAAAGCTACTATAACCTCTTCAAAGATGCTGGCATAAGTTGGAAAAAAAGTCAAAAGTTAAACCCTAAAAAAAACCCAGATGAAGTAAAAAAACGTCGTCAAGAGATTCAAGATTTGTTAGAAAATAATAGAGAGTGCGATTCGTTCACGCGGAAAGTGGAAGGCTAACGCCCGAAGCGTGCGCGTGGTAATGGTTTCAGACTACTGAGCCATTATAACTGT
>FWWL01004066.1_pt1 | contig 17521 bp, 17 predicted proteins | sample 2228331 | NCBI WGS metagenome assembly FWWL01 (sample SAMEA103939775, study PRJEB20133) | metagenome
TCTACGCCTTATGTAGTGCCTTCCACCTGTCGGCACCGTAACGGTGGCGGCGAGGGCGTAGGCACAGGGGAGATATTGGCACAGGGCTCGTGTATGGCGAAAGGGTATTGGCTGGTGAGGCGCTGACAAACTGTAACATGGAAACAGCAGGCATCGGTAGGTAAAGGGTAGGTTGCAGGTTAAACGTTTAACCTTTATTCGAGACGGCTTGCTATTACCTTTCCGAAGTTTTGTGGGAGGGTGGGCACGTCTTTTCCCAGTTTTTGGGGTAGCATCGGGCAACTGTGGAATGGTCATAGCCACTATCGTGGCTGAAAGCCCCGAGGGCTATGACGATGTTGCAGTTTTGGCCTGAACAAAAGTGACTGTGGAATGGTAATAGCAGGCCTCGATAGGCACAAAGAGGGGAGAACCGCTACATTACGCCTCCTTGTTTCACCACAAACTTTTGCCGCACTATTTTTTTTATTTTTAGTCTGTCCCCCAGGCCGTTTTCGACCAGCTTAATCCTAAACGGAGCTCCCCGAAGAGACGGCGCAGGCCTGTGCTAGCCGACAGGAGGTCGGCGGTTGAGGGGACTTGTTGCTGTGCCCTAAAGGGACGGCGCAGCGGCGCCCGGGAACCATGCCGAAGGCATGGTCGGGCAGAGCAAGCCGTCCCGCTACGCTCCCGATGCAGGAGGCAAGGTGACCCGATTGCACTTAGCCGTCTCTTCGGGGAGCGAAGTGCTTGCTACGGTCGAAAACGGCCGGTGCCTCCGGCACTCGGAGCATCGCGCAAGCGATGCTCCGAGGCCACAACTAAAAACTTGATATTTTCCCCTCTTTGTGCTATGATGAGACAAAGGAGAAAACAATGCCCTACAAACTCGCTGTTGTTGAAGACGAGGCGATTGTCGCGCATAGTATTGAACAAAAGCTTGTCAAACTCGGATACGAAGTGGGTGGCGTTTTCTATAAAGCCGAAGACCTTTTTCCCTTCCTTGAAAGAGAGTCCGTTGACCTTATCCTTATGGATATTCTTCTCCAAAACGGCATGAGCGGTATTGATGCAGCGGAACAGATTCTTCAACGTTACCATATCCCTGTGATCTATCTTACTGCTTTCTCAGATGATGCCACCCTCAAAAAAGCAGCTCGTACCGAGCCATACGGTTATCTCATAAAACCCTTCAATGATCGTGAACTCAAAGCCACCGTAGAAATGGCCCTCTACAAAGCCGGTGCCACCAGAGAACTTTCCTACCGTGAGGCAAGATGGAAGGCTGTGTTCATCCATCTGCGAGAGGGTATGGTGGTAACTGACAACCGGGGATGCATCATATCCGTAAACCCTGCCATGGAAACCCTTGTGGATCTCCCCGCTTCAGCGATGGAAACCAAAAGTCTCGACGATCTGTTTCTCTTCTCTCCCATAGGTGCAGGGGAACGGGCTTTCTGGATCGAAGTCAGGTCCACAAACCTCCGACGACCTGTGCAGTGGATTTCCTCACTTATGACAGACGATTTCGGAAATATCCTGGGAAGTGTGCACATCTTTCACGATATGCGGGAGCAACTCGCCTACGAAACCGCCCTCACAGAGAGTGAGGAACGCTACCGAAGGCTTGTTGAGGATCAGACCGACTGGATTGTTCGACTGGACGAAAGTGGCGCTATCCGCTACGCAAACCGTGCCATGACTTATGCCCTCGGGTGGGAGAGAGAGCAGATCTTTGGTCAGAACTTTTTTGATATCGTTCCCAGTATGGACAGAGAAAGCTGGAGAGAGCTTTTTGATTCCCTCACCGAACCGACACAAGTCAAAAGTGCCCTCCTCGATTACGAAAAAAATGGCGTACGCTACGTTATAGAATGGCGTTTCAGGTGCGTTCATTTTGCAAACAGAGAAAAAACCTGCCAGGAATACCAGGGTGTGGGACGAGATATCACCCTCCTCCGTGAAACCGAAGAAGCCCTGAGAGAAGAGGACGAGTTTCTCAAGCGAATCCTTATGACCATCGATGAAGGCGTGATCATCACCGATGAAAAGGGGAAAATAGAGTTCACAAACCCAAGAGGCAGAGAAATCCTGGGGATAAATGAAGAAAAAAACCTCCCCCTCACCGAGGTTCTCTCGTTTACCACACAATCCGGTGAAGAGGTCAGAGATTTCGATGAACTCTGCACCAAGGCCTCCTCACTACCAGCCAACGTCTGGATAGTGACCAATCCACACAAGAGACGCTACGAACTCATGCTGGACGTCTCAAACCTCCGTCGCGAAGACAAAGGTAGAACCGAATGGGTCCTTCTCATGACAGACCTTACCCTGTTCAACAAGCTCCAGCAAGAGTTTTACCGTGTTCAACGTTTTGAAGCCATGGAGGTTCTGGCTGGTGGTATAGCCCATGACTTCAACAACATTCTCACCGTCATTATGGGCAATATTTCCCTCCTCCGTTTACGATTGGGGGAGAATCATGGTGATCTGAGAGGCTATCTCCACGAAGCTGAAGAAGCCTGTGAACGCGCCAAAAAACTCACCTCCCAGATGCTTTCATTCTCCCGGGGCGGATCACCCATGATCAAACAGGAAAACATCCTTCAGATGCTTGAGGAAACGGTTCGATTCATGCTCCAGGGGTCATCCATTACCTGGCAGGTAAACAAGCTCACAGAGGATGTTACGATCCCTGTGGATATGGCACAACTCGGGCAGGTGATCCAGAACCTTGTCCTCAATGCCCGTGAAGCCATGGGAGAAAAGGGAACCATAACCATCACTCTTGAAAAAGTTGATGCGTCCCTTATCCAGGAAAGAGTCCCCGAACCCTTACCCGACATAGCAAGCTACCTCCGAATTACGGTGAAAGATACCGGACCGGGCATTGACCCGGAGATTCTTCCCCGTATCTTTGACCCGTATGTATCGACAAAATCTCGAGGAAGCGGCCTGGGTCTTGCCATCGTCTATACGATTGTACGTAGACACCATGGGCTTATCGAGGTAGAGTCAGAACTTGGCAAAGGCACCACCTTTTTCATCTATCTTCCCATCTACAAGGTTGGAGAAGATACACCAACCAGAGAAAAAGACGAGACTCTCCCGCTTCCTTCTGGGGGTGGGAAACGCGTCTGGATTCTGGATGATGAGGTAGGGATTGTGAGAGTCCTTGAAAAAACCCTTAGGCAACAAAACTACGAGGTCAGGAGTTTTCAGAAGGTTAGCGATTTTCTAGCAAGGTTAGAGGAAATCTCTCCCCATGACCTTGTTATCATGGATATTACTATTCCCGGGGAGACCAGTGTTGAGGAAAGGCTTGAAAAACTCTTTCGAGCCTCTTCAGATACCAGAGTTCTTCTTATCAGCGGCTACACCCAGAAAAGCTTTCAGATACCGACAGGACAGCGTGTTTTTTACCTTACCAAGCCGTTTAGTGTTCAACAACTGCTCCACAAGATACACAAAATCCTCGCTGAAAACGATTCATCAGCTTGACAAATGAAAATTTTACCTTAAACTAAAGGTCAAGGAGGACCAAGTGGCAGAAGCCCTTGCTGTGAGTGTCAACTTCCTCTACCCGGGTATCATGTTAAAAGGCGATGCCTACACCGAACAGGGTGAAAAAGTTCAGGATGGTTTTGTCCCTTTTACCGATGAGAAGATTGCCGAGCTCAAGGCACGGGGGATTAAAACCATCTACTATACCCCTGTCCAGGAATCCAGCCGTTTCCAGGGTGGTGAACCGATCATCCCTCAGCAAACCATAGACAGGGGACTGGACCTCGCGAAAGAGGTCGAACGCTGTCTCAAAGAAAACGCCCCCCTCCCGGTCAAAGAGATAAACACCCTCATCGACGAGTTTGTGGAAAAGGTTGTCCCCCTCCAGGGTACCACCCTCAACCTCGCCGAACTCAAAAACTACGATGATTATACTTACACCCATTCCCTCAACGTTGCTCTCCTTTCCCTGCTCATGGGCAAAAAACTTGGCTACAACGAGGATCAGCTCAAGATTCTGGGAGTGGGTGGAATGCTCCACGACATAGGCAAGGTCAAAATCCCCAAGGAGATTCTCAATAAACCTGATCGTCTCACCCCAAAAGAGTTTGAACTTATGAAGCGACATCCTGTTTATGGCTTTGAAATCGTCAAAAACACTTACTCCCGTTTTGTCCAGTCGATAGTCCTCTACCATCACGAAAAAACCAACGGCACTGGCTACCCCCTGGGGAAAAAGAACAACGAAATGGGGGAATTTGCCCAGATAGCCAGTATCTGTGATGTGTTTGATGCCATCACCAGCGCCCGCTCCTACAAACCAGCTCAACCCTTCTGGTATGCTCTCCTCTGCATCTATCGAGAACAGGGGAAAAGTTTCTCTTCCCGACTCGTTCAAACATTTCTCAAAGAACTCCCTCAATACTTTGGTAACAACCCTATCTTTCCCGGAGGGAGTTTTGTTCTGCTCAACACTGGTGAGATAGCATACGTTCCCGAGGATAGTCGCACCCTCTGGCCTCAGGTATGGCTTCTCATAACCGGCCGCAAGGAAATCCCTCAACGAAAGGTAATTATCAACCTCTCCATGGAAGAAAACCGAATGATTGAGCGTCAGATTTTTGATGAAAAACTTATCGCCACCCTTCAAAAGATTGTTGATCGTTATCTTGAAAAACCGGAGAAATCAGAGGACTGGAACCTGAAATGAAAGAAGCCCTCTTCTGGACGAAGCAAACCGACACGGTCCGTTGCGAACTCTGCCCTCATCACTGTATCCTTCCCGAGGGGAAAAGTGGTATCTGTGGAGCACGCAAGTTTCACAAAGACGCCCTCTTTTCCCTGAATTATGGTGTGGTTGCTGGCATGGCTGTTGACCCCATTGAAAAAAAGCCCCTTTTCCACTTTTATCCGGGGAGCCGTATTTTCTCCGTAGGAACGGTGGGATGCAACCTCCACTGCCCCTTTTGCCAGAATAATGGGCTTTCTCGCTTTTTTGATGAGTTTGGGGGGCGTGCGGATGAGCTCGAACACATCCTCCCCGGGGATTTCATAAGCCTCGTGGAACGCACCAATACTGACCCCATGATAGCCTATACCTACTCCGAACCAATTGTATGGTTTGAATATGTTTTGGAGAGTATGCGCCTTGCTCGGGAGAAAAACATCAAAAATGTTCTCGTCACCAATGGTTATATTGAGGAAAAACCACTGGAAATGTGGCTTCCTCTCATGGATGCCGTCAATGTAGATCTCAAAGCATTTACCGAAGCAGGCTACAAAAAACTCGGCGGAACCCTTGAGCCAGTCAAGAGAACTATCCGTATCCTTTTTGAGGCTGGTGTCCATGTGGAGGTGACCACGCTTCTTGTTCCCGGTATTAACGACGATCTCACCGAGATGGAAGCTCTTGCCTCCTGGCTTGCTTCCCTTTCTCCAGACATTCCCCTCCATCTTTCCCGGTATTTTCCCCACCACCGTTACCATGCTCCCCCGACCCCTCTCGACCTCATGCATCGAGTGAAGGAAAACGCCCAACGTTATCTCTCTCATGTTTATCTCGGAAATGTGGTGGAAGACGCCTCTACTTTTTGTTCGCAGTGCGGCAAGCTTCTCATCCGTCGTGAAGTCTACAACGTAGAGGTTGTTGGGCTTGAGCATGGGCGTTGTGCCTCCTGTGGGAAACCTCTCTGGGGGCGTTATGCAGATTGAGGTTGGTGAGGGAAAATTTCGTTTTGTCAGGGTCGATGGGCGTTATCTCTATAGCCCCTATGACCCCTTTCGGGAGATAGAGCGCACCTTTCAGAGTCTTTTCCCCCTTGAAAGGCCTTTTTTTGTCGTTTTTGGTTCGGCTCAGGGGCATGTGGTAGAGTATCTCCTCAACCATGGCTATGAAACACGGGATATATGGGTCACCGAACCCCACCCCCAACTTGAAACCTGGGCTAAAGAGTATGGGGGATGGGTCATGGAAGGAACACTGGCAACACGTCTCGAGGACGCCCTTGTCCGCAGATGTCGCCCCGTGCTTTTTGTTCTTGAGGGATACCGGAGGCTCTTTCCCGAGGCTTATCAGGCTTTTCTTCATCAGTATGAGACGCTTCTCGCCCAGGCGATAGAAAATGTCAAGGTGACGGCCTTTTTTTCCAAGCTCTGGTGGATAAACTATGTAAGAAACCTCTCACTCGCCATGCACCGTGATGTTTACCGGCTTCCAGAAACCTTCATCCCTTATGATGCACCTCTCCTTGTGACCGCTTCTGGTCCTTCGCTTGCCTCTCTTTTGGAAATTATTGCCTCCTGGCAAAGGAAAGGAGGACGGATTCTCGCTTGTCTCTCCTCCTGGACTACCCTTGCCTCAGTCGGTATTATACCCTGGGGAGTGGTGGTCAGTGATGCCGGTGTGGGCAACATTCTCCATGCCTACCAGCTTCCCCCTGAGGTGATAGTATTTGCCAGTGTTTATGCTAATTCTGCCCTTCTCTCATCTCTTTCCCAGCGAATTGTCTACTATGATATAGATACAGAGGGGGTATCGCCTTCCTTCATGCTCTCTCATCCCTCGGTTGTTCTCGACGCCCTTGGTCTTGCCAGACGACTCTCCATCGGGAAAATATATGTTGCAGGGTTAGACCTGGGCTATACCCTTTACGGCACCCACGCTAGGGGCAACATGGTCACTCGCCGTCAAGAACTCTCGTGCACGAGACTCTCACCTCCTGAAACAGAGAGGGTGGGATTTCTCCGACGAAGGGATAGCAAACAGATAAAAGACGATGTATGGACCACTTCCGCTTTTCAACTGGTAAAACAGGAGGTGGAAAAACTCTTCCCCGAGGTTCATATTTTGTGCCCCATCCAGCCGTGGAAAAACCCTATCTGTGATACTCTCCCAACCCCCTCTCCTATCGAAAGAGACATTCCCTTCCAGCGAATAGACAATGTGGCATCCTCCCTCGCCAGGGCAAAAGCTTATCTCGAAACCCCCAACGCCCTGGTATACCGCCGAGAAGACCTCGTCGGTATCCCCCGAGAAACCGTCAAAAACTACCTGTTCTATAAACTTTCCGATAAGGAGTATGTGTGAAAAAATATTCTGTGATAATCCTGGTCATAGTCACGATGCTTGTGAGCTGTGCGAAGAATCCTGAGTTTTTGTTCCTCAATCGATGGATAACCCTGGATAAGGACACCGAACAACTCATGGACAGAGCGTTTCTCCCCGTGACTGTCCTTCGCTACCGCTGGGTTTCCCCCACCGAGGCGGTGGTGTACGGCATGGACGAACAGCAAAACAGGGGTTGGTGGCTCTGGGATAGCTGGAGAAAGTCGTTTTCCCCGCTTGAGGGGGATGTCCAGGGGTTTGATGTCTCTGGCAAAACCATCCTCACCATTGGAAGCACCTGGAATAACGGCTATACCCTCACCCTCGGAACACTCTCCCAAAAAAGCTTCATCCCCCAGAAAAGCCTCTCGTTTGCCTTTTTCCCCCAGAACTCTCTTGCAATGAGTGAGGGGTTTTACCTCTCGGCAAGAGATGAGGCAGGTATCAGGCGGGTGTTTTTGGTTTCTCTGACTGGAGAACTTCGTGAGATACTCACCCTCTCCAATACCACTGCTACCCTTCGCTTCCTCCGTCTGGGTGAACGCCCCCTGGTGTACACCTCCTACGAAAAAGAAGGAGAAGCCTCCCTCTATGCCTTTCTCGACACCCCTAATCCCACCTGGGAAAAACTCCCCCTCAAGGGAACCATAGGCCAAAAGGCTGTCTCTCTCCCAGAAGCTGTGGGGTTTGTTGTTCTACGAGAGGGGAGAACCTTCTGGACAGTCTGTGATACCAACATGCAGGTTCTCGCTACCGGACCAGAATGGGGGGCTATCGTCTTTGAAGAGCTTGCTGACAACCTGGGGAAAACCCGAGGGGTGTTTCTCTGTCTTCTCCTCGAGGAAAAAAGAAGCGTGCTTATGGTCTTTCGCTGGGATGGCAACCAGTGGAAATGGAAGAGTTTTGCCCCGTGATTTGACAAAAAAACGACTCCTCCTTAAAATATTTTATCCTTCCTGTTTCCTTAGCTGTCAAAAAGATGGCGACAGCATGAGAAACGGGCGAATATGACCATAAGGAGGAAAGATGAAACGAAAGTACGAAATGGCGTTTCTCCTCAAAGAAGGAGAACCCTCAGTACAGGCTCAGTCCAGACTCAAGGACTATCTCAAACGGTTTAATGGTGTTGTTGTGGCGGAATCAAACATGGGTGTACGTGAACTGGCCTATGTGATTCACAAAAATCGTCAGAAGTTCGTGCGAGCTTTTTACTACTTCCTGGATGTGGAAATGGATCCTTCACAGGTTGACGCCTTTGAAAAGCTCGTGCACTACGATGAAGATGTGATTCGCCACATGGTTCTGGTGAAGTAATATGAGCTGGGATATTAATCGGGTTGTTCTCATCGGTAGGTTGGCTCGCGATCCAGAGATTAAGTACACCCCTAGCAACACGGCGGTTGCTCGTTTTACCCTTGCTGTTGGAGGGAGACAGAGAAACGATGGGACGGACTCTGTGTCTTTTCTCCCCATCGTGGTGTGGGGCAAAACCGCAGAAACCTGCAAGCAGTATCTTTCGAAAGGAAAGATGGTTGCGGTCGATGGACGATTGGAGCAGCGATCATGGAAGGCTCAGGACGGTTCTCCCCGGAGCACCATCGAGGTTGTAGCTGAGAGGGTGGAGTTTCTGGGAGGCCCATCAGGTCCAGGTAAGTCATCTGATACCCGCTCTGACACTTCAGAGATGACTCCTCCCCCTGACTTCTACTATGATAACACCAAGACAGCCATTGATTTTAATCCTGTCAACCCCGAAGACCCCAATTTTTAGGGACAGGAAATCCACAAGACAAGAGAAGGAGAGTATATGATTGATAAAGAGAACGAGCTTCAGATGGATGTTGTTGTTCCTGAAGAGGTAGAAAAGGAAAAAGAAGAGATCCTCGAACAGGAAGGCGGAGAGAAAGCCGTTTCTCCAGAGAAAGAAAAGAAACGCTTCTTCTATTCCAAGAAGGTTTGTCGTTTCTGTACCGGACAGATAAAGAAAGAAGAAGTGACCTACAGAAATGTGGAGCTTCTTCGCCGTTACATTATGCCTAGTGGCAAGATACTTCCCCGAAGAATTACGGGGACATGTACCAAACACCAGCGTGTTTTGGTAGCCGAGATTAAAAAGGCCCGCATTCTTGCCCTGTTGCCATTTTTGGCTCGGTAAGTGGACGGCGAATTTCGGTTTTTTCTGGCCCTGGCTGTTCTCGCAGGATGGCTGGTGCTGGAGACTTCCACGGCAGTAGCTCGCCTCCTCAAAGGCAAGAGAGCCCATCCTTCCGTGAAAAACGCGAGGATGATGCTCGTAGCGGGTAGCATAGCCCTCCTGGTTATAGGAGTTTACGCCTTTTTCCAGGATTGGGTATGGCATGGGTTTCGTCTACCGCTGGAGAGGCTCCTCTTTCGGTGGAAGGTGAGTTACGGTGTATGGGAAGTGCTGGTGTTTTTTCGCCCATGGTACGCAGGTTATCTCATAGCAATGGTACTATGGGGGATATATAGAGGGTTTGGGAACTACCCAACCACGCTGTGGTTTCGTCTGGTGCATCGCAGGATGCCGGTGATGGTTATGCTGTTTGTGGGACTGTCGGCGGGAGTGATGGTAGCAGCGTTGTGGCGGTGGCTGTGGTTGTTCCGAGTACTCTCCGGGATATGGGCAGCGCTGCTCTTCTTTTTCACCTGGAGAGGGGTGATGACCCTCGCCTATAGCCCTCTGATGAGGAATATCCCCTCATCGATGGTGATAGCTGTTTTTTTGGGATTCCTGGTAGGGCTGGGAGAGGGTTTTCTCACACTAATCTGGGTTATGATGGGTGTGGGATTGGTGAGTGATTGGATGGTAAGAAAAAAAGAAACAAGATAAGGAGGACTTCTATGCGTGTAATTTTGCTTGAGAATGTGATCGGACTGGGAAAAGCTGGAGAGATAAAAGAAGTTCGTGATGGATATGGAAGAAACCACCTGATTCCAAAAAAGCTGGCTGTACTGGCTACCAAGGAACAGGAGCACCATTTCCAGCGGCTGGCTGCAAAACTGGCAGAGAAAGCGAAGCAGCAGTTTGAGAATGCCATGCAGCTCAAAGAATCACTTGAGAAAGAGGTTCTGGAAATGACCGCTCGCGTAGGAGAGGCCGGTCGTTTGTTTGGCTCTATCACGAATACTGATGTGGCGAACCTTCTGGCACAAAAGGGTTACACTATCGAGAAACGAAAGATTGTGAACGAACATATCAAGAGTATTGGTGAACACACTGTCCGTATTCGTCTCGACGAGGGTGTAACAGCTGAAGTTAAGCTAATCGTAAAACCTGAATAGTTGTACGTATGGCCGGGGAAGAGTTACTCAAAAGACTTCCGCCATACAGTTCTGAAGCAGAAAAAGCTCTCCTGGGGGTGATGTTGAAAACCCCCAGGGTTTTGAGCGAAGTTGGTGAACTCACCGAAGAAGATTTCTACGATGAAAGGCACCGCTTAATCTATCGTGCCATGCTCGAGCTTTCCAATCATGGGGGTGGCATTGATCCGGTAACTGTGGCTGAATGGTTGGAGAGGAAACAGCTCCTCGAACGTGCAGGGGGGAGAGCGTATCTTGCCCAGATTCAGGATGTCCCTGTCCTGGTCTCTCACTTCAGTGCTTACAAGAATATCTTGCTTGAAAAATCTCTTTTGCGTTCACTTATCGGAGCAGCTGAAAATATCATTCGCACCTGCTATGAATCCCAATCCGATGCCGAGGAGATCTGCAACAACGCTGAAAAAATGATCTTTGATGTGACCAATAGACGGCTTCGAGGAGATATTGTCCACATCAAAGATGTGCTCATGAATAGCATCAATACCGTCGAGCTCCACAAACAGGGACAGGCCGTTTTTTCAGGGTATCCCACCGGGTATCGTGATCTCGATGAGAAGATCCTCGGTCTCCAGCGTCAGGATATGATTGTGCTGGCAGCCCGTCCTTCCATGGGAAAAACCGCCTTTGCCCTCAATATCGCACTTCGCCTCACAGAGGTACAACCTGAGACTGGTGTTCTGCTTTTTTCTCTCGAAATGAGCAATCTTGAGATCGCTTTTCGTGCCATTTCCTGTGCTTCTCGCATCCCCCTTCACAAGATTCGCTCAGCAAAGATAACCAAAGAGGAAATGGGTATCCTCATCGAAACAGCAGGAGAACTCTCTCATCGAAAGATCCTGCTTGATGATACACCAGCCATTTCGCTGAACGAACTTCGTTCCAAGGCTCGTAGAGCCAAGTCTCGCCATCCTGAGATAGGGCTTATTATTATCGACCACATCCAGTTGATACGAACCACAGATTCTATCGTGAGTAATCGTGTGCAAGAACTCTCCTACATCTCCCGAAGTATCAAAGCACTAGCCAAAGAACTCGATATCCCTATTATTATTCTCTCCCAGCTTTCTCGTGCAGTCGATCAGCGAGAGGATCATAGGCCAATTCTCTCAGACTTGAGAGATTCTGGTGCTATTGAACAGGATGCTGATCTTGTGATGTTTTTGTATCGCGAAGAGTACTACAAACCTCAAACAGAAAAGAAAAATATCGTAGAAGTTATCATAGCCAAGCATAGAAACGGCTCGGTTGGAACCCTGGAGCTTGCTTTCTTTGGAGAGACAACACGCTTTGAGGAACTGGAAAAAAGTTTTCTCTCTCTAGCTGAGAGTGGTTCGGGAGGGGCACGTGACTTTTAAGCAAAAGGTTCTCCTCTTCTTTCATGAAACAGGAGAGTTTTTTCTTTTCTTTTTTCAGGTGGTGAAAAAATTTCGTGGTGGTATACGCCAGGGAGAAGAGCTTGTCAAACAGGTGTATATGATCGGTTTTGAGTCGATACCGGTCGTGATACTCACGGGACTTTTCTCCGGGTTGATTATGGGTCTCTCTCTGGGAAACGCCCTGGAGAGCATCATCATGGGGACAGCCCAATACCTGAGCGGAGGGCTCTCTGTCGCTTTAGTAAAGGAGCTGGGGCCAGTGTTGACGGCTCTCATCGTGGTGAGTCGTGTGTGCTCATCGGTGACAGCCCATCTTGGCACCATGCGAGTTACGGAACAGATCGATGCCCTGGAAACCATGGGGGTGGATCCCGTGGAGTATCTGGTTGTTCCACGGGTCGTGGCGGGGATGATTGCGCAGGTGTCTCTCGGACTGATTTCTATCGTGTTTTCTCTTTTAGGGGGGTGGATGATGATCTCCGGGATCCATGGGGTACAGACGGCTGTCTATGTAGAATGGGCTCAGATTCCTTTGAAGATAAACTATATTCTCGAGTCTCTTTTTAAGATGATTTTTATTGGTGGTTTTATTTTGATGGTGAGTACGTTTGAGGGATTTCGTGCTGGGGGTGGAGCTGCAGGGGTAGGGAACGCCACCATCCGGTCGGTGGTAACCAGTAGTGTGATGGTGATCTTCCTCGACTATGTTCTGGGGACGCTTTTTATGATTGTGAGTGGGGGGGTGTTATAATGGCAGAGATGATAGAAGTCTACGATCTCCACAAGACCCTGAACAAGAAAAAGGTTTTGGATGGACTCACGCTCACAATCAAAAAGGGCGAAACCTTTGTATTGGTGGGGCAGAGTGGAGTGGGCAAGAGTGTGCTTCTCAAGCATCTGATTGGGCTCATGCGCCCCGATAGTGGTGATATCTACATTGATGGTGTGAAACTCAACTACGATCACCCTGAGAAGCTTGCTTCAGTTCGCTGTCGGTTTGGGATGCTGTTTCAGGGGGGAGCCTTGTTCGACTCTCTCACGGTGGGGGAGAATATTCTCTTTGCCCTTGATCATCTTCGACCGGACATGGACCCAGAGGAGAAAAAACGCCGTATGTTACACTCGCTTGAGCTGGTAGAGCTTCCCGGTGTGGAGGATCTGATGATTTCTTCGCTCTCTGGTGGTATGATGAAGCGTGTGGCGCTTGCGAGAGCCATCGTCGCGGAACCGGAGATTGTGCTTTTTGATGAGCCAACGACAGGACTTGATCCCATCACAACGGCTACGATTAACGATCTGATTGTGGAATTGAAAAAAAAGCTAGCCATTACCTTTGTGGTAGTGACGCATGATATCCGGAGTGCTTTTTTTGTGGGTGATCGTATAGGTATGCTCTACAAGGGCAAACTCATTTTTGATGGGACACCAGAGGATTTTCAGCACACGGACAATCCTTATGTTCGCCAGTTTGTTGAGGGACGTTCAAAGGGCCCCATTACCGAAGAGTATCAGAAACAGCTTCAGGATAGAAAACAAGAAGATACGGCAGGAGGGCTCCAATGGAAAAACAAATAAAACAAAAGGTGCTTTATGTTGGGATATTTGGTTTTTTGGGGATTTTTTTGCTGGTGGGGTTTGTGATTTTTGCTGGCAAGTATAACGCGATACTGGGAGGGGCTTATAAACTTCGGCTTGTGTATACGTTTCTGGATAATCTTCAGGAGGGGGCAAAGGTAAAAATCGCCGGGGGACCTGCCATAGGCTATGTGAACAAGATTGACCTCCGTGGGGGAAAGCTGGTGGTAACTGTGTACATAAAGAAAAAATACAAAATCAACCGTGGTGCAGAGTTTAATATCTATTCGACCAGTTTGGTTGGACAGAAGTATATTAATGTCTCTCACTACAATCCGGATACCACAGATTTTTATACAAATAACGAGGAGATCATTGGGGTAACTCCTATGGGGTTTGCGAGGGTGATTGAGGTCGCGGGGGTTGGTTTGCAGAGTCTGGTCTCCGGGGAGAATGTGGATACTCTCTATCAGGTAAAAGCCACCTTTGAGAATACGGCAGAACTGATCGCTGGTCTCAATGCTCTCGTAAAGGATAATAGTGCCGATATTCGTTCAAGTATGGCAAACCTGAGCAAGGCTCTCCGTTTTTCTGAAGACATGATAAAGCATGTCAATACGATTATTCTCAATCTTGAGATAGCCTCGGCCCAGCTCAACAAGCGTATCGAGGCAGTAGATGAAAAACAGCTGGCAGCAACGATGCGGGATATTCAGATCACAGCCGAGGAACTTCGCAAGTTTTCCCAGGAGTTGAATCGTATCGCCTCGGACAAAAACAGCATGATAGCTATCCTGAGAGACAAGGAAATGAAGACCTCTCTCGAGAACACTATTAAAAACCTCGAGGAATTCAGTAAAAAGGTCAAAGAAAACCCAACGAAGCTCTTTTTTAAATAGGGGGTAATGTCGTGATACCTATAGGCGATGAAAATCCAAACACTTCTTTTCCCCTGGTCAATACACTTCTTCTTGTCGCAAATATTGGTATTTTTGTGTATGGGCTGGTTCACCCGGCATTGTATGAGAAATGGATTCAACAGTTTGCCTTTGTGGCGGGGGATTTCTGGCGTGCTCCTTTAGAACATGTTTTTACCCTTGTGACGTATACCTTTTTGCATGGGGGATGGGGGCATATCATAGGAAATATGCTTTTTTTGTATATTTTTGGGGATAATGTTGAGGACCGACTTGGGCATGTGTCGTATCTGTTTTTTTATTTTCTTGCGGCCGTGGGGGGAGCGTTACTCCAGGGATGGTTTCTCAGGGACTCTACCATCCCGATGATTGGGGCAAGTGCAGCTATCTCAGCTATAGTGATTGTGTATATGTTTTTCTTCCCCACGAGGAATGTGGTTACCCTGATGTTTTTTGGTTTTTTTCTGGTGCCCGTGAGGATACCGGCATTTTTTTATATCCTTGGGTGGGCATCGCTTCAGGTGGTGTACTCACTTGTTATGCTGGGAGATATGAGGCTCTCTGGTGGTGTGGCGTATCTTGCCCACCTTGGAGGGATGATTATCGGTGTTTTGTGGGTGATACTTGGACCAAAGAAACAACTCAGGGTACGTTCACGCTGGTAAGAAGCACACTATCCTGATGCCAGAGGAGGAGATTACCAGCCTCGTCAAGAGGCATGATGTGAGAGATCACTCTCCCTGTGATGTTAGTCAGAAGGGAGAAGTTTCTATTCTCAAACTTGAGAAGGGAAACCCCGTTGTACTGGTCGGCTAACCAGAGACCGTTCGAGGACAGGGTGATGTCAAGCGTATTCCCCAGGGCTTCGTAAACAGCAATAAACTCAGGTTTCCAGGGATTCCGGATACTGTAGGCACGTACCCCGTTGATTCTATCCGCCATGATGAGGGTTTTTTCCTTTTCGATGATGGTAAGGGATTCGATGGAACCGATGATCCATGAATAGTTGGTTGAGCGTTTCCGTTTGAGGTCGAGAAGTGTCAGTCCGTTCTCTCCCTGGGCTATGTAGAGCGTGTTTTCATGTCGGATGGCTGAGGATATGCGGTAGGGATAGGGAAAAGAAAGGGAAGCGGGTTCCTGGGGGGGGAAGGTGTTGGTCAGAGGAACGAAAAAGAGGGTGTTATCAGCAGCCCAGAAAAGGCTTTCGTTATCATGCCATACCCCATAGACCTGGTTGTAGGTCAGAGTAGAAAGCGTGGCAAGTGTGATGGTATGGTTGGTGTTTGAGGGAGAGAGGGGGGTGAGTAAGTCAATATCCGTGGAAAACCAGAGGAGGCTCTGGGAGCTTCCCGCCGTTGTCCAGGCGATACCATAATAGGTGTTTGAGGTATTGGTAACCCAGAGGATTTTGATAAGCCCTTCCAGGGGAAGAGAAAACCTCTGCAGGGAGGAAGGTCGCTCAACAGGAAAGATAACCACCTCACCTGTGTTGAGGGTGAGAAGAACGTGGGAGTTGAGTATGGATGCGGTTTGAATAAAGGCGTTTTTAGGGGTTTTCCACTCCCATTTGATGAGGAGATTGGGCTGACGAAAAGAGGAACGAGGGCCGCATGCCGCAAGCGTCCACAAGAAAAAAAGAAATATCCTGGAAAAATATTTCATTTTTTTGCCTCTTTTATGGTATATTATATGGAGAACTTCTCTGTATACATCATACAGGGGAGGAGCTATTTTTGCAAAAAAATGAAGATGTGGCATGTGAATGCCGATAACTGAAAGCAGGAGGAACGTATGAGATATATTTCTCTCGCATTTTTGATGGTGTTGTCCATCTCGGCTTTCGCGAGTTTTGAGGATATTGGGTGGACGATGCGAAGCAAGGGCATGGGGAACGCTATTTTTGGGGATTTTGATGGGGTAAATACCATGCATTACAACCCGGCAACGATAAGTATGGCGAGAAGTATCCAGCTCTACACTGGATGGAATACCCCGTATGCAGGATTTGACGATAAGTCGATGATCAATGTGATAGATGTGAACCTTGTTGCTCCCTTCTGGAATAGGTTTACCATCCCTCCTGATGGTTTCTTCACCAAACGGGGAGCGATAGGTCTCTCTTTTCACCGTTTGAGCCTGATAGGACCGGATGGGCTTTCAGAGAATACGGTGGAGTATTATCACGAAGGGATTTATAGTCTTGTTTATGCCAAGGATCTCAATGATGTTCTCTCTCGTGGTGCCAAGATCTCCGTGGGGACAAAGCTGAGTCTGTATGATATAGGTGTGGGAGGTTTTGAGGATACCACAGCAAACCCTGAGCTGGGTGGTGCTATGCAACGCCTGGGCTTTGGTATGGATGTAGGGCTAACCTATGATTTTAGTGAAACAATTCGTTTGGGCCTGGTGTATAAAAACCTGATCTCTCCGAATGTTTCTATCTTGCCCGATGGACAGGATGTTCTCCCCTCTGAACTGCGTATAGGTGCCAATATGGATATGGGCAATATCTTCTTTATGAAGAAGGCGAAACTGGGAGTTGGGTATATTTCGTATGGTCGTGAATGGAATAAGGAGACGAATGATAACCGCCAATCGGATTCTTCATGGCATGTGGGTTATGAGTTCTGGCAGTTGACGGCAGGTGATCTTTTCCCTACCAGTCTCTATAAGGGGGAGATGCTTGCCGTGCGTATGGGCATGGTGTTTGAACCCAGAAAGGTGGGGGATGAGATTGACCTCTTGTTCGTGAAGTTAACCGGAGTGCTGAATTTTACCTTTGGTCTTGGGTTTACGTATGTCTTTAATTACAGTCATCAGGTAACGATCGATTCAGCTCTCCAGTGGGGCGTGAATATGGGTAAACTCGAACCAAGTGTGGGCTTGCACTATCAGTTCCTCTTGCCTAACAGTGCTTTTGCCTATCGTGAAGAAGAGATCAAGGCTCGTCAGCTCGAAGAAGAGGTACAGAAACGCCAGGAAGAGCTTCGTATAGAAGAGTTGAAGAAACAAAAACAACAGACCAATACACAGACCAATACTACACCTACACCGCCGAGTTCTACCAAAACTCCGGCGACTCCTCCCGCTCCTCCAAAGAAAAAATAAGTATCATGCCTCAATTGCCCGGCCCATGTGGCTGGGCAATTTTTTTGTGGGAGGCCTCGGAGCATCGTGACCGATGCTCCGAGTGCCGGGGGCACTGGGCAGGTGTGCAGGGAGCT
>FWWL01002705.1_pt1 | contig 17516 bp, 17 predicted proteins | sample 2228331 | NCBI WGS metagenome assembly FWWL01 (sample SAMEA103939775, study PRJEB20133) | metagenome
CTCGCCTAGAAGCGTGTTCCCCGGTTTACAAAATTCCAAATCATATCGATTGCGGCGCCTGAGCTGATCACATCTTCAATCGCCGTTCCTTTGCCGTTAAAGCCTGTCCTTCCGCTTCCATTATCGGTTGTCCACCCCCTCGAACATTAGGCCCACTTCCGGCCTGATCAAGATTTATTATAGCTTTGCGGGAACGCAAAAGATTGCACATGTTTGACTGCTTTATGTGCTAGAGTTGATCACTTTCAGACCGGAACGCCGGGACCGCGGTCACGCCGCGAAAGCGCTATTCCAAAAGTCGTGCCTCCCCCGCTGCATAAGCAAGTTTGTGCAAAGAACCTTCAATTCCACTCCAAAACATCAACGAAATGACCGGTACGTTATTCGTTAATATTCTGCGCAGCGGTTTTGAAGGTTCTCCCGCATCATCGATAGGATTTGCTCGATCAGAGTTTTACATATACACAACGACTTGACCGTCTTCCACGGTTACGCCGAACGTTTCCACTGTTACCTCATAGGTTTTCGTCCGCATCGCCGGATCGACGATCATGCAGCCTGTCTTAATGTCAAATTCCCATTGATGCCAAGGGCATCGCACGATCTCCCCTTCCCGCTCAAACTCGAGATGACCTGGCCCTTTCGAAACGACCAGCGGTTTGACCAACCCTTTGCACAGCTCGGCTCCTTGGTGCGGGCATACGTTGCGCAGAGCATAAAAGTGTCCGGCGAGATTGTATACGCCCAGGCTCCGACCGCCCGCTTCAACAATTTTCTTTGAGCCGGGGGGGATTTCCGATACGGTTGCGACCACATATTTTTGCGACGTCGCCTTCGGATGCGATTGCGTCGAATTCGTCATGACAGCTCCTCCTTCATTCGATAAGCTTATTATAGTTGGGAGGGGCAACTAAAGATTGCAGATGTTTGACGGGTTTCTGTTCGATAGTTGACGGATTTCAGCACAAGGAACATCGGTTAGCGATTGCTGCGAAAAAACCACCCCTATCTAGGGACTTTATTTCGAAGCAGCTCTTTAGTTGGATTCAACCCGCCGCTCAAAACCTCGGGACAAATCTCCATCCTTTAAACAAAAAACCAGCCCTTTTAAGGGCTGGAGAAGTGAAAGATAGGGCAATCGCTTGCGGTAACGCAGAACAGGCAGGCCTAGCGATTTAAATAAGAGGAGCGTTTTCGCCGATTGCCTATCGGTCTGGATGAGGATAAAATTCCGGTTGGGCGGCTGACCTTCGCACTTTAGAAGCGCTTAGCTTTTATTGGACGGAACCGGCTGGTCGCTCAGCGTAGGACCGTTCACGTAGATCGAACCGTCCTCCCAAAAGCCCATCCTGTCGAGGCACACTTGGCGGTTCCCGCCGCCGACTACCGCATCCGTATGCGTATGGTACACGATAAATAGCTCCGAGCCGTCCGGCGATTCCACCACGCAGTGATGCCCCGGACCCGAAATGTCGTCCGTATGGGAAGCCAGTACCGGATTGTGCTCATATTTGCGATAAGGTCCGAGCGGGTGCTCCGACACCGCATACCCTACCGAGTAATGCTTGCCCCCGTAATAATTGGCTGAATACATCAGGTAATAAATGCCGTTTCGCTTCAGCGCAAAAGCGCCCTCGTTCCAATAGATCTTCGGACCAGACTTCATTTCCCATTCCTGGTCCGGCTTCAGCAGCAGTACAGGTTCACCGACGACGCTTACCATATCGTCTGCAAGGCGGATGCCGTAAATATGGCTTTCACGCCGCTGGTCAATGAAATTTTCCGAGCAATCGCGCGAGTAATATAAATATTTGTCGCCATTCTCATCAATCAGGACGTTGGCGTCGATCGCCGCATAACCGAAATCGAACATCGGACGGTCGTAGACGTCGATAAATGGACCGGATGGCTTATCGGCCACGGCTACGCCAATGCGAAGACTTTCCTTCTCCGCCCATCTTGCGGTGTAATACATATAAAAGCGGCCTTGATGCTCCACGACCTCCGGCGCCCAAAACTGCTTGTAGCCCCAGCTCTTTTCGTCTTTCGAGTATACGAAACCAAGCTCACGCCAGTTCACCAGATCCTCTGACGTCCAAGCTTTGTACCCTTGGTCCCCCGCCGATGTGGGATAGCAGTAATAGCGGCCGTCCGAAGCCTTCAGGACGAACGGGTCGCCGATTCGTTGAATGGCAAGCGGGTTCCGGTAAAATTCCGTTGCTGTGTCGTTCACTGTTTTCATCTCCTCTTGAGGTGTGGTGAAGAACTCTGGTCCGGCGTCCGGACCCGTTCTATATGCTCGAATTTCATGCCATATCTCCCCGCGAGCGGCAGCTCGTCGTTCTCTTCAATATTTCACAGGACCGTTAAAAATTTTCTTGATCTGTTCCACAGGCGCCTTCGGCACCCGATCGTAGGTCAGCAAGCCGTTTATTTCCTGCTCGACGTCTGTCAGCTGGGTATAACAAATCCCTTGTACATAAGGAGACTGGAGGAATGGCTCTACGACATGACCGAGCTTCTTCAAGAAGTCTTCTTCGTTATCTGCTCCGGAATACCCCCAGCCTTCCCACTCGCTTTTCTTGAAGGCGATACCGCCAAACTCCGTCACCAAAATCGGCTGCCCTTCGTAGACGGTGCCTCCGACGAAAACCTGGCGCTTGTGCGGCTTGGGGCCAAGCGTCTTCTCCAGCGTGGAATACCGTTCCTCCAGATCTTCCCGCTTGCTTGCATAATCGTGAATCGTGATGAGATCCGTGCTCATCAGCTCCCATCCGTCATTGGAGACGACAAGACGCGTATCGTCCAGCGACTTCGTCATATGGTACATCGCCAAAGCGTGCTGCTGCTGCCGCTTGTCGACGAGAATATTCGGTACACCCCAGCTTTCATTGAGCGGTACCCAAACGACGATGCTCGGATGATTGTAATCCCGTTCGATAGCTTCCTGCCATTCCAGCGATACTTTGCGTACATAATCTTCCGAATAGCTGTAAGCGTTGGCCATTTCCCCCCAGACGAGATATCCCAGCTTATCGGCCCAATATAAAAAGCGCGGGTCTTCGATTTTCTGATGCTTGCGGGCGCCGTTGAACCCCATGGACTTGGCCAGCTCGATATCCTGCTTCAGCGCTTCGTCACTCGGGGCCGTCAAGATGCCGTCGGGAAAGTATCCCTGATCCAGAACCAAGCGCATGAAGTAGACGCGGTTATTGAGCATCACTTTCCCGGCCTCAACAGATATTTTGCGCATGCCGAAATAGCTGTCCAGCGTGTCCGACTCCTGTCCGTCGACGGTCAGTGTGATCGTCACATCGTAGAGGTTCGGCTTATGCGGCGTCCACCATCGGCCCAGGCCATGGTCGTTGAAATCACGAAGCTTGACGGCAACCGCTTCCTCGGCATGCCGAACGCTGATCGTTATGCTGGTGAAATACTCGTCCTTGAAGCGAATATCGATGCGGGCCTCCACCTTGCTTCCTGCGGGCGCTTTGTTCAGGAATGTGCGAATATGTATCTCATTCCGGTCGATATCCGACTTGAATTTCACCTTCCGGATATGCAGCTTGCTGACCGGCTCAAGCCACACCGTCTGCCAAATGCCTGTCGTGCGCGTATAGAAAATCGAGGCCGAGTCCTCCTTCCAATATTGCTTCCCGCGAGGCAGCGTCACATCGCGGCTGAAATCCTCCGCGCGAACGACCAGCGCGTTGTCCCCTTGCTTGAGAGCCGATGTAATGTCTGCTTGGAACGGCGTATGTCCGCCCTCGTGGAACGCGACCTGCCGCCCATTCACCCATACGGTTGCCGCGTAGTCTACCGCTCCGAAGTGCAGCAGAATCGTTTGGTTCGCCCAATCCGCCGGAATGGCGAAGCTGCGTCTGTACCAGACCAGATCGTGAAAACCGGTCTCGCCAATCCCGCTTAATTTGCTTTGGTACGCGAACGGGACTTGAATCCGTTTGGAAAACGCTTTAGTGCCAGCCCACCACTTCTCCTCATCTCCAATGCATTCATCATCGAATTCAAACTCCCAAGTTCCGTTTAAATTGAGCCAATGCTCCCTTACAAGCTGCGGGCGCGGATATTCCGGCCGCAAAGTTTCCTGTGGCATGTCGGCACTCCCTTCATAGATTAACCTATAGATTAATAATATTACACATTTGTTAAAATGATAAATGACCACTGTTTTTCTGTCAACTATAATCATGTTTATTAGTTAACCTAAAAGCTATATAATGATGGATAGTTCATTTAACCGAAATATCGGGCGCGGGAAGTATAATTCGAGGAGCGTGCATCATGAAGCTAGATGTGACGACAACCAATATGAACGTTCTGGAATGCTTTTCTTCGGTAACGCGAGTTCGCATATTGGAATTGCTCAACGTCAGACCTTATAACATCGGAGAGCTTGCGGAAACCCTCGGTTTCTCGTCGGCGATCATTACGAAGCACATTCAGAAGCTGGAGGAGGCCGGGATTGTCTCATCGAAAAATTCGGTCGGCAAGCGTGGCACGCAGAAGAGATGCTTCTTGAAGGTGGATCAGCTGACCCTTGTGTTGCGAACCACAGCGCCGGAGAAGCCGGAAGATTCCGCCCGATATGTGACGGAGCTGCCCATAGGTCAATTTATCCGATACGAGGTGCAGCCGAGTTGCGGACTGGCTTCCTCTCTCAAACGAATCGGCATGATGGACGATCCCCGTTATTTCGACGACCCCGAGCGTACGCAGGCGGAGCTCTTATGGTTCGCCAGCGGTTATGTGGAATACCGGGTTCCCAACTACATGGTCGGTCAATCGGAAGCCTCGAGTATCACTTTCTCTCTGGAAATATGCTCGGAGGCTCCCCGTTATAATGAGAACTGGCCGTCGGACATCACCTTCACGGTGAATGGCATTGATGTTGCCACCTGGACCTGCCCCGGGGATTTCGGGAGCAAGCGCGGATTGTATACCCCCGGGTGGTGGACGGATACACAATACGGTCTTCATAAGACGATCTCCATTAATCGGCAAGGCACTTACATCGACGGGGTACTCAGCTCCGACGTCCGCATCGGCCAGCTGAATATTAAGGCCGGCTCAGAGATTTTGTTTCGAATAGCCTGCCCCGATTCGGCGGTCAATTGCGGAGGCGTCAGCTTGTTCGGCAAGGGCTTCGGCAATTACCCCCAAGATATTCGGATTACGATTACATTGTAGTTAATCGCTTCGATGACAGAAGTCCGATGTGACTCGATGAACGGGATGGCCAGCAAAGGTCAGGTTGAAGCGCGGCTGGCTGTTGCTGGCGATCCCGTAATATTCCAGTCCGCCGCCCTACGGCACAGTCGTTTCGCCAAGTCAATCACTTGATCCCATGTCATGCCGTCCTGCAAATAAGGTGCCGCGAACTTATCGAATATATTTTTGTTGTAATGGAGCGCTCCGCGTTGATCACGGGTGGAAGTGCATACAAAAGCCTTACAAAGCAAGAAAGGCACGTACCATCAAGGCACGGGCCAAAGACATTTATGTTCCAACTCAACGACAATTTAACTTCCAACTGACGACATTTCTAATTACAACTCACACGCCTTTCTTCCTCTGTGTGGTGTCATATTTATTGAGAAAAATGGATTAAAAACTGTTGATTTATTAAGGGCTACTTTCATATTTACTGAGAAAAAAGAAGGTAATCATTGTTTAAAAAGCGGCATTTTTCATAATTATTGCGAAAAACCGCGTTTGGACTTATACATTATTTATGCATAAAATGCATAAGATTTTCGCTCCCCTGGTACCGCGCATGACTTCCCTAGAAACAAAAAAAAGTACTTAGCCATGACTTATAAAGTCAATGTTTAAGTACTTTTTATATTCTCTTAAATAATTTATTCTATTTTGACTTTCTTCTATATTCCACAGTATGCAGCTCTTGATCGTTTAGCATAACAAAATCTATATTCTTAGAATTCTGTGAATTTCTACTAAGCAAATTACAAGTTTTTATTATGTGCCAATCTGTAAGTCGATCCTCATCAAAAGCCAATCTAGTTGCTTTAAGAATTATCTCTTTAGTATACACCTGACGTAAGATACAATTTTTCGATCGCTTGTTCTGTAAGCCATGATTTTTCTGAGAATGGCAAGTAAGAATCAATTGTTTGAAGAAATAAGGCATACTCATCTTCATCTAATGGAGACAACGTTAACCTAGATAGAATCCTACTAGCGAATGCTGCATTATGGAGTAGTAATCTATTAGAAATTTCTAAACCAGATAAAATAACTGAAACCTGTAAATTGTCAAATAGCATTCTAAGCCATTCGACGGAATCACTATGTATCCTTAGCGAAGTAGCATCGAAAAGATGCTCAATATCATCGAGCATAATCAATTCAATACCAAGTTGTGTAATCGACTCAACAACTTTGTTTGTCATTGATGAAAAAGAGAGATTGTTACGATAATTAACATCCATTTGTTCTAATAGACTTATTGCTAACTCCCTTGGTTTTGCTTGAAGTGGTGAGTTCAAATAAAGTATTGGAAAAACTGAATCACCATTATATTTCTCCAAATACATATTTTTGTAAAATGACAAAAGAGCTGACTTTCCAGTACCAGAGGATCCAGTCAATAAAAGATTACTAGGACATCCAATTTTTGAGGAATTATGGCACTCAGAAATGGCGTCAATCACTTTCCTAAATTCGATATGTTTAATTACAGAGCTCTTTATCCTTGTAATTGTATTTACATAATCATTACTACTGAAATTACTTGATATAGCTAGCATCACTTTTACCACCTTAATATCGTACTTAAATAGTCTACATCCAAGTATTCCCACAATCTAATCTTTTAAACTGGTTTCATCTAAGAACTTTTCGCAACGATCATGAATTAGGCTTAAAAATAACGACGATATAATTCTCTCCTACGCTCACCGCGTAGTTGGGCGTAAATCTGAGTTGTAGAAGCTTTCTCATGTCCCAACATCCCCTGAATAAATTCTAAAGGTGCACCGTTATCTAACAATTGGCAGGCATAAGTATGGCGGAATCTATGTGGGTATACATTTGAAGTAATATCACATCGTTTAGCTAACTTTTTCAAAGCCCAACGGATCGTTGGAATCGTCAATCGACGGATAGGATTCGTTTCGGTGACAAACAATGCTTTACAAGTATCATTTCTGCTCTCCAGGTACCTCTTAAGCCAAACCTTACACTCCGTAGTAAAATAAACCTCTCTTTGTTTGGATCCTTTACCATTTACAATTGCAGAGCAGTTTTCCCAGTTGATGTCTTCAAGGTTTATTTTCTGTACTTCTCCAACACGGCATCCTGTGCAATATAGAAACTCTAATAAAGCATGCTCTCGATGAGACAGACAGGAAATCTTAAGATGAATTACGTCTTCCTCAATCAGAAATTTCGGAATGCGTTTGTCCATCTTTGGTTCTCTTAACTTAATAGAAGGATTTCGTGTGAGATGTCCTTCTTCGAAAGCAAAACGAAAAAGGGAGCGTACAAATCGAATTCGATGGCCTAAGCTGCTAGGTTTTAGCCGCTCTGATACCCTAGCGAAGTAGTCTTTTAGCAAGTTTAAAGAGATTTCTTCAATCTCCAGATCACCCAGTTCACTGACCAACATCTTTAGTTGTAGAAAGTATGCTTTCATTGTATGCGCGCTGAATCCCAGAATACGTTTGTCAGCTTCATACAGCATCCATAAATCCTTCAAAGTCATAATAAAAACCCTCCCAAGTTATAAGTTATCTCTAGCATTGCTAGAATTGGGAGGGTTTAATCTTTTATTTCTTATTGTTGTGCTAGCGTTACCCATTAGCGTAATGACCGTTCCCAAAGAATATTAGCTTCGGAGGCAACCCTTACCATAAATTCATCATCATTAAGCCCAAGGACATGTTCAAGTAACGCTCTAAAGCCACTTCCCTTAGGCTTCATAGCCCAATAAGTTTTTTCATTCATCGTAACTCATTGGCATCCCGTTGCACGTACCATCGCCTTAGAAACGGACTTGGATGCGAGAGTAAATGTCAGTTCATACTCAACTCCATTATCATTAGAACAATGAATAGTTCCTTGGGGAAATGAAGGAAGACTTATTATTTTTTCGTACAACTTCTTAACAACTGCTTTGTCTTGAATACTCTTTTTAAATCCTGTATTAGATTGATGCAGTGAGTCTAAGCGTTTCACATTAAGCATTTCGATGTTTTGTGTAGCCAATGAATCACTGCACGAAGTCAAAAGGAGTACGACGGTACAAGTTATAATCGTAATATAGATGTATTTCAAGCTTATCCCCCTTCATTACTTGACCTTAAATTAAAACGGAATCGAAGAATGAATTGTTACACTATCCTACCCTTCGTATACTTCAATAAACAAAAGAGGAGCTGCCGCAAAGCAACCCCCTCAACTTTCGTTCGCCATTAGCATAATGACCGTGCATTCGAGCAAATAAACTTGGACGTGTCTCCCGGTCTACTCAGCGCAAATATGTCTGTCCGCTGCATCGAATCGATTCGATCCGGTCGAGGCGGAAATGCTCCACCTCGCCCGATTGCTCGCACCATGCGATCACGGCCACATGCTCCTGAGTAGCTTGGGAATACGTCCGGTACGGGTGAATGTCAACTTCATGCTCACCAACATTGTCGGCGTATACGATGTGCAGCTTGTGGCCGCGTTCAATCGCTTGATCAATGTCATGCTTATGCTGCGCCGTCCTAGTGTCCACGATAAATGCAGGCAACTCGCTGTCCTCCGGCTGGTACGGGACGAAACGTTTAAGCGTCTGTATGACCCGGTCCAATCCTTCCACGTACCCTATGGATTTGACCGCTTCCTCATATTTGTAAATGAGAAAATTTACGATACGAATATCCGTCTCCGTAAGAAACACGGAGGGCAAAATATAGGCCGCATCATTGTATTCATAGCCGCGGCGCCTGGCATTGTAGCTCATCGGCGCGCGCAGCGATTCCTGCATATATTCGATGTCCCTCCCTGCCTGCCGTGCCGATATTTCAAAATGTTCCGCCAACGCTTTCGCATTCGGGAAATGCCGCGAGCGAATTTGCTCATCGAACCACAAGATGCGGTGCATATTGCTCAAAGACGTATGCCCTCCTTTCCGAGATACCCCGAGCTTCTTCCCCTCAATTAAACGCAATTACCACCACTCGAACGTGAGCGGATCGAAAGCGGGCAGCGTCGGGGTCCGGCGCGCCGCGGCTTGCAGAACCGGCTCGACATCTTCGGCATGCGCCATCGTTTGGAACGTGTCGTGAAAATGGAATGCCGGAATCATATTCGGCCACTGATACGCGCTTAGCCGAGCAGCCTGCAGCTCCCGCAGGAAAGGAGCGTACAAAGTGTCCGCCGCCTGCCCGCTTTGCTCCGCCGCCGTTTGCGAGACGGCCAGCTTAAGCACCGACCACAGCTTGCCAATTTCTCCGCCGGGCGCCGTCAGCTTGCGCAAAAACGCCCACGCCAGCTCCCGCTCCGGGCATGTTGGCGAAATGCCGTAGCCGCACACTTCAAACAAATTCGGGTTCCCTGGATTCCGCGGAAAGCCGGCAACGCCGAATTTCGCCCGCTGCTCCGCCTTCATCGGCCGGATGGTCCAGTTCGCGCTGATATACATTGACATTTTGCCGTGAATGAAGCAGTCGATCCAGGAATCGCGGCCGACTTCCATGCGGGGGGACAGCCCCTCGTCGATCAACCGCAAATAACGCCGAACCCCTTCAATCGTAGCTTCGCTGTTCAAGTAGCCGTCCAACTTCGTCCCGTCTTCCGACAAAAAAGCTCCTCCGCAGTCCCAAACAACCGGCTCGACATAAATCATGTAACCGAAGCTGGCAAAAACGCCATGGCGCCGGATGTCCTCCCGCTCATCCCGAAGCGTCAATCGCTTCGCCGTTTCCACGAACTCCTCCCACGTCCAGTTTTCCCGAGGATACGGGAGCCCCGCCTGGTCGAAATGGTCCCGATTGTAATAGACGCCGAGCGTATCGGCCATAACCGGAATCGCTCCGATCCGTCTATCCGATTGCACCGCCTCATAAACGCTTTGATAGTAGTCGCCCATGTCCATGCCGTTGCGCGCGATCAAATCGGACAAATCCGACAATAGCCCACCGTCCAGACATTGCCCCATGTTCGCCCCTTCCCACTCGACAATGTCCGGTCCGTCTCCTTCTGCCAACTGCCGCCGCATCGTCTTTCTGTCCGGCACAAGCTCCAATACGGTAGTGACGTCTGGATATTCCTTTCGAAACTGCCGCATCGCTTCCTGAATGACAGCCATCCGCTGCTCGTCATGCGTCGCAATTCTAAGCTTCATTTCATTCCGTCTCCTTTATTTGAATTCAATTACAGCCTCAATATATCTCAACCCAATATTGTTAAAGCGGTTGTCTAGCGTTTCTTTCATGACGTTTTGTTCTCATCCTGTTATTGTGTCTACCTTGGTTTGTGGTGCGTGAGAGCACCGTTTGCACACTTTCACAATTGTACCGTCGGACTTTGACCGGGAATATAGTAATTTAATCCGTGTTGTACTACAAACCGGGCATGTACCACGTCCGCGTGAAGGAATGCTCCAAAGGGCGCGGCCTCTTTTCGTCTTCGCCATTGATATAAATCCCCCTTCAATTACTATCATTATTTGTTGACTCAACTTAAATCTGCAATTGTTCCCTCAGTATAAAACAATTGGTAGGACATAAAATGTCATACCAGTAGCAGATTACACTTATAACTAAACAATCCTGTCCGTTAAGTGAACGAAGGCAGCCGATCAGATCTGGCCGGCTGCCTTCGTGTATTTATTCAGCTATCGGTCCCAGTTAGCGTAATGGATTGTTGCCAATATCTCAATAAATAAGATCATCTCTTATTTCAATTCCATGTATCCCGCAAAATTCTCTATACTTATTTAGCACGGTATAAATGTCATCTTGTCCGACAATTTGATTGTTCTCATCAAAATATTGAAGTGAACCACACAATATAAAGAGAGTCACTACTTCCTCGTCATCTGTAATCAACGTATGAATATCACCTGGTGGTTCAAATATAAAGGTGCCTGGAGCAGCCACCCACTTACGCCCCTCATATCTCCATTTACCTTGAATATTATATCCAATCACGGCTCCACCTGTGTGCCTATGTCTGCCTAAAACCTGATTACTCTTAATTTTAAACAGGTAAATCCATGTGCCTGTATTAAGATCAAACCTCAATGGTTTGAAAAAGCATGAATGATTTTCTGTGAACGGAACCCAAGGCAATTCTTCAATATTGACTATACGTTCTGGTGTCCTTGTTAATCCAATGACAACCAAACGCAATAAGGAAAACAGAGATAATTCTCCTTCAAAAAATGACCCAATGGATGCACTGGTCATTGCCGATGCCGTGAGCCGCGGGTTCTACACATTGTTCTCTCCAAAGGAAGATGCGTTCCGCCGTATTCGGGTAATCGTGACAAACCGAGAGCACTGGGTTGTTGAATCCGGACGGATTGAAAACCGAATCCACCGTTGGCTCGACATCCGTTTTCCAGAATACCGACAAGCATTTGACGACATTTTTAGTACTCGTTCTTTAGCCACTTTGCGTCGTTTTCCAACCCCTTCAGACTTGTTGCAACTAGCTCCAGAGAAAATGGTGGAAATCTGGGGAGAGTACATGGCTAGACCTGGCGGCGTGCGAGGCAAGAACAAGGCGATTGAGCTTCATGATCTCGCTAGACATAGCGTCGGGGACTCTGTTGCCCTTGAAGAAGACAAATGGGAACTGAGGCACTTACTAGACGAATACGAACGAGTTCGACGAATCATTGATGAAGCCGACGACATGATTGAAAAGATACTGCCTGAAGTTCCTTGTTCCGACCTTGTACGTTCTGTCGGTATTTCCTTACCTGCAACAGCTGCCATATTAGCATTTGGAGGGGATTTAAGTCAGCTGTCTCATGGAAATCAGTTATTGCGAAAGGCAGGATTGAACTTGGCAGAACGAAGTTCTGGTAAATACAAAGGCAAAATTAAGCTCACGAAGCGAGGCAACTCATTATTACGTAAGCATTTGTATTTCACTGTGTTTCACCTGTTATCTCACAATCATACATTCCAAGCCCTGCATGCACACAATATTGAAGTGAAACGGATGACGAAAATGCAGTCCATGATGAAGTTGATTGGGAAACTAGCTCGAATGCTTGTAGCCATGGCGAGAGAAGGACAAAAATTCTCCGAAGATAAAGCTCAGTCACCATCAGCAGCTTAAAAACTAAGATCGCTACCCAGACACGTAGATTGGCTCATTCTCAGGATTTCACAAAGAAAGCACGGAGTACCGAGATTATTACGCTTTAGGGCATAGACCCGTTCCGTTAACGTTGATTGGACTCCACACCTTGGATAGATATGACGAAGGAATGTGAGGGCTTAGACCCGTCGAGATTTGGGAGAGTGAATCCCAAGGATCTTGTGGAGAGAGACGTGCAGCAAAGCTTTCGATGGAAGATGTTGTAAAATTAATCAGCACCTTCTGTTCCCGCATGCGCTCAAACGGAACTGCCTAGCCACATTATCCATTCATCTATACTCTATTATAACAAGGCACTTGAAATCCTGAGAATGAGCGAGCATTCGTGAGAAAAACCTTATTCTCTGAGGGAGCGTAGCAAACGAACTTACCTTATCTATTTAAATATGTTATAACCTTATCTATGTAAGTAGTAAGAGGTTGTACTGTATCAATAATCAAATGACGAGTTTCAGTAGGTCTTTTCATTTTGCTGTTCTCAATAGTTAATATGATGTCCCGAACTTCAGACGGCACCTCAGAAACTTGACTTATCATTCGATTGCGGGTTTTTAATCTAAAATCCCTCTCTTTATTATCGCTAAGAAAGCATTCAACGTATTTATATTTTACATTATATTTCTGTGATAAGTTCGTGCCTCTCTCTAGCAACTCCGTATACAAACATGGACTATCAAGAATCACGTTATGACCTAATGAAAGATGAAACTCAACTAAAGACCAATCAATATCATAAGATATTTTGCCCGCCACTTTTGGGTCAATATAGGTTTTTCCATTGAATTCATTAATGCAGATTTAACTACGTCATGGTCCACAACAACTGCACCTGTGTTTTTTGATATTTCTTTAGCCAGAGTAGACTTTCCCGAACCAGGATAACCGGACATTTGGAGAAAAAACATATAAAACACCCCCTATATCTAATCATAATCCACATTATTTTACCATAAATATACATCCTGTTGTTCCGCTATCCTGCCCGTTCGTATTATGAGGTCAACCAGATCTTACTGGTGGACCTCATTTTTGTGTGGTCGTAAGAAAGCGGTAGCCGGGGATCGGACGTTTCTGCCCGTGGGACTTGGATCCCGAGAGCTATACAGTTCATCCCCCCTACTTGTTATACCATGATTAGGCTGGTTGGGACGATGATCCCGAATCACATGCGATAGTGTGGACGACAAGAAGGTCAGGGGTTGCCGGCGAAAATATATAGGGAGTGATTGTGTGAATCCTGTCATTGGTTTGGATGTATCCAAGGGAGAAAGTCATGCGCAAGCTTTTGCAGATCGTGGAACGCCCCATGGAAAGATTTTTCGTTTTAAACATGATGTTGAGGGACTTGCGTCTTTTCTTCGGTATATTCAAGAATTAGAATCCTTTACGGGGAAGCGTGCGGCCGTCGTATTAGAAGCAACGGGTCATTATCATAGTCCAGTTGTTCAGTTCTTGGATGAGCATCAATTTCTGCATATCGTCATTAATCCGTTACTTTCGCACGAAGCGAAAAAGGCTAATTTACGCAAGGTAAAAACGGATGCTGCTGATGCATACCAGTTGGGAGAAATGTTTTACAAAGAAGAGCTGGAGCCTTACAAAAAACGAGGACAATATCTGATGAATTTGCGTTACCTGACACGGCAACATGAGTCTCTAACGGATATGTACGTTCAAGCGAAGTTGCAATTCCAAGCGGTACTGGATCAGGTGTTCCCAGAGTATCATGGCGTGTTTGGTGACCTTTATGCAAAGGTTTCCCTTCGTTTCCTGGCTCTATATCCAACGTCTCAAGCGGTTCTAGTGATGTCTGAGAATGACATTATGACGCAGACTCCATCGATAGGGGATTCATTCTTTTCAAGATGCCCACCTGGTAAAGTCCAATTCCCCGAACCATATCTAATTTTCGTTAATAAAATCCTGTCAAAACTATCAATTATCGTTGCAAATACACCAATCTTTGGCATTTTGCAATCTCCTTCCTTTCTCACTCTTCATTCTTCAAAAAATGCCCGATAGCGCAGCCAAAGCGATGGATCGGTTCCATCTCTCTGCTCTAGTACCCGTTAGTTCAAACGCATCCTCTATTTTCCTCCAAATATTTGGTCTATCTGACGCAAAAAATCTTCTGCAAGTTCTAGTTGTCTAGTTGCAAATTCCAAATCTCCGTGACCTGCAAGGGCGAGATCCAAATTACCTAATGTAGACATTAGTATACGTGCGGTAATAGCAAATCCAAATGCTTTTAGGTCGGCGTCATTGTCTAAATGGCTCAAAATGTATCTAAAGATTGGCTCCTGAATGCCGCCGAATAATGCAAGATTACCAACAAATGAAGCCAGGTCCCAGTAAGCGGGCATCAGTGATACATCCTCAAAGTCCGTCCAGATCCAACCTTCAGGACTTGGTAATAAGTTTCTTTTATGGGCATCTCCATGACACGGTACTAACAAACTTGGTTGAAGCCGCATTTGTTCATCTACCCTTACAAACACATTTAACAGTGTTTGTATGCGCTGATCAGAGTGTTTCCTCAATCTAACAGCCGATTGACATGTCCGCTCCCAAACACCAAGTACAGGAAGCTCGTCATAGAAGTTTTTCATTGCTATTGAAAGTCTGTTTACCAGTTCAACGGCTTCACTTTGTGAAGGAGGTTGTAATTTTGTAGGAGGAACATATTTCCAAAACGTCATCCATGTACCACCAATATCGTATGGTCCTGCATCAGTATGGTCAGTAGGTAATAACACGGGGACGCCCTTAGAATGGAGGTGACGTGCTACCCGTAACTCTCGATCAAGTATCTTGTATGCGTACTCTGCATCTTCTTTTGATATGACAGTGGCTATTCGGGCCACAATCGGATGTGGAGCCAAGTGAATGATTAGGTTCCCACCATTACTAAGCTCAACTGGTTTAATTTCAGCTAATCCAGTTTTCTCTGCAATTAATAACACTTGTGAAATAAGTTTGTCTTTCTCCGACACTACAACAGCTCCTTAACTAAGGTATAAAAATATCCTAGCACTATGGCTGGATTCCCTGATAGGTACAAAACCTTTAATAATCAACTATGCTGCCCGTTAGCGGAACATAGAGCCGCCACTCGGCAGCCCTTTCGTTATTGCACTATCGTGTTCCGTCTAGTTTAAAACATTAGGATATCAGTAATGGTATACTTATTTTCAATTTTTTTTACTAATTATTTCTTTGCGATTATCATGAAACGTTTGGAATTGGTCATTATTCCCTTATAGGTTTGATTTCTCTCAATAAATTTTTGAAGTATGTCAAAATCATTATCACATTCCCCAAAATCAGGAACAATCGGGGTGTGTTTCAAAAGAAATACCAGATCTTCGTACGATTCATAATATTCTATTGCATCATATTCAAAGGACTGAATGTCGGTAAAACCAGCTTCAGCTAACTCAGAAAGGTATTTATCTTTCAAAATACCTTTATCAGTTCCAAATTGTTGTCCTCTGCCGAAAGCTTGTTTAATGTTGAATTTATCGTTATCGCTAACTTGCTGCGTTAGGAACACACCGTCTTTTACTAAGACGTTTACTACCTCTTTTGCATAGAAACCTGAGTGCCGACATGATACCACATTAAAAAAGCTCGAAGGAAACTCAAGGTTCTCAGCATCCATATGGATGAAGCGCACATTAGTTTTCTTCGACTTTTGTAAATTAGCAGAAGCGGTTTGCATCATGCCATTGGAATGGTCGATTCCCACCAGTAGTAAAGCAGAATCGGTGATTGATAACATTTTTTCCCCGCCACCACAGCCGATATCAAGCAGTATATCTGACTTCTTACATATTTGGGTTACTGCATTGTAAAAATCCCATTGCTTTCCTTCGGTTACAACTTTTAATTTACTAAAGTCCCAACCGTTTAATCTTCCAACCTTGTCGTAAAAGTTCTTATACTCAAATCTGTTCATATTTTCTCCACCTTTAGAATGAGATGATAAAAAGCCAAGGGTATTGGGATATGTGCTTGAATAGGAACCAATGAAAATACATTAGTTCTTTTCAGACAACCCAAGTGTCCTTGGCTTTAATTATTGATAACAGCCCGACACTATTCAAAGTCTAGTTTTCATGAGACCAAAAGGGCAGAACAACCCCTTTGCGGCTGGTACGCGTTTTTCACAGCCCGAAAACTAATTACTTCGAATAATACGGACTGACATCCATTGCACCTCATTTTTGAAAGATATTACGATTGTAAATGCTATGTACCTGACGATCAAGCAATTATTTAAGATTACTTCTCGTTAACGTAAGAATGACAGGTGATCCAATCAATTATTCGGCTACCTTCCCTTCATTGTTCCACTATCGTGCCCGTTTGCGTAAAACGACTCTTAAGGGTACCCATTATTTCTTTCTTCTCAATCTCTTCCCAGTATAGTAAACAACTATTCAAGTAGCATTATAGTCTCGGTTCCCGATAGTGATCAAACATTTCTATAATAATTCAATTGGTACTATAAGAATTTGGTACTTTTTTTTTCTTATTTTATCCTCCAAAATTATTTATTAGATATGGCTTCTGAGGTTTTATGTATTTGGTGTTGATTAAAGTATTATTAATAGTAGAAGGGGGAAACAACTGTCTTGCAAAAAAAAGCTCCGACCCAGTATAAAAATGCGATGATCGACCATCGAAGATTCGCAATCATATCACTAATCTCAGGATTAATTGGCTTCATTTTATTTTTTATTCTGGCATTAGCCCTATTCGCTAACATTTCATATGATGCGGGCTATCCCAGGGGGTTCAAGTTTACTTTATCAATTATGGTAGTTGCCAACATCATCGGTTCAATTTTCGGGGCACTCTCCTTTAATCTACGTTCACAAAGAGGGGTTGCTGTCTTCGGATTTATTTTAAATATCTTTCCTTTAAGCATTATCATCCTTCTTTTCCTGATCGACTTTTTGTTTGGTTAAAAGCTCCAAGAGAAATAAGCGCTACGTTTAGTGAGTTCACTTTTGTAGTGGTGGCAATTAAATTAATTAGTACTTCTATAGTCTCCCGCGGCGGCCTCGATCCAATTGTTTGTTCTGCAATCGTGCCCGTTATCAATGGATGTTAAACACCTGCTTTAATTTGAATAAACATATCGAATT
>FWWL01006219.1_pt1 | contig 17511 bp, 16 predicted proteins | sample 2228331 | NCBI WGS metagenome assembly FWWL01 (sample SAMEA103939775, study PRJEB20133) | metagenome
CCCCTCCGTGCCCGCATGCGAGCCGAGAGCGACCGCGAGCCGCGCGGCCGTCTGCGCGGCGCCGGCCACCGCGTCCTGCACCTCTGCCGCCGCGCCGGCGCCGGCCGACCACACCAGCGCGGCCGGCTGCACGAAACGCGCCCAGATAGTGGTGTCGCGGCTCTCGCCCCGGCACGCGCGGGTAAATTGTTCGAGGCTCATCGCCGCCACCTTCGCCCGCAGCGGCGTGCCGTCGTCGGACATGCCCTCGTGATAGCTGACGCGCGGCCAGATCCGCTCGCGCTGCGCCCCGGCATGTAGCAGGTAGAAGTCGAGCACGCCCTCGAGCGACCCGGTGCGCAGGTTCGAACCGTAGAACAGCGCCGCGACGGCGCCCTGTTCCTCCGCCAGTCGCCGGGCGAAGGCCGCAACCTCGGCCCGGACAGGCCGGGTCAGCTGTTCGGCAATGCGGTCGTGCAGCGTGCCTGTCACGGTACGACGAAGTTGAGCTTGGGGCCCGGCGTCACGCAATAGCGGCCCGGCTGGAACACCTCGCCGTCCAGGATGAAGCGGTCACCGAGGTCGAGCTCGATCCGGTCGGTCCCGCGGCGGTGCAGGCCCGCCCCCTCCATCCACGGCGCCTGGTGACCGCGCAACACCCATGGCATGCGCGCCACCAGCCGGCGGCGCAGTTGGTCGATCACCGCCAGACGCAAGGGGCCCGGACAGGCGCCGAAGGGCTGCATTCCGGCGGGGAATTTCGACAAGCTCGAGAGGAAGATCATCGCGCGCGTTTCCGGATCGCCATAGGGCGCGTGGGGCAATTCCTCCATCGCTTCGCCCAGCAGGATGCGTGCCTTCGATCCGCGCCGCCAGGGATTGCTGTCGGCACCGAACAACGCCTGCGTCAGCCCCCACACCGTGGTCATCGCCACTGCCAGTCCGTCGAAGGCGCCGAATTTGTGCGCGTCCTGCCCGCTGTCGATCGCGGCGAGGAAGATCCCGGCACCCAGGATGAAGCCCAGCCGCGTCAGTTCCTGCCCATCCATCGGCGTCAGCATCATCGGCTGGCGCACCTTGCGCCCCCCGTCGCGGTGGGCGATGATCGCTTCTTCCAGCGACCACTGTTTCGGCATGTCGAGATCGATCGTCAGCGCATTGGTCTTGCCGCGCGGCAGCACGGCGATGTCGGGCCAACGGTCGCCGAACACCATGCCGCCGCCGGTCAATGCGTCGCGCACCGTCCCGTCGCCGCCGTTGATGACGAGCAGTTCGACCCCGCTGTCGACGAAACGCTGCATCGCCTCCTTGAGCTCGCGCCGGCGCAGCGGCTGTTCGACGCGGATTACGGGATAATCGGGCTCGATGATGGCGGCATCGCGGTTGCGGTGGCTGCGCGGATTGTAGAGCACGCCCGTGACCGGCAGGCCGGGCATATCGGACAGCTTGACGGGCGAGGGATCGGTCATCGCCCGGTCGCCATGCCGCCAAACGCCCCGCCGTGCCAGCCCAAATCCCGCGTAATGCGCCACAATCCTGCCGATCCGCGCCAAGCCTTTGACTGCACTGGCGGCAAGCGACACATTCGGTTGCAACGAGATACCCGTCGGCCGATTCGGTCAGGCAGGTGCGATCACTGGAGAGAGACGCGATGCCCGATTTTCCCGGACCCGTTACGCTTGGCCATGCGCTCGAGGCACAGGCCGCTGAGCGGCCCGAACAGGTCGCCCTGCGGTTCGGAGACCGGGTCACCACCTATGCCGAATACGACCGGCACGCGGCGCAGATCGCCAACGGGCTCGCGGCCATGGGTTTCACCAAGGGCGACCGGATCGCCTACCTTGGCAAGAACAGCGACCACGCGGTGGAACTGTTCCTCGGCACGGTGCGCGGCGGGTTCGTGTTCGTGCCGATCATCTGGCGCCTCGCCCCCGCCGAGGTCGACTTCATCGCCCGGGATGCCGGTGCGACGATCCTGTTCGTCGAGGAAGCCTTCGAGAGCGTGCCGTTCGAAGGCCGCAAGGTCGTGATGGAGCGCGAATTCGCCGCCTGGCGCGACGCGCAGAGCGATGCCCCGGTCGCAACCGCCGTCGATGTGGGCGATGCCATGCTCCAGCTCTACACCTCGGGCACCACCGGCCTGCCCAAGGGCGTCGTTCTCAGCCACTACAACGCCACCGCGATGCGCCCGATTCTGCGCGCCTCCGATCTCCAGTGGGCCAGCGCCGATCCGGGAAGCTCGATCATCCTTGCCATGCCCTACGGCCACATTGCCGGGGTCGGCACCGCCGGCGGCGCGCTGATGGCGGGCCAGCATCTCATCATCCATGCCGAATTCGACCCGGCCGCCACGATCCGGGACATTCGCGACTACCGGGTCGAGTACATCTTCCTCGTCCCTGCCGCGATCCGCATCGTGCTGTCGCATCCCGACGCCGAGACTGCCGACTTCAGCTCGGTCAAGGGGCTCAACTACGGTGCCAGCCCGATCCCGCTCGACCTGCTCAAGGAAGGGGTCGAGCGGCTGAAATGCGACTTCGCGCAGATGTACGGCATGACGGAAACCTACGGTACCGTCGTCAGCCTGCCGCCCGAGGATCACAAGCCGGGGCGCGAAAAGGTTATGCGCAGCGCCGGCAAGGCGCTTCCCGGCAACGAGTTGCGGATCCTCGACGAGAACCTGCAGCCGCTCCCGCCCGGCCAGATCGGCGAAGTCGCGATCAGGAGCCCGTCGGTGATGATCGGCTACTGGAACCGGCCGGAGGAGACCGCCAAGACGCTGATCGGCGACGGCTGGCTGCGCACCGGCGATGCCGGGATCATGGACGAGGAGGGCTATCTCTACATCCAGGACCGGATCAAGGACATGATCATCTCGGGCGGCGAGAACGTCTATCCGGCCGAGGTCGAAAGTGCGCTGTTCGGGCACGACGACGTGGCGGACGTGGCGGTAATCGGCGTGCCCGACGAGAAATGGGGCGAAGCGGTCAAGGCGATCGTGGTGCCCAAGCCGGGGTGCTCGCCCGACCCCGACACGATCATCGCCCACGCGCGGGAACGGATCGCGGGGTTCAAGTGCCCCAAGACCATCGATTTCGTCGAGGCGCTGCCGCGCAATCCTTCGGGCAAGATCCTCCGCCGCGAACTGCGCGCGCCCTATTGGGAGGGGAAGGACCGGGCGGTGAACTGAGCGCGACCGCGAGAACTGGCGCACCCGACAATGCTAAAACTTCTGTCGCAGGCAGTGCCCGGACGTCCCTAACCACTCTGTAAAATCAGGGATTTGTCTTCTACCGTGTTCACGGTCGATCGCCCCCGTTTGCCTGCATTTCGATCGCTTTGTGGGGTCGAAAGTTGGATCAATATCAGGGTGTGTATAACCTATGGCGCTGACAGCATTGAAGGTGAAGAACGCCAAGCCCGGTCGCTATGTCGATGGCCGTGGCTTGTGTCTTTTCGTGAAGGAAAGCGGCTCCCGCAGTTGGGTCTTGCGGATGCAGCATAACGGCAGGCGACGCGACTACGGATTGGGATCAGCACTCGATGTGACGCTGACTGAGGCACGGGATGCCGCAGCCGCATTGCGTCGCCAGGTCCGCGCCGGGATCGATCCAGTTGCCGAGCGACGGAAGTCGCGCAAGGTAGTGCCCAGCTTCGAAACCGCAGCGCGCGAATGCTACGAGGCGTTGAAGGACGGCTGGAAGAACCAGAACTACCGCAACTGGATCGCCAGCATGGAGAACCATGTCTTTCCGCTGATCGGCAGGAAGCCCGTCGATCAGGTGGACAGCACCCACGTCGTCGAGGTGCTCACGCCCATCTGGCTCGAAATCCCCGACACTGCCCGCAAGATCTTGCAGCGCATCGGTGCCGTGCTCGACTTCGCGCATATCAAGGGATGGCGGGAAGAAGAGGCCGCACTGCGCTCTGTCCGCAAGGGGTTGCCGCGCCAGACCGACAAGGTCGAACACTTCAAGGCCATGCCCTATGCCGACATTCCGGCGTTCATGAAGGAGTTGGCGACCGCATCACCCACCACGGGCCGTGATGCCCTGCGTTTCACGATCTACAACGCCGTTCGCTCGAGTGAGACGCGCAAGGCCGTCTGGACCGAGATCGACTTGGACAAAGCGACCTGGACCATCCCCGGCGAGCGCATGAAAGCAAAGGAAACGCATGTGGTGCCGCTCTCTAAGGCAGCCGTTTCCATTCTGCGTCGGCGCTGGAAACTGCGCACGAGCGACGATGGCCTCGTTTTCTCGAACAATGGCGAGAAGCCCATCAGCGACATGACAATGACCAAGCTGTTGCGCGATGCCGGAATCAAGGGCGCGACCGTCCATGGCTTCCGCTCCGCCTTTACTGATTGGGCGGCGGAGAAGACCAACTTTCCGAAGGAGGTGGCGGACAAGGCGTTGGCTCACAAGCTGAGCAACCAGGTCGAAGCCGCCTATCGCCGCACCGACTTCTTCGATAAGCGGCGTGAGCTGATGATGAGGTGGGCAGATTACCTAGAGGCCACAAAGCCAACGGGTTAAGGCCGCAAACATCATACTGGAAGCCAAGTTTTCCGGATTTGGCTTTCTGCGAGACGCTCACCCATTACGAACAATCTGTGAAATGTCGCCAAGTGCTGCAAGTCTCCTTCGCAGTTCTGGGGCCTTGGATGCGCTGAGGTTAGCGTAGGCGCGGGGGTTTCGAACCCACTCGTTCAAAGATTTTAGCGCTGGATCAGTGAACCGATTGCAGCCCAACAAACGGGCAGCGATGATCCTTTTCTCGAGGTCGCGGACTTGGAGATAAGCAGGCGAACCGTCTGCGGGACTGGGTCCAGCCAAGACTTCTCCGGCTGGCAGGGTACCTATAGCGCTCGGGAAGTACTCCTCTGGCAGTCCAGCTAGGGCTTCTCTTATCATTCTGATAACAGTCCCTGACGTGGCTGAATCATCGCTGCGATACAACGATTTGAGAAAACGAAGTCGTCGGAGGGTCGAGATACCAGCGGCGTCGAGAAGACCTTCCTCTTGAAGTGCCTCAAGGATGCGATCGTAAGCAAAAAGATGCCTTCCGCGGCTGGCGAGCCAAAGCACGCCGAAGTTGCGGACCGTCACATAGAGAACATCGGCCGCCCAAAGTTCTGCGTTCGGCCCCGGAGGGATCGTAGTGATGAGCGCCGCTAGATTAGAATTGTCGCGGATTTCACGATCGTAGCATTTCTTCGGTCGGAATCCGTCAAGAAGCTTAGCCAAGCGTTCGTTTCTATCTGAGACGATCGAGGCCTCCAATCGCAGATGCTGAAGAAACAGCGCGCCCCTTTCCGCGAGCGCTTCTAACTTTCGGAAGGTGTACGATGCGACCGATAAACCCTCTGCTTTCAGCGACATCGCTCGCGCTCGAAGGACTTCCACATCATCATCGACGATGAGAAAATCACGATCACTTAGTCGATCGGTGTCTCCTCTCGCGCATGAACCAAAAAGAGCTTCCGAAGCTGCACGGTTCTCCATCTTCCTTGTTCGCGTCATCGCAGGAACCTCTTCACGAGCACCGACGTGAAAATTGCCAGCCATCCTATAGCAGCCAAAGCTTCGAAGGTGGTCAAAAGCTTCGCAAATGACCCGTCGGGAACGACTGTTGAAAACCCCAGCACCGTGAGGATAGAAAAAGAATAATAAATGCTATCAACAAACGACGCACTGGGTGGCCGTTCGCCGTTCACCAGCAGGTCACCTCCAATCACAAAATGATTGAAGACAGAGACCGAGAGAAAGCCAATAATTGTGAAAATGAAGAGCCGCACCGGTTTGTACCCATACCCGGCTAATCCATCATATACCCAACTCTTGAAGCGCTCCCATTGACCCGGAAGGAAGTCAATATTCTTCTTCCTTATTTCGTAGCATAGTTGATATCTCTTCCAGCGGCGGAACTCGATGTCAGCTATCGCAAAGAATGCGTCTTGCCTTTCGTCAGCATAGTTGGCGAGCAGAGAATGGTACATAGTGACGCCAACGTTTGACGCTTCCACTTTATATCGTCCGTCGAGGTGAATTGTCAGGGGATCGAGGTAGCACTGCTCGAATTTGCTCTTCCACATATTGCAGTTGACGAATTTGCATTTGTGGAACTCGACTTCATGGAAGCGGCTACCTTTGAAGATGCAGTCTTCGAAATGGCAGTTCGTAAACGTTATCTTGAACAGTTCCATGTTTGGGGGTGTATCCCCTTGACATACGTAGCGGTCTAGCGTAGATAATGGGGCATGACGAAGCCCCTCACCACCGCCGCCTTCTTCCGCCTCTATCCGGACGACGAAACCTGCCTCACGCACCTGTTTGAGACGCGCTTCGGACAAGGCTTTGCTTGCCCTTCGTGTGAGCGTCCTTCGAACTGGTATCGCATCAAGGCCGAGCGCGCTTATTCCTGCCAGTGGTGCGGCCACCACCTGCACCCGACCGTGGGCACCCCGTTCGAAAAGACGCGCACGCCGCTGCAACTGTGGTTCTATGCCATCCACCTTTTCACCACCACGCGGCACGGCGTGAGCGGCAAGGAATTGCAGCGCCAGCTAGGCGTCACTTACAAGACGGCATGGCGCATGGCCGCGCTCATTCGTGAGCATATGGCGGACGTTGACGGCGATCGCCCGATCGGCGGCAACGGAACCAATGTGGAGATCGACGAAACCCTGATGGGCGGCGTGAAGAAGGGCACTCACAACCGCGGTAGCGCGGCTAAGACGGTTGTTGTCGGCGCTCTGGAACGCGGCGGCGATCTCGTTGCACAGGTCGTCCCGAACCAGCGCCGTGAGACGCTAGAGCCGTTCGTGACGACCAATGTGCGCGTTGGCGGCAATGTCCACACCGACGAACTGCGCAGCTACGCCCGCCTCTCGGAAGCTGGTTATCGCCATGCCCGCGTGAATCACGGCGCAGAGGAATATGCCTATTTCGATTATCGCCTTGGCGAGACGGTGACGGTGAACGGTATCGAGAATTTCTGGCGGCACCTGAAATGCTCGATCAACGGCACTCACACCAGCGTGAGCGCGAAGCACCTGAACCGCTACGTCAAGGAATTCGAGTATCGCTTCAATCGCCGGAACCGTCCGGAGACGATGCTTTCGGAGCTTCTTTCGACGTTCCGGCCATTGAACGGATAGTCGCCTCTAGGGCGTCGGCATCGCCGACCTCGCCTTCGTGCTCGGCGATGAACTGATCGAGCTTGCCTTGCTCTATGGCTTCACGCAGCTTCGTCACTGATCTCTCTCACAAAGTCCAGAATGTGAATTCGGGACAACTTCCCGTTCTTGTAACCCCGTCGCGCTAAAACCTCAATTCTGGCGCGCCTTTGAGCCGCTATGGTATAGGCGTTTCCATCCTCGACAAAGATCGGGTCCTTCACCTCTGCCATTAGGAAACCCTCCGCATCGGGATTCTCGATGCTCAGTCCGCTCGTGTGATACTTAAACCCGTCCGTCGTAAAGACCTCTTGGCGCGGTGTTTGCCAATCGACCTTTTGCGAGTCCCGTATTGCCTCAGCGTCCTCCAAATTGACGACGCTTGGAGGGGCCTTACCCGCATAGAAGGTGCATGTATCGACCGACTCGCCAACCGGGGAAACGAAATTTTCGGCGGCAGGGCCGTTCGACATGATGCCCCTCAGGAGAAGGTCCTGCATACCCATTGCTTCGATATGGCGGCGCTTGTCGAATTCGTTGAGTGTATCCATCGAGTCCTTGTGCATCTTCGACATGGCCTGGAGTGCGACCTCGTGCATCTCGGCCATCTTCCTTATTGCGAGGTCCACAGACTTGTCGTTGTTCCTGAAATAATCGAGGACGGCTTGAACGTAATATCCGACAATCTCCGGCCCAATGGCCGACAGGATCGGCACTCCGACCCCGAGAAGATCCGACGCCTCCTGTAGAATTTGGGGCGCGCCGTAAGAACCCTGCACACCCTCTTTCGCTTTGAGCAAAAGCGGAGAACGCTCACCTTTCTTGGGGAGGCGCTGCTGTGACACGATGATAAGGCAGTCGGAGACCATGCGGTCGAGGCCCAGTAGAGACCTCCCATATAGTCTGGCATCGATTGTGTAGTTTCTTGCGTCACCGCCATCATACTTCAGAAGAATTTCGAAGTCTGACATTACCATACCCCCGTTGTTCGGAGGTGAGCTTAGCGGTAAACCGTTCTTTATTTGAGTCCGAAATTACCTATGCCAAGGGGATACACCCCCATGTTTGCGATGGAAACGTTCCTGAACGTCACGCCCTTTATTGCCATGCGAGGCCGGCCCCATTTCGTCCCCCTAAAGAGCATATTCGTGACTTCGTCGCCAGGAGACATGCTCGGCATAGCATTTCCTTCATCGTGAGTGGTGGGGGTGCCATCCAGTCTGAAAAAGTTGCTGAGCATGTGAAATTTATGGGCAGATTGCGAGGCCAATGTCTAGAGATGTTGAGTAAAGGCGGGCCTTTACGTTGCTCGACTCGATTTACCCCTGCGAAGCAATGACGAGGCAACAGATCAGGTTTGGCCATTTTTCATGCACAAGAGCTGCAAAGTGATCGTGCGGAAGGGCAACTAACCGCGTTTGGTGCGGTCAACGAGATCAATTCGCGACCCGCCCACGCTTAACCAATTCGCGCAAGCTGGCTGTGGTGACCCGCGTTGCCTTGCCGATCTTCACCGTTTCGAGTTCACCGCTGGAGATCAGTTCATAGAGCTTCGTGCGTCCAACGCCTATCATGCGGGCAGCGTCATTGACCCGGACGCAGAGCGGCTCGATAGGTTGCGGACCGCTCATTCTGCCGGTTCCTCTTCGCGATAGTGAGCAGGATCGGCGATCCAGCGATTGATTGCTGACTCATGCCAGCCCGCGCCGTGGATGCTGATCTTGACCTGCGACGGGAACGTGCCTTCGGCGATCTTGCGATAAATGGTGGAGCGGGAAAGTCCGGTGCGGTCGAGCACGGTCTTGAGGCGGATGATGCGTTCGGTATTCGACATGGGGCATTCTCACTTTGATACTGGCGGCCCCTCGATGGAACATATTGAGAACTTTTCGGAAAGGTGCAAGGGCGAGGTGCAGTTGGAATTCGGGCAATTCTTCAACTGTTTGCACGATTTGAACCGTCTATGGACGGTCCGAGACCTTTACGGACAAACCGCTCTTTTGCCTTTGGTTCTGAGAATTTTTTCGTTCGCCGCGATTTTGCGGCTGCCGCGCGCGAACTTGCGACGGCAGCGACGGATTTCCGCGCCAGCGCTACCGGATTTCGCGTACGAATCATGTCTTCTTTCGCGCAGTCGGCTTGGCGGCGCGGTTTGAATCTTTGCCAGAACGCTAAGTTAAGCTTAGTCTTTTGGGGTTATTTCAAACTAGACACAAGTTTACACAAGTGGCAAAACACTAAGCATGGCTACGCGTTTGGACAGCAAGCTAAACCAACTCCAGCAGGAGCTTCCGGAAGGACTTCTGGTCGATGCCGCTTGGCTGGAGGCCAATGGCTATTCGTCCGCGCTGCGCAGCCAGTATGTAAGTTCCGGCTGGCTCGATAGCCCAGCGCGACGGGTCTATCGCCGTTCACGCGGGCCTATGACCTGGCAGCAGGTCGTAATCTCGCTCCAGACCATGCTTGACCTTCCACTGACCGTTGGCGGCCGCACCGCGCTCGAACAGCAAGGCTATGCCCACTACCTTTCGGCAAGCGTCCAGACAGTTCACCTTTACGGACCGACACGACCGCCAACCTGGCTGGATGATTTGCCGCTCGACGTGACATTCGAATGGCACAACAGCGTGCGCCTGTTTCCGGCAGATGCCGAAACGCCGCCATTGCCAAGCCCCACCATGTATAGTGCTGCTGGCGCGCAATTGCCTGTTCGCTATTCGAGCAAGGAACGCGCCGTTCTCGAATTGCTCGATGAACTGCCCAAGCATGAGAGCTTTCATCAGGTCGATGCCTTGATGGAAGGCTTGAGCGATCTCAGCCCTCGTCGCCTGCAAACTCTTCTCGAAGCCTGCTCCAGCGTGAAGGTAAAACGGCTATTCCTGTTCTTTGCCGACCGGCACCGCCATGCGTGGCGACCGAAACTCGACTTGACCAAGATCGATTTAGGTTCCGGAAAACGGGTTCTGGTGAAGGGGGGTAAGCTCGATCCGCAATACGACATCACGGTACCCGCCGATCTTGGAGGGCAATAGGAAATGGCCTTCCAGGACGCTTATCGGCAGCAGGTTGCCCTCCTGATCCGCACCATCCCGTTCGTGGCGCAAGAGCAGTGTTTCGCGCTCAAGGGCGGCACAGCGATCAACCTCTTCGTGCGCGACTTGCCGCGCCTCTCGGTGGACATCGACTTGACCTACTTGCCGGTCGAGGATCGCGCTTCATCACTCAACGCTATCGATGCGGCAATGATGCGGATCAAGGAGCGGATCGAAGGCGGGATACCGGGCGCGGCGGTCGCCCCATCGCGTTCAGCAGGCGACAACATCATCACCAAGCTCATCGTCCGCTCCGAAGGCGTTCAGATCAAGATCGAGGTCACACCCGTCTTGCGCGGCACAGTCTACGATCCCGTAGTCATGAGTGTTGTGCCTACAGTCGAAGACACATTCGGCTTTGCCGAAATGCAGGTTGTTTCCTTCGCCGACCTCTATGCGGGAAAGATTGTGGCAGCGCTGGATCGCCAGCACCCGCGCGACCTGTTCGACGTGCGAGACCTGCTGGCGAATGAAGGAATTAGTGACGAACTGCGGCGCGCATTCCTCGTCTATCTCATAAGCCACAATCGCCCGATGGCCGAGGTGCTCGCTCCGACCCGCAAACCGCTGGCGGAGGAATTCGAGCGCGGCTTTGTCGGCATGACGCAGGAAAATGTCGAACTTGCCGATCTTGAGGCTACGCGCGAGGCGCTCATCGCCACGATGGTTGGCGAGATGCCGAAGGCACATCGCGAGTTCCTGATCGGCTTTAAGCGCGGTGAACCGGACTGGGAACTTCTCGGCATACCAGAAGCAAGGCACTTGCCAGCAGTCTTGTGGAAGCAGCGGAATCTGGAAAAGATGCTGTCTGAGAAGCGGAAAGAGCTGATTGAGGTTCTGGAGAAGGTACTTCTCGGCTGACCGAATATGCGCTTGGCGAAAATCAACGTGACCTCTCATCCGCAAAATGGCAGGCAGTGCGTATGTCGATTGTCTGGAAAATCATCCGCATTATCGGGCTTTACGTCGCCTCTTTCTTTGTTTGCGTAATAATCTCGGCAATTGCATTAGACAGTCTACCCGATGCGCTTGAAGCATTGTTCGCACTCCTCGCGCCGATTGCTTTCATCTGGTGGTACGAAAAGCGTCGCGCAGCCAAAATCTCAGAGCGGGACATACTCGCAAATAGCCCTGTCCCGCTGGGGAGAGAAGACGAACAACCGAGCCAACCCGGAGCATACCAGCCGCGACAGAATAATGCCGAGCTTATCCGGGCCGGGCAGCAAGCGAGAGCCGAACTTGAAGCGGCGGCGGAGCGAAGGGTCGCTGAAAAGCAGACCCGGCAAAGCCAAGCGAACCAATTTCTAAATCAGCATTCGAAGCCCAAAAAGCCGAAGGAAAAGCCACTGGCAAGGTCGCAAGGTTGGGTGCGCAAAGGGCAATCCGTCACCATTGCAGATCGCACGATCGATGGCATGGTCTACGTCGGCAAACCACCACGTATTGGCTCATCTTACTATGGCGAGAGCTGTCGGGCCTACATCGATCCATCGTTATCCGTCGCGCGATCCGGGTCTGACAAGAATGGCGATAACATGTCATATTGGCCGGGGTACTCGAGCATTCCTGCTGTGTGCAGGGCCACCTATCTCGACTGGCTGGCTGGTGGTCGCCAAGATGGGACGATCAACCCAGGCTACATGTTCCTGTTCTTCTATGGTCTGGAGCGCAGGTTTCTGGTCGACCAACCACCCGACGATGAGAAGCAGGAAATCGTTGCAGAGGTGGAACGTCTGAAGGCTCTTTTCGCCCACAATTACTCCGCCCAAAGGTATCTCGGTGAGTTTCTCGACATCGCGCGTATCATGGCGATGGGCGGCATCTCCTTGGACGATGCGACACTTAAGCAGGCAATCCTTGAGAACCGTAGCTGGGATTTGCCATTTTCGCTGAAGTTCGCACTGGGTGGCATGATCGCCGAAGGCAAAGCCTTTGATGCCGAGTGGCTGCATCTCTGGCTGCATTGCCACCCAGAGCGACGCCTTCGCACTCCAGCTGAGCGTTGCGGTGACGAATTCAAGGCACTTTTCAAATTGAAGTTCGACGCGCTTTATCCTGATGGCTTAAAGGTTCGAACGCCTCGCAAGCTTCTGAAAATGGACTATCGTGCTGCATCCAGCGAGTTCAATTGCTCGGTCAATCTCACGGCGGGAGATGGCGGAGATGTGGCGATCCCCGACGTTACTGATTTGCGGTCGCCGGTACAGAAGGCGCAAAAAATCGCAGATGAGGCGATGGATGAACTCGATAAGTTCAGCCGGTATCTTGGACGAAATCCAGATGGCCGCGGGAGCATTGAAGCACAGGCGCTCCTACCTGCTGAGCTGTGGCGTCTGTTCCCGTCGGACGAGTTGGAAGAACTCAAGGATTGGGCGCGCGAGCAAGTAGCGACGGGCGGGCTGGTCCCAGCACTTGATGTGATCTCACGCCTGGAAGGAGAAACGCCGGAGAAGCTCGGCAAGCGGAACCTGACTGGCGCAGCGGATGCACTCGCCCGTATCGGATTCGGTATGGCTCCAGACCCAAGATTCTCGCTGCGCGGACCGAAGATCGACGAACCTGTTGTGATCTTCGAACTCGGCGAGCCGGTCGAGCAGCTTGAAGACGTCTCCCCGGCCTATCGAACCGAATTGTTCGAACTGGCGCTGGCGACCTTCGTCGCACATGCCGACAGCAAAATTGTTGAAGCCGAACGCAGAGCACTACGTGAAAAGATCGACGCTGTTAGCGACCTGACTGAGCTTGAAAGAAAGCGTCTCCACGCCAACCTCGAATGGTATCTCGATGTTCCGCCAGACATGTCGTGGCTGCGCAGCAAGCTGAAAGATGCGGACGCTGAGCATCATCTAGCCCTGCGCGCGGCAGTTGTCGCGATAGCGCACGCTGACAGCGTGATTCAGTCTGAAGAAGTGGCTTGTATCGAGAAGATCTACAAGGCTCTGGGGATCGATGCTGGCCTCGTTTACGCCGACCTCCATGCTGGCGACGTGCCAGACGGCCCGGTTCGCGTCAAAGCCGCCGAAGCTGAAGCACCAGGCGAACAAATACCCGACGAGCCGAAAGCCAAAGCCGGTTCGCTCGATGCAGCGCGTATTGCCGCTATTCGAAATGACACCGAGCGCGTTTCAAGCGTTCTGGGCGAGATTTTCTCGACCGACGAAGACGTGAGCGATGAGGTCATTGCAGCGCATGCTCTTCCATCATCAATGGCTGGTCTCGATCCAAAGCACGCGATGCTTGTGGAGCAGATAATCCAGCGCGAACACTGGACGGACGACGAGTTTGACGAAATCGTCGGTAAGCAAGGCCTCATGCCATCTGGCGCGCTTGAGGTAGTCAACGAGTGGGCTTTCGATAAATTCGATGAGGCCTTGCTCGATGAATATGACGGATATGACGTATCGCCGGACATAGCCGATACGTTGAGAGCCGTGATGGCGAAGGGGGATTAATTCATGTCGAGACTGAAACCGCGCGAACGCGACGCCATCGTTCAGGCGCTACGCGCCGGTGTTGTTCCCAAATTGGGGCTTCGGCACATCCAGGTCGGACGAGCGCGTGAGATCGAGGAACTCGTCAAGGACATGGACCGGATCGCTGATGGCGGTTCAGCCATTCGTTTCATCATCGGCGAGTATGGCTCCGGCAAGACCTTCTTCATGAACCTGATCCGGCTTGTAGCGCTTGAAAAGGGATTGGTCGTCATGTTTGCCGACCTTGCCCCGGATCGACGCATCCACGCGACCGGCGGGCAAGCACGGGGCCTCTACGCGGAGATGGCGCGAAATCTTGCCACCCGGACCAAGCCAGATGGTGGTGCATTGTCGAATGTTATCGAACGCTTTGTCAGCCAGGCCCAGCACGATGCCGAGGCGCAAGAACAATCGACAGATGACATCATTCGCCAGCGCCTTGCCCATTTCGAGGAGCTGACAGGAGGCTTCGACTTCGCGCAGGTGATCCGCCGGTATTGGGAGGGACATGAAACCGGCGATGAAGAACTGAAATCGGCAGCAATTCGATGGCTGCGCGGCGAATTTGCTACGAAAACCGATGCTCGCAAGGCTCTGGGTGTTCGCACAATCGTCAATGACGCCAGCGTCTACGATCACCTCAAACTAATGTCGGCATTTGTTTGTGAAGCGGGCTACAAGGGCCTGCTCGTTGGCCTTGACGAGATGGTCAACCTTTACAAGCTGACTTCAACGCAAGCCCGCAATGCCAACTATGAGCAAATCCTGCGCATCCTGAACGACGTTCTGCAAGGAAGCGCGGAGAACCTTGGGTTCCTCATGGGAGGAACGCCGGAATTCCTCATGAATACGCGGCGCGGCCTCTACAGCTATGAGGCTCTCCAGTCTCGCCTTGCAGAGAACACCTTTGCGCGTGACGGACTGGTCGATCTCTCCGGGCCGGTCATTCGACTGGCCAGCCTTACGCCTGAAGACCTGTTTGTGCTCCTAGCCAACATTCGCGCCGTCATGCAGGGCGATGAAGCAATCCTGCCAGACAACGCCTTGGAAGCGTTCATGGCACACTGCTCGGACAGGATCGGGGAAGCTTATTTCAGAACCCCCCGCAATACGGTCACGGCTTTCGTGAATCTTCTGGCCGTGCTCGAACAAAACCCCGGCGTCGAATGGTCGGACCTCATCGAAGAACTCGACGTGGCGGAGGATTCTGGTGATGACATGAGCGACGTGGATGAGAGCGTTGGCGCAGTTCCCGAGAGCGACGAGCTAGCCAGCTTCCGACTGTGAGCGCGGCATTCGACAAGCTGGCTCGACCGATCCAGAAATGGATACGTCAGCAAGGCTGGAAAGAATTGCGCGATATTCAGGCGCGCGCAACTCACGTGCTTATGGACGGCAATCGTGACCTGATTGTCGCTGCCAGCACCGCCGGAGGCAAGACCGAAGCCGCATTTCTCCCGCTACTGTCCCAAGTGCTCGACGAACCCAGTGAGGACTCCGGATTTGATGTTCTGTATGTCGCGCCGCTGAAAGCGCTCATCACCGATCAGGCGCGGCGACTTGAAGACATTTGTCGCGACACAGACTTGCCTATCACGCCGTGGCATGGCGACGTTTCGTCATCGGTAAAGGCTAAGGCTACCAGGCGACCGAGGGGCGTGCTGCTAATCACCCCGGAGTCTCTTGAAGCGCTATTCATTCGACGCGGATTGGAGATTCCGAGGCTGTTTGGCGCAACGCGCGCAGTCATTCTCGATGAATTGCATTCGGTCCTCGACAGTGAGCGCGGCATCCAGATGCGTTCGCTTCTCACGCGCCTCGAAATTGCTCTAAAGAGACCTATTCGCCGGGTTGGTTTGTCGGCCACACTCGGAGATATGGAGCTGGCGAAGGCTTATCTTCGTCCTGACAGCCCAAGTGAAGTCGAACAGGTCATTGCCGAGGGCGGATCAGCCGAATTGCAGCTTCAGCTCCGTGGATACGTTGCTGGCGACAAGGACGACGATGGCCCTTCAGCGACGGATGCCATTGCGCAGCATCTATTCGTACATCTGAGAGGCAGCGACAATCTTGTCTTTGGCGGTGCGCGTCAGGCAGTTGAAATCTACTCAGATCGGTTACGCGCACTTTGCGAAAAGGAACACCTGCCGCAGGAGTTTTACCCTCACCATGCCAGCCTATCGCGCGAGCATCGAGACTTCGTCGAACGTCGCCTGAAAGATGGTACTGCGCCGACGACTGCCATCTGCACTTCCACGCTGGAACTGGGAATTGATATTGGCGATGTAACCTGTGTCGGCCAGATCGGCGCACCGTTCAGCGTCGCATCGCTCAGGCAAAGGCTTGGCCGATCAGGGCGGCGACCGGGCAAGCCAGCCATCCTTCGACAATACGCAGTCGAGGCGAAGCTTACGCCGACGAGCAATTTCTCGGACCGTCTTCGCCTTGGGATGGTGCGGGCCATAGCGATGATCGAATTGCTTTTGGAAGGCTGGTGCGAACCACCGCAACGCGAGGCGCTGCACCTTTCGACCCTCGTTCACCAAATCCTCTCGGTGATCGCCGAGCGGGGCGGAATACGTGCGCAACAATTATTCGGGATTCTTTGCCAGATCGGGCCATTCCGTCAGGTCGATACACAGCTGTTCCTAGATGTTTTGCGAGCACTCGGGCAACCTGAGGTAGCGCTTATTGAGCAAACCAGTGATGGACTCTTGTTGCTCGGTGCCAATGGCGAAAAGCTGGTTGAGCACTATAGCTTCTATGCCGTGTTCCAGACACCCGAGGAATACCGGCTGATTTCCGGCGGTAAGGAGCTTGGAACACTCCCCATCGACAACATGATTGCGCCCGGAATGCTTCTCATTTTTTCGGGCAGGCGCTGGCTGGTGCAGGAAGTTCTCGACCGGGATCGTGTCATCCTGGTTGCACCGGCGAAAGCCGGAGTGCCGCCCATCTTTGGCGGCGACCCTGGCAACATCCATGACCGGGTGATCGAGCGAATGTTCGATGTTCTAGAAGGCCAAAAGCGCCCGATCTATCTTGATGCGACTGCGCTGGAGCTACTCGACGAGGCACGCAGCAATTACACCCAACTGCAATTCGACCCCGGAAGGATTGCGCAGCTCAGCGACAACGCTGCTGTCATAGCGACCAAAACGGGTTCCGTTCGGACAACGACCTTGGCACTCGCTCTTCGTGCGAACAGCTTCACCGTGCAGACACACGACGGGTTTCTGGAAGTGTTTGGGAAGGACGAAAGTCCGGAGTTGATCGTTGCACTTTCAGCTCTGGCAGATGGCAAAGAGGTCGACCTATTTGCTCATTCACCGAACCTTTTGTTCGAGAAGTTCCATCCACATTTGACAGAGGAATTGCTGCAGAAAGATGCATTGTCCGCTCACCTCGACGCTAGCGGATTGGCTGAGTTGACCCGCTCAATTTTAGGACGGGATTAGCGCACCAATTGCCGTTCGGACTGCGCCGCTATCCATCATTCGATTGCTCCGCCTCAAAAGCCCGCTTGCCCTTGCGCCGGAACAGCACCAGCGCCTGCGCTCCATCCGGCCCGCGCAGCTTGGCAGAAACCGTGAGGAACGCGCCGTAGAGCGCAGCGCGATCATCGTCGGTTAGCTCGACCAGATCGGCCTTTGCGACCAGGCCGCCCAGTTCGATCAGTTGCCGGGTCCGCTCGCGGCGTTTGACCTGCCATTCGCGCATGTCGGTTCGTGCCTTTGCTGCCTCAAGCCGATGCCGCGCCGCCATCGAGCGGGAGAGTGCCTTCCGG
>FWWL01006223.1_pt1 | contig 17506 bp, 10 predicted proteins | sample 2228331 | NCBI WGS metagenome assembly FWWL01 (sample SAMEA103939775, study PRJEB20133) | metagenome
AACTGCCACGAAAAGTCCATCCCGCGCCGACATTGGGGGCACGAGCGCGTGACAATTTGCCGACATCGCGTGCACATAATCGCTGGCTTACCATCTGGCACTATGGCAAAACCAGGCAGGGGTAAACCCATAGGTGGCTCTATCGGGGCAACATGAAGAGGAAGAGGCACAGACGAGGGCGGACCACCAGGCACCCCTGCTGGGGCACCAGGAACACCAAACGGCTCAGGGATAGCGAACATCGGTTGAAGGGCAAAAGCCCCACCCACGATGCCTGCGCGCGGCGCATGGGAACTGATGAGATACACGCCGTCTTTACGCTCCCACTTCAACTCTGCCAAGTCGCACAAAAAGTTCAACGCCTTCTCAAAAGGCACATCCGCCAAGCGCATCGTCAGCCGCTGTTCTTTCGGCACACCCGGCAATAGGATGAAGTTTTCGCCTGCTGCTCGGAAGAGTTGGTCAAAAGCGTCGGCGATGGGAGCGTCCTTCAGTTCTATCGTGACCCGCTTTTCCCCTTGCGCCCAAAGCCCTGCCAACGCCAGAAGGCTTGCGACAAGCAGCGTCAACGCTCCAGTTTGCCAACGCATCATCGTTCACCTCGCGTTCAGCGGTGTTATTTGAGTGGGCACATTGGCTGTGTCCCACTCTTGCCATTCGGCGACGATGTGGTGCGGGTCGGTCGTGTCCACTTGCACCGTCCGCACCGTTTGGGTTTGCGGGTCGGTCACTTGAACAAAGATGCGGTAAGGCAAAGACTCCTCAGGCGCATTCGTTGCGCCCAATGGCACGAAAAGCCAAAGGACAGCATTTGCAACTTCGCCCGCGTCTTCAGTGGATTGCCATTCGCTTAACTGCTGTGGGGGCAGTTGCTCTTCACCCGCGCCTTCGTCGGGGCGCCTTTCGTTCCGCGATGCAGACGGATGAAGCATCGCCTGCCATGCGTGTTGGTTGCGGACACCTTTGTCCCACGCCACTGCTGTCGCGCCGTTGAGCGTCAACGGTCGTGAATGCTGCCGTTCGGCTTGCGCGAGGGCAAAGGGCTGTTTGGCTATGGGCGTTTCAGCACCCTGCTGCTCGCGCTCCCAAGAACCGCTGCGCACTGGAACGCTCAACGAGTAGCGCTGTTGGGAAGCAACACTTTGAGCCGTGATGGCACTGCGTTTCGTTTCCTTTGCGCTTTCTTGGGCAGGCGTGACGGACAAAGCGAGGCTACGGGCGTGCCAACCGAGCAGAAACGCCAAACATGCTGTCACAAACACGGACACGAACGAAGGCAACCGTTTCCGTCGTGGCGTCAATTGCTGCCACAAACGCGGCGGGATGGGTGGGACGCCGTCACTGTGCGCGACGGCACGCAACATCGTCATCATTTGCCGCCACCGCTGCGCTTCGGCTTGGCAGCGTTCACAAGTGTCCACATGTTGCGCCATCGTTAGCCAAGTCGCTTCATCCAACTCGCCTTCCAACCATGCCAACAAATGGCGGTGCACTTGACGGCAAGTCATGGTGCTCGCCTCCTATCAGAGCGCTTCGCGCACGATAACCTTGCTGCCAGCATTTTCAAGGCAGTGGCGACGCGCACCCGTGCTGTGCTTTCCTTGATGCCCAACACTTGAGCGATTTCCTCATAGGTCAACTCATCCCAAAACCGCAGCACCAGTGGCAACCGCAAGTGCTCGGGCAATTGCTGGACGGCTTGGCGGACGGACCGCTGCCAATCCCGTTCACACACCAACGCCTCAATCTCCCACAGCGATATCGCTTCCTCACCCCACGCATCAACTTCTTCTTCCAACGGTTCAACGGGCGCCCTTCCCCATTTGCGGTGCCATTCTTTGGCGCAGTTGATGACGATGCGGAAAAGCCATGTTCCAAACGCTGCTCGCTCGCGAAAGTGGGGCAACCCTTGCCACGCTCGTGCGAAGGCGTCAACGGTCACATCGGCAGCGTCCGTTGCGCCGACCAAACTTTCCGCCAGCCGATAGGCTTTCGCCCAATAGCGCTGCACCAGCACTTCAAAGGCAGCCGTGTCGCCCTGTTTGGCTTTGCGCACCAACTCCTGCTCGTCCATTTCCGCTCGCGCCTCCGTTCGTTTAGATGCAGCGCCGACGCAAAACCGCAAGGCTTCAATCCCACAAGGAGCGCTACCAACAAACGCTTGTGGCTCATTCTTTCGGCGCTTCAGAGTCAAACAAGCCAGTAGCATCTGCTTGCTTCGGATGGCACCATGTTTCGGTTGGAGGTGGGTTGCAAGCATGGGGCACCGCATCGGTCGGCACAAAATGCGCGTTGCTCTTTGCACCCTTCTTCTGCTCATCACCCCTGTCACTGCCAACGGGGAAAATCGGTGGCAGTTTTGGGGCGGCAAGTGGGAAGTTCACGGTGAGCGGTTGCAGGGCGAGAGCAGCAACCACGCCTTTGCTCTTTTCGTCCACCGTTACGCTCGCGCGCAAACGCTGGAAGTGACTTTTACGCCCCTGCAAAACATCGGCGATGTTTGGAGCGCAGGTGGGCTTTGCCTCTTCCAAGACGCAGGTAATTTCTGGCGTTTAGCCTTAGTGGAAGCGCCTGACCGACGAACCCGTTACGCTGAACTGGTGGCGATGAGTGCTGGCGTTTGGCAAGCGCAAGCCGAGCAGCGGCTGCCTGTCGTGGCGGAATTCAACCCCACTTTCTCTTGGCAGTGGCGAACGCCTTACCGCTTGCGGCTGCACCTTTCCCCAAAGCAAATCGTGGGGGAAGTTTTGAGCGTGGACGGGCGCCTTTTGTGGCGCAGGGGCTTTGACCTTACCAATGCCGACATCGTCAAGGCAGGTTGGCTCGCCCTCAATGTGCAAGGGATGCGGGCGCTGTTCGCTGACCAAGTCCAACGCCTGACAGAAAGCGAGGCACAAAAGATGCGGCAGGGAAACCAAGTCGTGATTGTGCGGGATGTGGGAATGGGCAACACGAAACTGGCGACTTGGTTGGGCACAACGCTCAGGCATCACAAACTCGCTATTCGCTTCGTCACTTTGGATGAAGTTGCGAACGCCCAATGGTGGCAACGCATGGATGCGGGTGTGTTAGTTTTGCCCAACGCTCGCCGCTTACCCGTTGCGGCGAAAGAGCCCTTGATGGAGTTCCTGCGGGAAGGTGGGAAACTCGTCGCCTTCGGCGCCCCGCTGTTCGCCGAGCCGTTGGTGCGGGCACCGAGCGCTTTCGCTGTTTCAAAACCGTCACGCCGTTGGTTCTCCCTGCCCGAAGTGGAGCAGCAGCGACAGCAAACGAAGCCCGTCCGTTGGCTGCTGCCGCAAGTGGATGCTAAGGAGATTGCATTGTGGCGTCTTGCGGTGAGCCATCCTGAAACTCGCAGCCACCTTTCCATTGAGCCATCGCCATCTCAACTGCGGCTGCCGCAACCAGCGTTGCGCTTTGCGTTTTCGCTAAAGGGATGGGCGATTTTCATCCGCTCGTTCGCTGAGTCGCCGTTTCCGCCTGGGCACACCCTCACCTGTTTTTGGGCGAAAGGGACAGAAACGACACGGGCGTTAATGATTGAATGGCGGGAGGCGGACGGTTCCCGTTGGTTTGCTCATGTGCCCTTGACGACGCAGTGGCGGCTAATCGTCCTGTCGCCCCGCGATTTCACCTATCGCGCTGACAGCCCCACCCGGGAGAAGCGTGGATTTGCAGGCGACCGTTTCAACCCGCAGAACGCGCGGGAATTGGTGTTGGGCATGGAAGCGCCGATGCCACCAGGCGACCACACCTTCTGGGTTGCTGGCTTGGGCACCGCACCCGACCCCTTTGCAGACATCGCTCCCGATTTTTCGCCACCGACGCTGGAAGCCTTGAGTCCCGCTTACAAACTCTACCCCCTTCGCCGCATTGCGGAAGTCAAGTTGGCAGAACCTTTTCTCAGCACTTTCGGTGGCATCGCTGGGGTAGACCTTATTGCGACGGATGTGCCTGCTGACGCCCTTGCACCCATCCCGCGTTGGCGCGGGCTTGGGTTTACTAACGGAGAGCGCGCGATGCGGTGGCAGCCCCTCGTCATTGCTTGCGACCGAGAAGAGACTGAGCGCGGCGCACTGGCGTGGTTGGTGCGCGTCAGCACTTTGCCCTACCCCTTCGCGGCTTGGCTCGTGTTCGGCAGCGCCGACGAAACTTTCTGGCTGCGCCACGAGGACTTGCTCCGCCTTGCCCTCAAAATAGTCATTTCGCAATGGCAACAGGGCGTTTGGCTGCTGGAAGGCGGCACCGACCGCTTCACCGCTTACACTGGCGAACCGTTGTCCCTCTACGCCGTTGTCATCAACGAAACAAGCGAGCCGAAACCTGTGAGGGTGCAATTTGTCGTTCGCCATGCCCGCAGCATTTTGCATGAGCATTCAACAACCCAAACCGTTCCGCCCCGCAGCCAATTTGTGGTCTCGCACGGAATTTCCGCGCTCCCGACAGGAAGTTACACCGTTATCGTGCAGTTGATGGCTGAAGGCGTTGCAATTGACCGCGCGCAACATCCGCTGGAAGTCACCGAGCGACCGCGAGTGACCGAAGCGGACAAAGTTACCGTGCGCAACGGGCACTTCGTCTTCCGCGGGCAGCGTTGGTTCGCGTTCGGCGTCAACTTTTGGCCCCGCTATGTTGCTGGGCAAGAGACAGCGGACTTTTACCGCCACTGGCTTGACCCGACCAACTATGACCCCAAACTCGTTTCGGATGACCTGCTCATCCTTCGCACGATAGGGATGAACTGTGTGAGCGTTCAATACACGCACCCGCGCCAAGCGCTGCCTTTGCGCGACTTTTTGCGCCGATGTCACGCCTTTGGCATCAAAGTCAACCTGTTCATCGCGGGGGCGCACCCGCTGAACTTCCAACCCGAACTGGTGCGGGAGTTAGTGACCGCTGCCGATTTGCCCAATCAACCTGCCCTGTTCGCTTACGACATCGCATGGGAACCACACTGGGGCAATTACACCGCACGCCGTCGCCACGATGCGGAGTGGCGGGAGTGGTTGGTGGAAAACTATGGCAGCGTGGAGGCAGCGGAGCGCGACTGGGGCTTTCAACCCCCGCGCGACGAGAAGGGCAATGTCACCGTCCCGCGCGACGAGCATTTGCTCTCCGACGGTCCGTGGCGGGTGATGGCAGCAGCCTATCGGCGCTTTTTGGACGACTTTATCAGCCGCAAGTATCGGGAAGTGTGTCGGTTCCTCCGCCAGTTAGACCCGAACCACCTCATTGGCGCCCGAACGGGATATGGTGGTGGTCCCTTCGGCGCTGAGCAATCGTTCCCCTTTGACCACACCGCCGGCGCCAAGCACCTTGACTTCATCTCGCCCGAAGGGTGGAACTTGGGTTGGCTGGGGCAAGCATCGGAAGACGAGTTTTACCGTGCGGTTTTCATCACCGCTTACGCCCGTTGGGCAGGTAAAGGCAAACCTGTCTTCTGGGCAGAGTTCGGGCTAACTTTGCGGCACGGTCCGTTCTCGCTGGAGTGGTATGACGACGAGGAGCGATTGAAGGCGCAAGCGCACCTTTACGAAGCGATGTATCGGCTCATTCACCTCAGCGATGCGGATGGAGCGATGGCGTGGTGGTTTCCCGGCGGTTATCGGGTGGACGAGCGCAGCGACTTTGGGATTGTCAATCCCGATGGGACTTTGCGCCCTGCTGCCGAAGTTGCCAAGCATTGGAGCACCATTTTTGCCAACCTACCTTTTGACCCCGTCCCGCGCCCCTCGCCCCCCGTCCCTTTACGAATTGACCGCGATGCCAACGCGCGCGGACCGATGGCGCTGTGGCAGCAATTTGGTGACGAAGTGGCACGGTTAGCGAAAGAAGGCAAACGGGTTATGCTCATCACTGACGGGACGGGGAAAACTTCCGACGACCTGTTGGATGTAGCCGTCGGCAACACCCCTTGGGCGCCGGGCAAACCGCCCAAGTTTCTCAACGGCGAAATCAACGAGGTGCAAGTGTCAACGGACGGCAAAACTTGGCGCACTGTCCGCAAGGGCGAGAAGGTGACGCTGAGCGGCCCGCCACGCCAACTCCTGCTGCGGGTGGAAGTGGGCAACACGGGTGAGGTGACATGGCTGCCGCCAGCAATGTGCCGCGAGAAAGAGCGCGGAATTGTCGTGCGAGTGAGCGCGGGTGAAGAACAAGTGGAAGTGCCTGTGCCTCATCCCATTGCGCCCTTCGCTGACGCTGTGGTGGACAACATTGTTTGCCCCTTGCCATCTCGCACAGAAACTTTGCCCTTGACCATTTCCCTCCGTTGGCGCAACGCTCCCTTTGGCGAGCGATGGCACTGCACCATCGCTTTCGCCCCGTAAACGGGCTTCAGCGAACCGCAAAAACGAAATCGGCGCATCAGGCTACAAACTTTGCAGCATCACGGACACTGGTTCGCTTTGAAGCAGGCGAACCACCAGTTCCTGCAAATGCACGGGTGCTAAGTCATTGACGAGTTCCTCGTATCGTTCCAAAAGGTGCGGTGTGTCGTGCAACGCCCACGCCCAACCCAAGTGCCGAACGCACTGAAGGGGATCCGCCAAAGCGCGGGTGTATTGCCATCGTAGGTGCCACTTCACCTTGCGTATTTCCTCTTCGGGCACACCCTTCTCTGCGAGGTGGCGGAGGGCTTGCCGCCACCGGCGTTCGGGTTCCTCCGTTGTTGGGCGCAACCGAGCCACGACAGAGAGCAAAAGTCCGTTGCGAACAGGGTTAGCAACCAAATTCCACTCTTGCACGACACCCATCGTTCCCAACACTGAAGGTGCCAGCGTTTGCTGCAGGTAAATCACCAATGCGTCCGCTGCCACTTTTTCGTGCGGTGCCACCTCCAACCGCCAACCCATGCCCCAAAAGGCTTCGTTGTGCCGCGTGAGCGCCCGTTGCAAAAAAGGCAGCAATGTCTCCTCATGCCGAACACTTTTGTCCGCTGCTGTTGCAAGGGACGCTGCTCCGTTCGGGAACGGAAAGCGCGTCGCCCTTTCACCGAGGGCGGTCAAAGTCCCTTCGTCAGGGACGACAGCGATGAGAGCGCAGTTAGCAGCGCGAAAGTGACAGCGAAAGAACTGACGGGCATCATCCAAAGTGAGCGTTTCAAGGGTTGACAGCCAGCCGCTGGGGGGATGGGCGAAAGGCGTGCCGCTCATCACCCGCGCTTCCAGCAGCGTTTTCATCACCCAAAAAGGTTCTTCGTGCAGCCCCAACAGTTCCAACCGCATCAGCGCCTTCTCCCGTGCCACAACCCTTTCGTCAACGCGCAAATCTTGCAGCATCGTTGCCATCAGTGAAAACGCATCCAACAAGTTTTGGGGCGAGGGGCGTGGGACGGGGGACGAGGGAATTATGGGGCGCGAGACAGAAGGTAAAGGGCTTAGTGGTGCCAGCAAGTGAAATGCCATAAAGTCGCGCCCTGTCTCAGGCAGCAGCAAGGTGCCTTTGCGCTCCATCGCCATTTGCACTGTTTTGCCATCAAAGGGTTGCAGCGGCAGCAAGTGCTCCAACAAGTGGGCGGTTCCCTCGCGCCCCACAGGGTCAGCAGCGCTGCCAGACCGCACCCACAAACTGGCGACAGCGTAGGGCGCTTCGGGACGAACCACGCCGAAAAGCGACAGCCCGTTGGGCAAAGTGGTCGCAACGATTGTCAAGGCACTCAGCAGCGTCCATGTCACTGCCATTGCTTTGCTCCCCCGTTAGTGTGTAAGGGCGTAGTAAACCAAGTTGACGCCGAAGCGGAAAGCATATTCAAAGTCGGGCGGCAAGCACGCGCACATTGGTCCCGTCCACCGCCAACTTTGCCACGAACATTCTTCCGCGTTTTGGGAGTAAACGAGCACCAACCGTCCGTTTAGTTCCATGCCTTCGTGGAAAGTTTTGCCACCCCTTCGGGCAGGGACGATGCGGTCAATGCGGTAAGGGACGCGATAAATCGGGTGGTCGCGCGGGATGGGTTTCAGTTTGGTTTCGGGCAGCAGGGCTTGCAACTCGGGACGAAGTTCGGGGCGCAGCCGCAGTTTCGCGCTGCACTCGCTGACGAACAAAAACCCACCACCACGCAAATAACGCCGCAACCGTTCCTGTTCCTGCGGGGTCAAGTTCATCGGTTGGTGCTCGCTGACAAAGATGAGGATGGGGAAGCGGAACAGGTCGTCGGTGTCCAACGAAACAATCACCCGCTGCTGGTAAAGGTGCGCCCATCCCGTTCGCTCCGCCACATTGCGAATAAGGTTGAAGTCGCTCATCGGGTCCACCCGCAGCGTGCTCTCGCGCAACCGCAGCCGAGCGATAGCAACCATGTTCGGTGGCAAGTTCGGCGGTGGCGGGAGCGGTTCCAAAATTTCTGACGGCGCCACTGCTTCCCCTGCGGGAGGCGGTGGTTGAGCGGTAGCAAACAGGGCGAACACGCCCACTCCTATCAGCAGCAACCATCCCAGCCAGCAACGCATTGTTGCCTTCACCTACCCTTTTTGAGCGCGCACCCAATCCGCACTTTTTGACGGTTTGAAGAACCACCGAGCAACGGTAGGCAGCCACGCGTATTTGTCCGTTCGGTCGTCAATCCACGCTTCGCGGGAGATGTTGACAGGCAGCAAGCAGCCATGTTCCTCGTCCCAAGCGAAATCATCAAAGCGGCGCACGAGCAGATGGCGAGCGAAAGGGATGCGAGCAACTGAATCAGTTTTTTCGTCCCGCGTCCCTCGCCCCTCGTCCCAAGCCGCCTGCATTTCCTCCTCCAGCACAGCGCAAACTTCCGCTAAGGCTTCCTTGTAAGCGGGTTGGCGGCGCAAGTAATCGCGCATTTGGGGCGTGATGGCGGGCACCAAATCCAACGGCTGCGGTTCCCCTGTCAAGTGGCTCACGGCTTCGTTGAACAGCCACACGATGACGCCGCCCACGATGCGTTGGGCGTCAGAGAACGGCTTGCGGGACACATCTACCATGACGATGCGTTGACGACGGGCAAGGGCGCGATGGAGCCAATGGACGGAAGCAGCAGGCTTGAGCGAAAACTGAAGTTTGTGCCCCCATGCGGAGCAAAGGCGCTCATAACGCACTTCTATGCCAGCACGCACCAAAAACCGCTCAATGACCTGCACATAAGGTGAACCGCTGCGGGCATTGCCCAAAACGATGTTAGGTTGCAGTCGCAACAGTAAGTCCAACAAGGCGCGGCACTCCCGCAAAAATTTCGGCAGCACCACGAAAGGGAGGCTTCGCCACCGTCGCTGCCAGCGTGCAAGTTCCTTTTGCGGTCTAACCACCCATCGGCGCAAACGCCGCAGCAGCCAAAAACGGGGAAGTTTGCGTTCAGAGGTCATGGCTGTGCACCTTTGCTAAAGGTCACCTCGCCCACCCATGCGGAGGTGCCGTCGGCAAAGAGTTCCCGTTTCCAGATGGGCACGATTTCCTTGATGCGCTCTATGGCGTGTTGAGCAGCCGCGAACGCTTCCGCTCGGTGCGGCGCAGAAACGACAATCGCCACCGAAACTTCACCCACTTTCAAGGTGCCGAGACGATGAACGATTGCGACTTTGCATACTTGCCATCGTTGGCGCAATTCGTCAGCAATCCGCTGCAGTTCTTTCACCGCCATCGCTTCATAGGCTTCGTAAGTGAGGGCGCAAACGCGCTTGCCGTGACTGACTTCCCGAACCGTGCCCAAGAAGGTTACGACGGCACCAGCCGCCGGGGAAGCCACAAAAGCGAGCAACGGCGTTAGGTCAACCTCGTCGGTGGTGAGTTGAACGAAAGTGTCTTCCGTGCTAACGGTTCGGGACGCGGGAGTTGAAGCAATGCCACCACTGACGGGAGGGATAATCGCCACTTCGTCGCCCTCACGAAGGACGGTGTCAAGGTTTGCATATTCAGTGTTGACGGCGATACGATAGTGAGGGAGGCGGTCGCGTAAGGCAGGAAACTGCTCGGCAAGGCGCTCAACAGCGGTCGCCACCACCGCATCGGGAGGGAGCGTTAGCCAGCACTCCTCACAGCCCGCAAGGTCACGAGCAGGACCGAAAAAGCGAACTCGTATTGAGACAGGAGACGCGGGGCGAGGGGCAAACGACTGAGAAGCCTCTATTGCTTCAAGGCGTTTTTCTTCTCGCGCCATAAGGACACCAGCGGCAGCGGATGCTTGCGCTCTGTCCACGACCGCCGCTGCTTTGTCACCTCCTGTTTGCTAACGCGACTGAACCGGAGCGAATCCTGTGCCCAATAAGCGACGCCGATACCCAAAAGGCTGCGGACTTGTCGCCACCAGCGGAAGAACTCCGCAAAGCCGGGCACCTCCCTCAGGAAAGCGAAGGGGTGCCAGAAGTAAAGGGTTTGGGTGTCGGCTTCCAACACAATCCACACGACGGCACGCCCCAAGGCTAAGGACGAAAAAAGCGTGAGGAAGAAACTCCATGTCCCATGCTCCCGCCAAACCCAACAGAGGACGGTCAACAGGAGAGCGCCGAAAGCAACGGCACCAACGGTAGGGGAAACCTTCGTCCCGCTGAAAATCACTGCAGGGCGGGAATGACCGGTTGCGTCCGTGACCGTTTGTTTTGCTTGGCTCTTCAGGCTCTTTTCGGGGTCACCATAAAAGTGCAGCAGGAGAACGGTCAAGATTCCCAACAGCAACCCAACGAAGGCAGGCACAAATTCCCGCACCAAAGCGTGGACGGCAAAGTAAATGCTCACCAACCCCAGAAGGGCGTTGAAGGTTACCAACCGCCAAACCATTTCTGCTGCCAGCAAGGACACGACGGCTAAAACGAGGGCAACCACCGCAACGGGCAAGACAAGGCGCAACCCTAACCCTACCAACCCTAAAATGCCCAGACCGACGAGGACCAAAACGAACACCCCAACGACAGGGACGAGATAAGTGGTGGCGAAATCGGCAACCACACGCTTCCAGTTGGTTGTTGGGCGTGCCATTCGTTCACACCTCCGCGCGCAGGTTCTCCACCTTGACGCTCATAAATCTTGCCATGCGTGTGGCTCAAAGGAAACGACGGACGCCAAAAAGGTTCCAAGCAAAATGGGGCAAAAGCAGCATCCTCACTCGGCAAGGGCGATGCGGAACTGAAGGGGGCGAGCATTGGCAAAGTCCGTTGCTTCACCATCCAACCACGCAAAGAAAACGGTGCAGCGGTCACCGTCTCTGAGCACGAAGCAGTTTTGCAACTCGCCATCAATTGCCTCTAAAGCGACAACGCCAGCAGTGGTGTGCAAGCGGATTTGTCCGTTGGGAGTGGGCGCGAGGGGCAACTGGCGCGATTGCCAATCCCGTTCGCCGATTTCAGGCACTTCGTGCCAGCCTTTGACCGTGTTGACGGTGACCTTCTGAACGCCAACGAAAGTGAGGGTGAGGGCAAGGAAGGCTCGCACCTTTCGCAAAGGCTTGACAGGTGTAACCGCAGCGTGCACGAGGATGCTGTTGCCATCCGTTTCGTAGCGCAGCGAGTAGTTGATGCGGGGGTTGAGATGCCACCAGTGTCCAGCCCAAGTGGTTGCCAGCGCGCCCTCAAAAGCAATGCTATTGCGTCCCACCATCACTCGCTCGGGATAGCGACAAGCGCTGGCGCGCCCGACAGTGCGGACGGTTCGGCGTTCTCCCTCCGCCCGCCAAGCGCCGCCTTCATCACGGTCAGGGAAGATGCCGTAGTCGCTGTAAAGTTCGCTGCCTACTATCACTCGCTGCCACTGGGGCATTGCCGTTTTCTTCGCTTTCGCCCGTCGCACCATCATCCACACGGGCAACCCACCCCGATAGCGAGCAACGGTGAGGCGCAACGACGGCGTGGACAAATGCATTCGCCCGCTTTCTGCCGATAGAACTGTAGGCATCGTGGGTGAAGGTGCATTTCTGTCAAGAGAGGAAGCGAAAGCCAACCGCCCTTGCTCGTCAGGGAGCAACCGAACGATGAGTGTCCCGTCAGGGTTCAGCCACACTTGCAAGTTGCTCCCTTGCCACTCGGTCAAGCCCCACCAATATCCATCCGCCAATTGCACGCTAATGGTAGGTTCCGTCAGCGAGGCAGGGAGGCGCGTCGCTTCCCACAAAAGTTGCGGTTGCGTCTGGCGAACAGTGAGGGGTTCTTCCATCACGCCCTCCACAGTGGCGATGCGCCAGCGGCGCGGTTGCGAGAAGGTGAACTGCCACGCCAAATCGTGGTGTGCAATCTTGACAGGGAGTAGCGAGCGCCATTGGGCTTCGTAGCGGCTTTCTGCCTTGCTTTGCTGCCAGCGCCAGTCAATCTCTGCCACTCGGCGGACGACCGCTCCCATCCTGCGTTTGAGCACCAGTTTGCCTGTCACTCTTTCGCCCTCGCGCCGCACTTCTGCAACTTCTGCGGGGAGCGGTTCGCCTGGCGCAATCTTGTAGGCACCTTCGTGCCATTGCCCCACCGCTGTCTCACCGATGCGCAAAACGCTCTCGTCGGAAAGGGTGACGGGACACACACGCAACGGCTCAGGCTTGACAACTTTTTGCGCTTGCTGCAGCGCTCGCTTCTCGTCGGTCAATACCGCAAGGGCAAAGGGCGCCAAAGTGAGCGAAACGGTGCCGTTGCGGATGCGGTAAGTTTGCCCGCGCCACGCATCACCAACCCGAGCCCAATTTGCCATTGGCGATGGCAGCCGCACTTGGAAAGCAACGGGTTCGCCACTCAAGTTGACCAATGCGAGCGTGTGTCGTTGACGATGAAAACGATGAACCACAAAGACGCGGTCATCGCTAACTTGCACCGTCAAGTAGTTGGCATCGCCGTCCCGCAATTCCGCAAGGGACGACCGCAACCGCATCAACCGAGCGATGAACTCGCTCATGCCGATGTCTTGATTTTCAAACAGGAAGGGCACGCCCTCGCTCACGACCGTGACAGCGAAAAGGGCGCGAGCAGCGTCAATCCCCAATCGTCCTTTAGCGTCGGGGAAGTCATGGTTCTCCAACCAGCGAACGATGCGCTTTGAACCGCCTTGGGGAAAAGTGAAGCGCTGATGGTGCAGCCACCGCCGCAGTTTTGGAACGAACTCTTCTGGCGGCATCTCCATCCACCGCATCGCTGCGAAGTGAAAGGGGAAACCGTAGTCAAAATCGCCGTGCACCACAAAGGGCGGACCAGAGGCTTCAGGGTAGAAGACAGCGTCGCCTCGGACAGTTTTAACGGCTTTGCGGGCTTCGTCCAAGATGCGCAAAGCGCCCCACAATCCCGATTGGCTGGGGCGGCGGCGCGGGAAGGGCTGTTGGACCACCGACCAGTTCGGCGGACCACCCGCTGCTACATCCACCCGCCAACCATCAATGCCGAACTCGCGGGCAAAGTGCGCTGCCACTTCCGCCATGTAGCCAATCCAACCTGGGTGCGCGTAGTCAAAAGCGTAACAGCCCCACCAGTGGATGGGTTTGCCCTGTTCGTCAGTGCAAATCCAACTGTCCTTGCCAGCGTCCAAAAGGGCTCGCTGCTCTTTGCCCAACGAACTTTCGGGGCGCGGTCCGTGCGGGATGAGGTCTAACAGCACTCGCATCCCCATCCGATGGGCTTCCGCCACCAACGCTTTTAAGTCGTCAGGCGTTCCCACTTCAGGGCGAATGGCATAGTAGTCAAGGGGCGCATAAACGCCGGGCGTGTAGGGCAGCAGCCAGAGCGTTTTGACGCCGATTTGGCGCAAGTGGGGCAGCAGTCGGCGCAAGGTGCGGTAATCGCTCCATGTGGAGTAGAAGGCACCGTTAAAGGCATCCGCCGGTGTATCGCGGAGCGGACTCAAACCCACTGCCTCGTAAGCGTCCCACAACTTTGTCAATACTGCCTGTTCGTCGCCTTCTGCAACGGCGAAGAACTGCGTTCCCAGTTCTGCCGACCACCCTTTGCTCACTCGGTCTTGCACGCCCAGCCAATGGTGCACCCGTAAAGCGAGGAACTGGCGGCGGCTTGTGGAAGCAACAATGTCAACGGTGTCAGCGGTGACGGAGTAGTGTTCGGTGTCCGAGTAAAAAGTGGCAGCAACGCCCAGTTTCCGACGCGGCGCAAAGAGAACGCACCACGCCCCCGTGCCCATGTCAATGTTGAAGCGCGGACGATGCTCAAGGGGAACGCGCAAAAAGTCAAACGAGGGGCTCAGCACCACCGCATCGTCACCCAACGCCACTGCTGGCAACCAAAACAGAACGCCGTCAACGCGCGGTCGTCCACCACCTTCGTAACGAACCGTGACCTGCTTTTGCAGCACGCCACCTTTGTGCAGACGGTAGTGAACGGTGACGACGAAGTCGCCAGCGCGAAAGGTGATATCAGCGCGGTGGCGCTGGGCGCTTGTGCGAAGTGGCTGAGTTGGTGGTGGGTTATCGTGCCACCACTGTCCGTCCACGCGCAAACTGATGGGCAACTGTGGCGGCTGCAGGGGAACGGTTTCGCCCCGCACCCTCAGCGCTGTCAAGTTGCCCAAGCCGTCAAAGTGAAAAGAAACATACCCGTCGTTCAACACGCAACCGTTGGTCATCGCCAAAATCAACCCTGCCATCCAAAGCATCAACAACCACCGCAAAAAGTTTGGCAGGGCTGCCAAGCAATTGCGGCTGCTTCACTGCATGGGCACGAACTTGCGGTAGCGGTAAGTCAATCGCTTTTCGCCTGGCGGTAAAGTCAGTTGCCAGCGGATGTGGCTGGTGGGGTTGCGGTCAGCGATGCGGGCTGGGGGCACCACCCTCACTTCGCCATCGTCGCTGACGCTCACCACTTCCCCCGTGAGGATGCGGCGGACAATCACGGCGGCGTCTTCCTTTTGCGTGTTGCGCAAGCGGAGAGTGCCTTCAATGGTGAGCCACCAACCCACTTGGATGACTTCTTCGCCCTTTTCCGTCCTCCGCTTTTCCGACACAGGTTCGCGGGCGAGTTCGCGCTCTTCGTGGTCGCCGACAATTTCCGTTGCAGGGGACAGTCGCACGATGGCTTCTTCGCCCACTGCCGTGAAAGTCAACAACCCTTGCCCGATAGGGCGCCACTCGTGGTAAGCGGTAGCAATGCCTGTCGTCAAGGGCACCGAGAGGGTGTTGCGGAGCGCCAGCGCATACCAGACGCCAGCCGTCAACGGACGAACGGGCATAGGTGGTGGGATGCGCTCGCTCTCCCTACCCGTCGGTTGCGGGGGCGGTGGTTGGTCTTCCACCGTCCACTCAAACACCTCGCGACAAGGTAGGGTTTGCGAGAACAGCACCAAACTGACGCGCTCGCCTGGCTTGAGCGACAAAGGCGGCGTTTCGTAAAACACCAGTTGCGCTGCTTCCAGTGCAGGCAACGCCATTTCCACCGGCAATGCAGGGGTGGCAGCGAATTCGTGCCGAAAAGCCAATTGTGCTGCTGGCGGTGCTACTCCTGTAGGACCCAATGCCCCCATCGTAGGCAGTCCTGGCGCCAAAGGACCTCGCCACATTTCAGGTGGCGCAATCAAACTTGCCAGTTGCATCCGATAGGGGAAGTTAGGTGTGCCCACTGCCAGCAGCAAAACGGTGTCCTTCAGAAAGAGTTCGCGGTTGTCAATAGTGGCGACCAATTCCAGACGGGCTTCCTTTGCGGGGCGGTTAGGCACAACGATGCGGTAAGTGGCGTCCCACCGCAACCCCGATTCCAACGCTGCCAATCCCATCTTCATCTCTTGCCCCTCTTCCACGCCTTCCAAAATCACCACCAGTCGCTTCTGAGTGGTGGGCACTTTGGTCTCTCGCACCTCCTTCAAATTGGCTGGCTCCAGAAAGATAACCCGCTCAATCTGGTCGGTGCGAACCAGTGCGGTCGTCTCCCCTTCTAAAGCGATGTAAGCAACGCGAACCGGCTTTTGTGGGTCGCGAGGCATGGTGGGATCTTCGTGCAGCGGCGTCACGATCCGCAAAATGCCTTCCAACTGCTCGTTGGTCTTGGTGATGACCCGCACCTTTTTGCCTTCGTTCCCCCGCAGGGTGTCAAAGAGGTCATTGAAAGTGCGCTCCGTTTTTTGGACTTCTTCCCCCAAGGTGACCTCTCGGAACTCCAAGCGGGTGATGGTGCCTTTACCTTCGGGCAAGTAAGCATAAAGCGTCCCTTCCCGCGCTTTTAGGAAATCCGCCAGCAGCACCACTTCACCCCTGTAGGGCTTGACCGTGCCTTCGCGGAAGGTGTAAACGAAGCCATCGCGGAATACGATGGCACGAACGATGGGCAACCATGTCTGCGCACTAAGGGGAACAGAAAACAATGCGCTCAGCAACACCGTGAGCCAACGCATTGCAGTCCCCTCCTTTCGTCGCATCGCCGTCTTACAGCGCTGCTGGGCAGCGCCATTGTTTAGACGGAGCCAACCTTCATTTTGTGCCACAATGGCAGGGAGAAGGCACGGGTGGTCAGGCAAGGAAAAAACTGTCAAGGCGCAGGAACGCAAAGGGGTGACGGAGATGAAAGTAGCGATTGTGTTAGCAGCAGGGGACGGGCGCAAGATGTTCCCCTTTGACCTAACCCGCCAAAAATGCGCGCTTCCCATCGCCAATGAACCCGTCGTCCGCCGATTGGTGCGACAGTTGCAACAAGCGGGCATAGAGCGGTTCGTTGTCGTCACAGGACATTGCGCTGGGCAAGTTCGGGAAGCGTTGGGCGATTTGCCGAATGTCGCTTTCGTTCATCAGCCACAGCGGGATGGGACAGCAACGGCAGTGCTGTTGGCGCTGCGGGAGTTGCCTGATGCGGACGATTTTGTGGTGGCTTATGGCGACATGCTCCTGACGCAAAGCGATGTCCACGCGTTGGTGCGCGCCCATCAAGATGGCACCGCTTTAGCCACTGTTTTGGTGCAGCGCTTAACTCCGCCCCTTGACAGCCGTGATTGGTTGTGCGCCGATGTGGCGGGAACGCGCCTCCATCAAGTGCAAGGGCACCCGCGCGGTGCCTCCCATCGGTTGGCAGGTCTGTTCGCCCTGCGGAAGGAAGCCGTCGCCTTTTTGGAGCGCAACCCGGGCGTGATGAGGAGCGTGCCCGTCGGCGGGATGCCACCCTTAGAGCACGAGTTGGCGCAATCGCTGCAAATGGCAATTGAAGCAGGTAAAGAAGTTGCCGCTGTGGAAGCGCAAGGGTTCGTTGTGGATGTGGACAAACCCTGGCACATTCTGGAAGCCGCTCATTTCGTTGTCAGCGAACTGCAACAGCAGTTTGGCGAAGACAGCATCGCGTCAACGGCAAAAGTGGATGACAGCGCAGAAATTAACGGTCGCATCGTTTTGGGCGATAACTGCGTTATCGGGAAACGGGTTGTGGTCAGCGGCTTCCTTTACGCTGGTGCTAACACACATATTGTCAACGGGGCGATTTTGCGCGGGCGCATCATCACGGGGCAACATTGCCGCATCCGCGATTACTGCTTGCTGGGCGACAGCGTGTTGGGCAACCGCTGCATCGTCGGGCACGGGGCAGAGTTTGAAGGGGTCGCATTCAACACCGTCTACCTCTACCACTACTGCGAAGTCTTTGGCGTATTGGGGGAAGCCGTTGAC
>FWWL01006226.1_pt1 | contig 17497 bp, 13 predicted proteins | sample 2228331 | NCBI WGS metagenome assembly FWWL01 (sample SAMEA103939775, study PRJEB20133) | metagenome
CCCCCGGGGGAAGTCGGGGGAGGCCTTTCCCCGCCTCCGGGGACCATGCACTCTCGTTGATTCTGGGCTGAAAACTGTCATACGGTCAGGGGCAGGAAGGGTTGACCCCCGGGGGAGTCTCATGTATGATGACGTCGGATTTGGGGAAACTCCGGGAGGGCCCTCATGAGGCTATCCCTGCGGGAATGGGTCGGTCTCGGCTTGGTCGTGCTGGCAGGGACGGGGTGGGCCCAGTCGGCGTGGCGGAAGGTGACCGACGTAAACGGGCACGTCATTTACACCAATGCCGGTCTACCGTCGGCCCGTCCGCCGGGTCGATACGCCCTGAGTCCGACCAAGTACCGGACCTTTGAGGCGTATATCGATACCCTGGCCCGGGAACACGGCCTCAGCAAGAAGCTGGTCCTGGCCGTCATCGCCGTCGAGTCGGACTTTCAGACGCGAGCCCTGTCCCCGAAGGGCGCCGTCGGTCTCATGCAGCTCCTCCCCAAGACGGCCCGGCTGTACGGGGTACGAAACCCCTGGGACCCCTATGAAAACTTACGGGCTGGGGTCGCCCATCTGGCTTACCTGGTCCGCCGGTACCAGGGAAACCTACGACTGGCCCTGGCCGCTTACAACGCCGGGGAGGACGACGTAGACCGCCACGGCGGCGTCCCGCCCTTTGCCGAAACGCAGGCCTACGTCCAGAAGGTCCTGGCGGTTTACGGTCAGCCCCACCCGTACGTCTACCGCTTTGAGGACGAAAATGGGGTTCTCCATTACTCCTTCGAGGCCCCGGACCCGCAACGCTACCGAAACGTCCGCCGTATCCCCCTGACGGCCCAGGCGTGGGATGCCCGGAGGGATGGCCCCCGGGGGCCCTGACCGACCGACCCGGGGCCGGCTGAGCGGTCTCGACGGGCCGGGGGTGCCCCAGGTGAGCCCGGATCGAAGTGAGTGGGGGGACCCATCGGGAGACCGAGATGCCGAATTTAGAAGCCTTGTTCTTGGAGAATCTGACGAAGGGGAAATCCCTTCTAGACCAGGGCCATTACGAAGAGGCCATCGCCTATCTGGAGCGGGCCTACCGGATCAAGCCCGACGACGTCAAGGTCCTCAACATGCTGGGGACGGCCTACTTTAAGGCCGAACGCCTGGACAACGCCGAGGAAATTTACGAAATCCTGGCCCGCAAGAATCCCAACGTCCCCGTCCTCCATTCCAACCTGGGGATGATCCGTCTGAAGAAGAAAGACTGGGAAGGAGCCGAGATGGCCTTCCAGCGAGTCGTCGAGCTTCAGCCGGATAACAAACGGGCTTACGGCTACCTCGGACTGATCTATGAACAGCAAGGGCTCTTAGAACAGGCCCTGACGTTCTATGAGCGGGCCGGCGCCGAGGGGCCCGCCGAGCGGGTGCGGGCCCGTCTGCGGACTTTACGTCCGGCGGTGGCCGTCGGGACGGAGGAGCCGATCGACGAGGCCGACATCGTGGCGGCCGAACCCCTGACGGCCCGGACCCCGGAGCCGCCGCACCCGCCGGAGGAGCCCGTACAGCCGCCGGTTCCGGAGCCCCTGCCCCCTTGGGGCGGACCCCCGCCGGTGCCGCCCTTCCCGACGCCGGGCGAAACGACGACCCAGCCCCTGGAAGAAGTCATCCGGGCGCTTCAGTCCCGACCCATGCCGTGGGAACCCCCGGCTCCGATGCCCGAGTCTCCTGCCCCGTCGGCCTCGGAGGCCGCCCCGGGAGCCCCGGAGGAGGTCGTCGCTCCCCCGACCCCGGAAGTGCCCTTGCCGATGGAGACGGCCCCGCCCGCCGGCGGTCCGCCCGATTGGAGCCTGGGGATGGTGATCCCGATGCCTTCACCGGAAGCGCCCGGGCCGAGTCCGGAAGCCCCGACCCAGGAGACAGCGGCTCCCGAGACGCTCTCGGCCGAGGCGGCCCCCCTCCTACCGGCCGAGGGGCCAGTCGAACCGGCCCAGACGACGCCGCCACCCTTCGTCTCCCCGATGGAGTCTCCCCCCGTCTCGATCGGGGAACCCATCCGACCGACCTTCCTGCCGGGCGCCGAGGCCACGGTCCAGATGCCGACGGGACGTCCGGTCAACCTGGGGATCTATGCCCGGGAGCAACTCTACGTCTATCCGCCCGTCGGTTCGGAGCGTTTCTTGCTCCTGGAGCCCCACTTGTTGGAGGTCGTCCTGTCGGACCGTATCTTGTTCCGGGAGGGTTCGCTGGTCGGCTACTCGGGCGACTTGCGTTTCGAGGCCGTCGAGATCCCGAGCGGGCCGCCCGTCGTGATGGCCCAGGGCTTCGGCCTGATGTTCCTGGCCTATGAGCGGCGTTCGATCCACCTGATCTCCCTCAACGAGGAGACGATCTACGTCGCCATGCCGTGCTTCCTGGTCGCTCAGGCGACGCTCCACATCCAGCCCCGGATGATCACCGAAAGCAACGACCGGATGTTCGCCTACATGGAGATCTCCGGGACGGGCACGGTCGGCTTCGTCATCCGGAGTAAGCCCCTGATCCTGAAGGTCTTACGGCACATGCCGGCGGTCGTCCACTCGGACGCCGTCGTGGCCTGGACGGGCACGATGCGGGTCGCTCCGGTCGAGGACCCGTACTCCCGGGCCCTCATCCGGACGTACAGCGAGACGGCCATTCCCCTCCGGTTTGAGGGCGCCGGCGACTTGGTCACGGAGCAGAGCGCCATGTGGGGCGAGCGTCGCACGGAGCCGAGCCCGGTCTGACCGGTCGCCGGGCCCCGGGGTCAGGACGGAGAGTGGGGACGATGCGCGGCCGCCGGCGGGAGCTTTGGGTCAGGAAGGACCCCCAGTTAGGGACCCCGGCCCCCGACCATGGACCCCGGACCGATGGTCGGGGGCTACGGTCTGGAATCTGGAGTCTGGGGTCCCGTGGCCTCCTCGGGGCCCTCTTATGGGGGCTGGGGGGCGGAAGCGCCCTCCTGTATGCCCAAGTCCAGAGTGTGGGCCCCTTCCCCCTCCCGCCGGAGCTGGAGCCCACGGTTCAGTTCTGGGTCCAGGTCTTTACCCAGTACTCCGGACGGCAGGCCCTGATCGTCGATGCCGACGCTCCCCATCGGGTCTTGCGCATCGTCGTCGTCGAGGGCGTCGACCCGACGGATGAGGCGACTCAGCAGGCCGTCCGGTCGGCCTTGGAGGACCAGGTCCGCCAGGTCCAGGCGGCCCTGGACGACCTCGACCGCCGAGGCGTCGAGGCCGTCGGGCAAAGCCCCCAACACCGGTGGCTGTGGCAGGTCTACGGTCCGGAGCAGGCGACTCGCCCTCTCGTATTCCAAGAGGTCCGGAACCGCTTACGCATCCAGTGGGGTCATAAGGAGAAGTTCGAGCAAGCGCTCCGACGGATGTATCGCTTTCTGCCCCACGTCCGGGCCGTCTTGGCGGCCGAGGGCCTGCCGCTGGAGGTCGCCTACCTGCCCCTCATCGAGTCCGGTTACAACCCTTACGCGGCTTCCTTCGCCGGCGCCCGGGGCCTGTGGCAACTGATGCCGACGGCCGCCCGGAAGATGGGCCTCACCCTGAACCGATGGGTCGACCAACGCCTGGACCCCCTGTATGCGACGGTCGCCGCCGCCCGGTATCTGAAGCAGGCCTACGAAGAATTCGGGAACTGGCCTCTGGCCATCACTTCTTACAACCACGGCCTGGAGGGGATTCGCTGGGCCGTCCGCGAGCTGGGGACGACAGACTACGTCCGGGTCTGGCGGGAATACCGGGGTCCCCTCTTTGGGTTCGCCTCTCGGAACTTCTATCCCGAATTTTTGGCCGCCGTCTTGGTCGCCGGGTCGCCCGAGCGGTACTTCCCGGGCTTTCGTCCCGACGGCGTATGGGAATTTGCGACCTACGTCGTGCCTCAGGAGATGAGCCTTCGGGACATCCCGGAACGGCTGGGGGTGCCGCTGACGGCCTTCATCCAGCACAATCCCCAGTTCCTTCTGCCGGCCTATTTCCGGAACGTCCGAGTCTCGGCGGGGACGTCCGTCCGGATCCCCTTGCAGGCCTCGACCGATACGGCCGTTCATGTCGTCCGACCCGGAGAGACCCTGGCGGCGATCGCTCGCCTGTATAGGGTTCGCGTCGACGCCCTCCGGCAGTGGAACCCCGGTCTCTTGGCCGGCGACCGGCTCCGGCCGGGGGCGCTCATCCGGCTCCCCTCGGGCGAGCTGGACGTCGGGTCGGCGCCGTGAAATTGGGACTCCGATGGAATCGGCGGCACCCCTTCGACAGGTCCTCCGGAACACGCTTTGGAACCTCGGGGGTCAAGTCTTTGCCTTTCTGGTCCAGTTCGTCACCCTCCCCTGGATCGTCCACGGGGTCGGGGTGACGGCCTTTGGGATTTGGGGCCTCATCGGCGTCCTGTTGAGCTACTTTGCGTTCCTGGACCTGAGCCTGCGGCTGGCCGTCGTCCGCTTCGTGAGCCAGGGCATGGCCCGGGGAGACGCCACCGGGGTCCGTCAGGCCGTCTGGAGCGCCCTATGGCTGATGGGCTTCCAGAGCCTGGCGGGGCTGGTCGGTTTGGTCCTCCTGACCCGGCCCCTCTTTCAACACGTCTTTGCCATTCCGGCCGGATGGTACCGGGTCGCCGCCTGGGTCTTCTGGGTCCGGGCCGTCGGATTCTTACTGGAGCTGATGACCGGCCTCTTTCGGGCCGTGCCGGTGGCCCTCCAACGGATGGACTGGGTCATCCGCCGGTCCGCCCTCCTGACGTTCGTCCAGTCGGTCGGCCTGGCCGGGATGGCTCAGCTCGGATGGGGCCTCTTGCGCATGGCCGTCTGGGTCCTCCTCATGCAGGTCGTGAGCCTGGGGGTCTTTTACAGGATGGCCGTCCGGACGGTCCCGGACCTGCGTCCGCCGACGTGGGACCGGGCGACGGCTCGGTCGCTCCTTCGCTTCGGCGGCTGGTCCACCGTCAGCTCCTTGGTCGAGCCCGTCCTGCTACACACGGAGAAGCTCCTCATCAGCCGATGGGCGGGCGTAGCCCAACTGACTTATTACGTCGTACCCTACCAACTGGTCACCCGGCTCTGGAGCGTGACGACGGGCTTCAGCACGGCTCTCCTGCCGGCCTTGAGCGAGACGGACGCCCGCCGAGACCAAGACGCTCAGCGGGCCCTCGTCCTGCAAAGCGTCCGCATCGTCAGCGGCGTCATGGCCTGGCCCGTCTTCCTGATGGTCGTCTTCGCCCGGCCCCTACTGACGTTCTGGATGGGCCGGGAGTTCGCCGAACGGGGCACGGTGCCCTTGCAGGTCCTGGCCGTGGGCCTCTGGGTCAACGTCATCAACTGGCCGGTCTTTGCGCTGTTTCAGGCCAAGGGACGTCCGGACCGGCCGGCCCTGTATCATCTGGGGGAGGCGTGCGTGTATGTCCCCCTGGCGTACGCCAGCGTGCGGGTCCTCGGCCTGCCGGGGGCGGCCCTGGCCTGGACCCTGCGGATGGCGTTGGACTCCTACCTCCTGCTTCGGGGGAGCGTGCGGACCGGTTTTTTGCCCTCCGGCGGACTCCGGTCGGCCCTGGTCAATCCCCTGGTGGTCACGGCCCTCCTGGCGGGCCTCTCGGTGGGGGCGCTCCAGACGTGGGCCGCCCGACCGGGTCTCGTCCTTGCGGCCACGGTCGGCTGGCTGGCTCTCGGGGCCTACACGTTTTGGACCCGGGTCTTGCCGTCCCAGGGACGACAGCAATTCCTCCGTTTCTGGACCCGATGGTTTGAGGCGGGACGGCTTCCCGGGAGGGACGGGAGAGTCCCAAGAGAATATGGAGAATAGACGGAGCGAGAGCGGGGCCTGCCGGCGGGTGAGGCGGGAGGGGGTCGAACCCTCGGCCCCTGGCTTAAAAGGCCAGTGCTCTACCGCTGAGCTACCGCCTCGTTTCCGTCCCGATAGGATGCGACTTCCCGTCGGCACGGATAGTATAGCCTGCCCGGCATACCGGTGCCAGTCGCAAGGGATGGAAAGGGATGTAAGATCAGGATAGATGGGGGGATTGACCCCGGGGCGGCGGGGTGACGACCCGGTGAGACCGAGACTGGATGCCTTTGGGGAACGGTCATGGGGCTACGAGGGCCTGGAGACGACCGACGACCGGGCGGGGTCACGGGGATTCCGACGGCGGTCCCCCTGGGTGCGGTCGCTCGCTCCAGTTTTTATCTCGTCGGTCGGGGCGAGCCCTTCTTGTGGCTCCCCTCGGCCCAGGGCCACTGGCGTTTCTATGACGTCTGGGCCGACGCCCTGGCGGAGGCCTTCACCGTGTTGGTCCCGACCCTCCGAGGCGAGCGGGACTTCGACCCGACGCCGGCCTTCGACTGGGACGTCCTGGTCGCCGACGTCCTGGCCGACATGGACGCCGTCGGCTGGCGGCGGGCCTGGGTCGGCGGGGCGTCCTTCGGGGCGGCCCTGGCCCTCGTCTGCCTGAGCCAGGCCCCGGGGCGTTTCGTGGGGGCCGTCCTGTACGGTACGCCCTGGGACCGGCCGGGTCCGGGGCTCCGACGGGTCGTTCGCTGGATGGACCGACACCGGGCCTGGGACCGGCTGGGTCGGGCCTTCCGCTTCTGGGCCCTTGCCACGTTGGCCCATGAGTTTTTGCGTCTGCCCCGGAGTCTGCGGGAATCGTACCGTCGGTGGTTTTTCGAGCGTTGGCCCCAGTACGGCGTTCCCGCCGCCGTCTTGGGCCGCCGGGTCGCCCTCTTGAGTACCCTGGCTGACCACGTCCGGCTGGAACGGATCGACGTGCCCGTATGGGTCCTGGCAGGAGCGCGGGACTGGCTCGTCCGGCCCGGGCACCAACGGGACCTGGCCCGCCGTCTCCGGCGGGGGGTCTTCGTACGTATCCCCGGGGTCGGTCATCTGGCGCCCCAGACGCATCCGTCCGTCCTGGCGGGATGGATCGTCCGCCTGACCGCTTCTCCTTCCCCTGGGGCGGAGAGGCTCCGCCGATAGACGCCGTCCGGGTCGGAGACGCCCCGTATCCTCGTCGGTGTCTCGGCCCGAAGGGGAGGGGCGGGATCGCCCGGCGGTTGACGGCCAGACCGACCTGTGGGACGATGGATAGGCGGAGGTCGGGGATGTCTTTGATTCCGAGTCGGGACGAAATTTTAGAACTCCTCCGTCGGACGGGGGCCTTACGGCAGGGCCACTTCGTCCTTCCTACGGGCCTCCACACGGACCACTTCTTCCAGATGCCTCTGGCGATGCGGTATTACGACAACGTCCGGCGCCTGGGCGTCGCTCTGGGCCGACTCTTGCGGGACGTGCCCCGCGTGACCCAATCCCTGCCCCGCTGTACGGTCGTGGCCCCCGCCAGTGGCGGGATCCCCCTGGCCTTCGCCGTAAGAGACGCCCTGGAGGCCGAGCAGGTCGTGTGGGCCGAAAAACAAGGCGGCCGACTTTACTTCCGACCCTTCACGGCCGTCCAGAAGGGCGACCGGTGCATCTTGGTGGACGACATCATCCTGACGGGCACCACGCTCGAGCAGTTGATCCGTCTCGTGTGGGACCACGGCGGGGAGATCCTGGCCGTCGGCGTGCTGGTCGACTCGGGGATTCGCCCGTTTCGCCCCGACCCGATTCCCGTCGTCCGCTTCGTCGAGTTCCAGACCCGCTCGTACCCGGACGCCGCCCGATGCGAACTCTGCCGGGCCGGGGTGCCGGCCGTGACGGTGAAGTTTTAACTGAGGCCATGACGGCGTGACGGGCTCGTGAGAAAGAACTATTTATACCCCCCCATGTCCTCCCGGGGGTCGGGCTGACCGATAAAGGCCGAGTCAGGTCGGCGGGGGAGCCGTCGGATGCCGGGCCTCCCACAGGCGGACGAGCAGGGCGACCTGGCCGGCATGGTGGGCCGCATGTTCGACGAGGTGGTGGAGCGTCCCGGCCCGGCGGACGGGAATCCGCCGACGGCCGACGGGCCGGGGCTCGTCGAGGGCTTCCTCAGAGAAGGCGAGGACGCGAGCCCGGATGTCGGCCCAGGTCTGTCGAACCGCCTCGAGGAGCTCCGCCTTGGGGCGGAGAGTAATCGTCCAGTCGGCCTCGGCCGTGGCGGCCAGGGCATGGGGGTCGTAGTCGTCCTCCAGGGCGTAAGTCGCCAGACGACGGGAGGCGCCGGCGATGTGCTGGAGTCGGGCACCGATGGGTGCCACGTTCGGGGCCGGTGCCCACCAGAGGGCCTCGTCGGGCAAGTCCCGTAGACAGGCATCCAAGACGTACAGGACCTGGTCGAGGCCCTTCAGGAGGTCGGCCTTCCGGGGCGGGACGGTCGGTTCATCGGGCGTCAGCCATGGTTCCATCGGGAGCCTCCTCCTTAGGATACGGCCGTTGAGTAGGACCTGGGCTCGCCCCAGGCCGATGGGACGCCAGTCAGAGTTTGGGAGGGGGAGACGCCGGGGTGACTCCCATCCTCTACCCCTCTATCGGTCCATCCGCCCCCGGCGACTCTGACTGACTGCTCCCGCACGGCCGGGGCGGCCAGACGGAACGGGGGTCCGGGAACAGTCGTCGACCCTGCTGGCGGACCCAAAGGACGTACCGGCACCGATCGGCCCCGACGAGGGCCCGGGCCCGCTCGGGTCCCATCACGAAGAAGGCCGTGGACAGGACATCGGCCTCGGTCGCCGACGGTGTCACGACGGTCACGCTGACGACGTCCGTCTCGACAGGCCGGCCCGTCCACGGGGAGAGGATGTGGCTGTAACGTCGGCCCCGGACGACGAAGAAGCGCTCATAGTCCCCGCTCGTCGAGACGGCCATGTCCCGGACGGCAAACTCCTGCCAGGCCCGGTCGGGACGGCGGGGGTGTCGGACGGCGACGGTCCAGGGCCGGTCGGCGCCGTCGGAGGTGCCCATCGCATAGATTTCTCCGCCGAAGTTGAGGAGGCCGTGGCGGAGGCCCGCTCGGCGGAGGCGCTCGACGGCCCGGTCGAGGGCGTAGCCCTTGGCGATCCCGCCGAAGTCCAGGACCATCCCGGGGACCGCCAGTCGGACCGTGCGGTTCGACGGGTCGAGCTCGATTTTCGTGAAGCCCACGCGGGCCCGGGCCTGGGCGATTTCCCCGTCCGACGGCACGCGGCGGGGTCCCTCCAGAAATCCCCAAAGCTGGACGAGCGGACCGACCGTGACGTCGAAAGCGCCGTCCGTCTCCCGGCTGTACTGGAGGGCCTGGACGAGGACGTCCCAGAGGGCTTCGCTGACGGGGACTGGGGGACCCCCGGCCTGTCGGTGGAGGGCCCACAGCTCGCTGGACGGGTCATACAGCGTCAGCCGCCGGTCCAGGTCTTGGACGAGGCCGATGACCCCGTCGAGGACCCGTTCGGCGTAGGCCGCGTCCGCGTGAAGGACCCGCACGGTCAGGTAGGTCCCCATCACGACCCACGTCCGCTGGACCCCCACGTCCGTCCCGGGGGTCAGCGGGACTGACCTCGGCCCACCACCGCTCCCGAGGCCGACGACCAAGAGGACGATAGCCCCGCCCCGGCGGACGGCCCTCCGCCATCCTCGACGCATCCTGAGTCGTTCGCCGGGGGGACCGTCGTCGCGACGTTGCGAGCCTCGATGCCTTGCACTACGATGCCCCTTCATGGCGAAAGCCGGGGTGTCGGGTGCCGGTGGACCGCCTGTCACCCAAGACCCGACACCGGACCGAGGGATCATTCATGCGCCTGCCGGTGCAAATCCGCCAGATTCTATTTGCGACGGACTTCTCCCGCTACTCAGACCGGGCCCGGGACTATGCGGTGACCCTGGCCCGGAAACATCGGGCCCACGTGTACGTCGTCCATGCCCTCGAGGTCCTTTACTACATGAACGAGAAGGACCCGGAGCTCCGGGAATGGTTCAAGACCCTCGAGCGAGCGATGGAACGAAAGATGGCCGACGAGGTCGCCTTCTTCCAGTCCCACGGCGTGTCGGCCACGGGAGAGGTCATCATCGGGACGCCCTGGAAGGTGGTCCTGCGTTTTGCCGAGGAGGCGGGGGTCGACCTGATCGTCATCGGGAGTCATGGGGTCCGGACCGAAGAGGGCCAGATCCTCCTGGGGACGACCTCCCACAAAATCGCCCTGGCCTCCAAGATCCCCGTCCTGATCGTGCGGCCCGAGGCGACCGGGGCCGCCGAGGTCCCGGAACTCGGATAACGGGACCGTTCACGGGACTTCCCCGGCCGGGTGCTCCTGCCGCCAACGGCCCCACAGGTAGGTCTGCCAGAAGGCCTGCAACACCGGGTCGAAGGCGGCCCGACTCCGGGGATTCAGAACGACGAAGGACCCCGGCTGGCCGTCTTGGACCCACAGGATGCCGTCGTAAGTGGCGATGAACCCACCCCGCCGGGTGTAGCCGAAGGCGACGGCCTCGGGCGGGGTCTCCCGATAGAACAGCCACGCCAGACGGCTTTCCCCGTCCCAGCGGGCGTCCTTCCGGGACACGTCGAACCAGTCGCTGAGGGTCGGGACGACGTCCAGCCCGGACATCGGCGCCCGGACGGACGGCGTCGGGACGAGCACGCCGGTCGGGAGCCGACAGCCCAGGAACCCGGGCCGGACTTGGTCGCCCTCGATGCGGCCGGTCCCGAGGACACAGAGGTCGACCCGAACGGCCAGGTCCGCTTCGGCCGTCACGGCCCGCCGTAAGTCCCCCAGCCAAGCGTCCAGGCCCTGCGTCTCGGTCCGGGGCTCGGCCAGACGGAAGACGCGGGCGACGAAGGCCTTCTCCCGACGGGCCTGATGGTGACGCAGGATGCTTCGGACGCGGTCGACCTCCCGGTCGGACGTCGGGACCGACGGCGTCGTCGCTTCCAGGGTACGGAACTCCCGGCGCAGGTCCGCCAGTCCGGCCCCATCCGTCGGGACGAAGCCGTAGGTCTGGTATAAGCCCCGCCGAAATACGCCGCTCAGGGGGACCGGCGAGGGGCCGGCCCGGACGCCGTTCCAGAAGGCCGTCAGATTCCGGTCCGGGTCGTCGTATACGGGGTAGACCGACGGGAAGACGGCCGCCCCGGCCAGGAGGGCTTCCAGGTTCGGCCATGGCGTCTGGCCGGGCGTCTCCAGGTTCAGGTCCGTATAGGCGAGCCGGTCGGCGACGACCAAGACGACGTGCAACCGGCTGTTCAGACGGCGGAATTCCCGAAAGGCCTCGGCCGGGTCCTCGACGGGCGCCCACGGGGGCGGCGTCTCCGGGACGACCCGGTACAGCATGGGTTCGACCAGCCAGACCCGGTCCGCTTGGACGTCTTGGGGTTCCACGACGATCCGCAGGACGGCCCACTGCTGGGCCAGGGGGCTCAGGTCGACCTGAAAGGACCGCACGGCGTGCGCCAACTCGGCGGCAGGGACGGCCGTCGGGGGGAGGAGGTCGACGGGCGCCGCGCCCTGGAAGGGCCGGAGGCCTTGGAGGCGGACCTGAACGGTCCCGGCCGTGATCCCCTGGGCGCCGACGCCCCACGCCAGGACGGCGCCCGACGGGACCCACGTCGGGAACTCGACCTGGAGCGAGGAACTGACCGGGAGGGCCCGGTACCGACGTCCGTGAATGAAGGCCCAGACCGGAGCCGTATCGGTACCCTGGACGTTCAGCCGCCCCGGGAGCGTCAAGAGGTAGACGACGTCATAGGGTCGAGACGGCGTGCTGACGGGTCGACATCCGGAAAGTATTCCGATGAGGCTGAGGGCCACACAGAACCGAAGTCCCTGCTTCATGCCGATGTCTCCGGGCTACCTACCGAATGACGGGACGAGAACGGGACGGCGTGATGTCGTAGCGACGTGACGAAGGGCCCCATGGCCGGGGGAGCGAAGGCCCATGGCGAGGGGTCAAGGGCGTACGATACGACGCCCGACTCGCCATTCGCCCTAAGGTCGATGGGCGACGGATTACGCCGCTACGTCATCACGCTGTTACGCCGTCCCGCCCGTCCCCTTTCCCAGGATAGGGCCATAACCGGCCGACCGCCAGTCCTTCAGGAACCGCTCCAGGCCGATGTCCGTCAGGGGATGCTTCAAGAGCTGTTCAAAGACCTTCGTCGGCATCGTGGCGATGTCGGCCCCCGCGAGGGCCGCCTCCAGGACGTGCAAGGGATGCCGGACCGAGGCGACCAGGACCTGGGTCCGGACCTGGTAGTTCCGAAAGATGGCCACGGTCTGGCGGATGACCCGCATCCCCCGATGGGCGATGTCGTCCAGCCGGCCCACGAAGGGGCTGACGATGTAAGCCCCGGCCTTGGCGGCCAGGAGGGCCTGGACGGGCGTGAAGATGAGCGTCGTGTTGACCCGGATGCCCTCGCGGGCGAGGACCCGGATGGCCCGCAGGCCCTCGGCCGTCATGGGGATTTTGACGACGATGTGGGGGTCCAGGGCGGCCAGACGGCGGGCCTCGGCGATCATCTCCTCGTGTTGCGTCGCCACGACCTCGGCGCTGACGTCCCCCTGGACGACGGCGCAGATCTCCTTGAGGACCTCCAGGGGATTCCCGCCCTGCTGGGCCAACAGGGTCGGGTTCGTCGTGACGCCGTCGACCACGCCGGTGGCCGCCAGCCGTCGGATTTCCTCCACGTCGGCCGTGTCCAAGAAGACCTTCATCGGCGCGCCTCGACAGTTCAGGCGTCGGGTCTTAAGCGTGGGGTGCGGGGTGCCGACCCTCCGAAACCCCACCCCCGACCCCGCAAGCATTGTAGACCATGACGGGGGTCGGCTCCACCGCCCACTCCCTATCGGCCTACCTGCCCATCTGCCTGTCCGACAGCCGACGGCGGAGGAGGTCCAAGGCCGTCTGGACCGACTGTTCCTTGATGAGCTCCCGGGTCCCCCGGAACTGAAAGCGCTGATGGGTCGTCCCGTCCGGGCCGGCGACGGCGATGTGGACGGTCCCGACGGGCTTCTCGGGCGTCCCGCCCGTCGGGCCGGCGATCCCCGTGATGGCGACGGCCCAATCGGTCCCGCCCCGCCGGCGGGCGCCCTCGGCCATCTGCCGGGCGACCGGCTCGCTGACGGCACCGTGCCGGCGGATCGCCTCGGGGTCGACGCCGAGGAGGTCGACCTTGGCCTCGTTGCTGTAAGCGACGTAGCCCCGCAGGTAGTAGTCCGAGCTCCCAGGCACGTTCGTGATCCGGTGACCCAAGAGACCGCCCGTGCAGGACTCCGCCGTCGCCAGGGTCTGATGCCGTTCCCGGAGTCGCTGACCGACGACCTGCTCGATGGCGACGTCGCCCTCGGCGTAAAGGTCATCGCCGAGGGCCTGCCGGAGCCGTTCCAAGAGCTGACGCCAGACCGACTCGTCGCCCGGCCCGACCCATCGGACCTCCAGGTCGACCCGGGCCGGTCCCGGCAGGATCGACCACGCCACGTCGGACCGGTCTAAGACCGCCTGGACCCGTTCGGCGATACGGGACTCCGGGACGCCGCTCGTGCGCAGGAGGACCGACTTCGGGGGGGTCTGGGGCCCCCGACGGCGGAGACGCTCCTCCAGATGCGCCTGATAGACGCCCTGAAGCTCGGGCGGCGGGCCGGGCAGGAGGACGTACACCCGGTCCCCGGCCTCGATCCACTGGCCCGGGGCGGCACCGACGGGATTCGGCAAGACCTCGGCCCCTTCCACGACCTGGGCCATCCGAAAGACTATCGGCGGGAGCGAGACCCCCCGGACCCCAAGGTCGGCCTCCATCCGGCGCCGCCAGTCGGCGTCTTCGACGACCGCCCGGCCCAGCCACCCGGCGACGGCCTCGCGCGTGACGTCGTCATGAGTCGGCCCGAGGCCGCCCGTCACGATGACGACGTCGGCCCGGTCCCGGAAGAAGGCCAGGCCCGCCTGAATCGCCGAGACGTCGTCGGGCACGACGAGGCGACCGACGACCCGGAAGCCCAAGGCCCGCAGGCGGGCCGAAAGCCACGGCCCGTTCGTGTCGACCCGTCCGCCGTCCAGCAGTTCCGTCCCGACGGCGATGATGGCGACCCGTTCGGCCTGCATCCGGGGCCTCCGGAATCGGCAATAGGGTGACACTCTGGAGCATTATAAGGTACACAAAAATGCAAGATACAGGAGGGAAGGTCCCGGGTGCCGGGGACCGGGTCTCCGGAAGTCGGGATTCGCCGGACGCCGCCTATAGCGGGCGGTGTCCAAAACCCCCGAGCGCCCGGAGTCATGCAGGTGTCCCATGAACCGAGTTTGAAAAATCGTTCGTCCGGGCCATGAGAAAGGCCGATGGACTTCCATTCCCCAGAAAAGAGAGACTTGAAAAGCCGGGGATTTTCAGCTACAATGGGTTATCGTGAGGGGACCCGGGGGTTGAGGGCGCGAGGGAGATAGAGGGGTCAGAGTCCCCCGAATAGGCCGTCTGGGAGGGCGCTCATCCATCCGCCAAGGAGGTTCGCTATGGGGCGCGCATGGCTCCGATGGACCCTCGTAGGCCTCCTCGTCGGGGGTCTCGCTTGGGCCCAGGAAAGTGCGACGACGGGTTCCCTCTTTGGGAAAGTCACGGACCCGGAGGGAAAGCCCCTACCGGGGGTCGCCATCACGGCCGTCTCCGAAACGGGTGTTCCCCGACGGACCCTGACCGACGACAACGGCGAATTCGGCTTCCCCTTCCTGACGCCGGGCCAGTATGAGGTCTTCTTCAGCCTGGCGGGGTTCGCCCCCTACAAGCTGTCGGTCACCGTCGCCCTGGGTCAGCGGACCGTCTTACAGGTGACGCTCCGGCTGGAAGAGGTCGTCGAAGTCGTAGCGACCCCGGTCGTGGACGTGACCTCGGCGAGCGCCGGCGTGACGATCACGGACACCCTGATGCGGTCCGTCCCGGTCGGACGTTCCTTCTCGTCGGTGGCGTACATCGGGGCGGCGGCGACGACCGGTTTCGGGGCGGCGAACCCGACCATCGGCGGTGCCACAGGATTAGAAAATACTTACATCGTCGAGGGCCTCTCGATCACGAACGCCGGCTACGGGGCGTTGGGTTCCTACTCGATCCAGCTCGGCTCGATGGGGTCGGCCATCCCCTTTGACTTCGTCAAGGAGGTCCAGGTCAAGAGCGGGGGCTTCGAACCCGAGTACGGCGAGGCCCTGGGCGGCGTCATCAACATCATCACGAAGTCGGGCGGCAACGAGTTGGCCGGGGACGTCTTTGCCTACTGGCGGCCGGCGGCCCTGGAGGGGAACCGGAAACACACGGGGACGACGTTCGCCCCAGAGGTCTATACGAGGGGCGTCACGAACTTCGACGCCGGATTTGCCGTCGGCGGCCGTCTCATCCGGGACCGGCTCTTCTGGTTCCTGGCCTTCGACCCGACCCAAGACCGCATCACCCGGGTCGCCCCGTCGGGCTTCCCCCTGGCCGACTTGGGCGACATCACCTCGACCCGATGGACGTTCCCCTATTCCGGCAAGCTGACCTGGAATGTCAGCGCCGACCACATCCTCGAGGCGACGGCCTTCGGGGACCCCGGCCGGATGCAGAAGGGGGTGTGGTTCTCCCAGGCCTTCCTGGCCAACCGTCTGGAGGACGCCCAGGTCGGGGCGACCTTCGGCGGCCAAAACGCTCTGGTCCGCTGGACGGGCTTGTTCGGGAATCACCTCTTGGCCGAGGCGACGGTCGGGTACCACTACGACTCCATCAAGAACCGAGACTTCCTGAATGAGGACTCCATCGAGGACCAGCGCGGCCCGACGGTCGTCTTCAAGGGCGGTCTGAAGGGCCGGCTCATCGAGGGGACCAGCCGGATTCCCCAGGCGATCGGCAAGCTGACGTACATCGTCCCCCAGTTCCTGGGCCGCCACGAGTTCAAGGTCGGCGCCCAGTGGCAACGCATCGAGTGGGACCACACGTGGGTCTTTCCGGGTGAACCCAAGGAATGGACTTACATCAAGACCGACACGGGGGAGCTCCGGCGCCAACGCACGACGACGGGCCATCAGATTGTGATCACGCGGGAGACCGACCCGGACGTCTGCGGGAGCCGGGGACTGCCGGCCCCTTGTGCCGTGTTCATCCTCCTCCGGGACGGCCACCGGACGTCGCCCTCGACGTTGGCCACTAAGGGGACGTACTTTTCCTGGTTCGCCCAGGACAGTTGGAGCCCCATCCCCAACCTGACGCTGAAGCTGGGTGTTCGGTGGGACCGGCAGTCGATGAAGGGGGCCGGTGCCATCGGCCAGGAGATGACGATCAGCAACCAGTGGGCCCCCCGTCTCGGCTTCGTCTGGGACTTCCTGAACGACCGGAAGGGCAAGGTCTTCGGCTACTACGGTTGGTTCTTCGAGAAAATCCCGATGGACATAGCGGCTCGCTCCCTGTCGTCCGAGACGAACATCGAGATCTGGGCCGTGGCGCCCCTCGACACGCCGGCCGAGGCCTACTACCAGGTCCTCAACGACCTCTCTCGACAGATCTTCGCTGGGGAGTATGGGGTCTTCGGCGTCCCCGAGTACGTGTGTGACGGGAAGCCCGCCTTCGACGTGGCCGGCAACCGCTACGACGACGAACCTGCGTGCATGGGCGTGCGCCTGAAGGGCCAGTACGTCGGCGAGTGGCTCCTCGGCGTCGAGCGGCAGGTCTGGAAAAACTTGGTCGTTTCGGCCCGACTCCAGCGGCGGTGGATCGGACGGGTCATCGAGGACATCCAACTCAACGCCCACGAGGACCTCGTCGCTGGCCGGGCCGACTTCGGGACCTGGGTCATCACGAACCCCGGCCCCGAGTACGTCTGCACCCAGCCCCTGCGCGACCCGACAGGCTTCCTCTTCGGTTGCAGTTCGCCGGGCCAGCTCTTCCCGAAGCCCGAGCGGAACTACACGGCTCTCGAACTCACGGTCGCCAAGCGGTACAGCGACAACTGGCAACTCATCGCCTCTTACCGGTGGTCCCGCCTGCGGGGCTTCTACGCCGGCTACAACTGGCGGGAGCGGCGCTACACGGGCATCCTGGACGAACTCGGCCAGCCCGACCCCAATATCACGGGCCTGTTCGACTTCCCCTGCAACCCGGCCCTGTTCCCGGACCTGAAGGAGACCTGCACGAGCGGCCCCCTGTTCGCCGATAAGACCCACCTCTTCCGGGTCTACGGTTCCTACACGCTCCCGATGGGCCTGAACCTGGGCGTTGGCCTGTCGGTCGAGTCGGGGACGCCGATGGGCAAGCTGGGCGCCCTCATCTACTACCCGCCGGGGACCCGCTACGTCGGCCCCAAGGGCGAACTCGGTCGGACGGACACGATCTTCAACGTCGACCTCCATGCCGACTACACCGTCAAGCTGACCCAGCGAAATCGCCTCACGTTGGTCGTCGACGTCTTCAACCTCTTCAACCAGCAGGCCGCCGTCGATAAGGACACGGTCGTCGAGTTCGTGTACGGTCAGTATAGGGCCGGCATGACGGACGCCCAGATCCGGCAGATCAACCCCGACTACCTGAAGCCCCGGTTCTTCTCGCCGCCCCTGGCCATACGGTTCGGCGCCCGCCTGTCCTTCTAAGACGGGCCGATCCCCAGCCTGCGACCGGGAGCCCG